>Ga0172381_10004526_pt1 | contig 14362 bp, 15 predicted proteins | sample Leawel6488metaG_FD_119754 | JGI IMG/M metagenome (GOLD analysis project Ga0172381, IMG submission 119754) | Leachate microbial communities from a municipal landfill in Southern Ontario, Canada - Leachate well 64-88 metaG | ecosystem: Engineered > Solid waste > Landfill > Unclassified | place... | reverse complement strand
GCAAAAACAAATAGTATGTTATTTAAGAGAGTTATACCTATGCTTAAAACTGCTAATATAATTCTCTTTATAATTAATCATATAAATCAAAATCTTAGTATTAATCCTATGCTACATAAAAAAGCTCAAGTAAGTTACTTAAAACAAGATGAAGCGCTCCCTAAAGTTGCATAACACTGGGGAGAATGATTAGTAATAATCATTTAGAAAACCTTTTTAATTGCTGGAAACCCCTAAAGACTTAGCAGCTACAACATAACTCGCAAGAGTAAGTGTGAATGCTTAAAAATGCTAAGTATTAATCTATATTAAATATAGATTGAATGGGCAATCAGCAGCGAAAATACTATTAATAATAAATAAATGGTATAACTTATGAGTAATAGAGGGGGTGACATTAGTGATATCACTAATGCAACTTATTACTTTTTACGGAAATGAACAAGAAGATCTAGAATATAGATTTATTGATTACCCTGAAGTTATACCAAATAGATATATGGTTTCAAATTATGGAGAAGTCTATAATCAAGAAACACATTATAAGAAAAATTTACATAATGACAAAGATGGTTATAAAAGAGTGGGATTAACAACCCCAAATCATCGAAAAAGATTCAAAAATTATAGTGTTCATAAATTAGTGGCTCATCAATTTATTCCAAATGATGATCCAGAAAATAATAATATTGTAAATCATATAGATTGTATAAAATATCATAATTATTATAAAAATTTAGAACATTGTACAGCTATGGAAAATAGACTTCATGCTGTAGAGAATGGGTTAATGGCAAGAGGTGAATCCAATCCTCAAAATATATTTTCAGAATCTTTAGTCAGAGAAATATGTGAATATTTTCAAAATGGATTATCTAAACATCAAGTTTATGAACTTTATAATTGTGGTTCTAAATATAATAAACAGATGTATGATTTAATACGACATTTATATAATAGAAACACATGGGGATTTGTAAACTGTGAATATAATTATTAATAGTGTGACGTTCAACGACTATCCCGAGAGGGAGTACACCTAAGCAGGTGGAAATGGAAGGCCCTTATTATATTCGGATGTATAATAAGGTGAAGATATAGTCTAGTCTCATATGAAAGTATGAGGAGTTCATAAGAGAACCGTATTAGTAGTAGCGAACTAATATGAATATAAACAGGTGGTAATAAACCTATATATTTATCTAATAATATTATTAGATTTAATGATCATTCCAAATTAAAATCTACAGAAACATTTGGAGTGGATGGTACTCTTGTTGATCTAGATTTAGTAAAATCAAGGTCAAATAAAGCTGGCCAATCAGCTACACTTGTATTCAATCAAGATATAGGTTTCGATGCAACATTATCATTATTTATCCTACTTAAAGAAAATAATAGAGTAAAAGGAGCAGGAGCTTATCTATACTTCGGAGATAGAGATGATATGAAGTTCTCACAAAAAGCATTTAAACAAAAACTAAATGATAATGTAGAACTTCAAGATGTGTTTATGAAAGAAGTTATTGATGTACTAACAACTCAATTGGATAATGCTGATATAGATCAAGAATCTGTAAACAATACAGATATTATATCTGCAAGAGTATTAGAGCATCTAAATGCATTAGCCGCATAAAATAAGAAGTAAGTATATATTATATATGTGATAGTATCAACTACTATCACATATTACTAACGCAATAGGAGGGATAGAATTTTGGCTATAGTGAATATTGTAGATGATATACACGATGCTGAAGGGAGAATAACGCATTTAGAAGAAGCCCTAGGAAAAGGGCTACAACAACCTTTTAACAATACAAATTCTGGATCTAGAAAGATATTGTCTGGAACTCATATAGAGCATACATTACCTTTATTACATCCAGAACCACCATTAGTTTCAACTGGTTATGAAAATAGATTTGGAGAACACTCCTCATCTTTTGTATTAGCCGATAGTGATTACACCGTCTTAGCACGAGTTGCTAAGTTTAGTATGAGCCCAGACCATTGTTATTATTTGATAATTATGGATAATATATCAAGAAAACTTGGGGTAATAGAACGTATATCATATCACCATATAACTGAGACTTATGGCTATCTATATAACAATAATTATATAGATAGACTAAAACCAGATGATATTATTCCAAAGGGAGAAGTAATAAGAAAGAGTTTAGCTTTTGATGATTATAATAATCGTCAAGATGGGGTTAATTTAATCACTGGATATTTAAGCTGTGATGATACTATGGAAGATAGTATCTTACTATCTTCAGCGGCAGTACCTAAACTAGCATCGCCGCTAATAAAGAAGGTACAAATCATAATAAATGATAATGATATTATGTTAAACCTATATGGAGATGATGAGAATTATAAATCATTTCCGGATATAAACGAAAAAGTACTCAGAGGGTTTCTATGTGGAATTAGACGTGAAAAGAAAGAAGAATGTCTATTCACCCAATCAACTAAGAGACTTAAAGATATAATGATGTCTGATGAAAAATATACAGTAGAAGGTAGAGTAGTAGATATAAATGTCTATTGCAACAGTCCGGAAAATATTACCAATTCATTCTATAATAAACAACTCAAGAAATACTATGATGATGGTATGTTATTTGCAAAAAACATTGTCGAAACTGTAAACACATATCTAGCTATGGGATTAGAGATGAGTTATGATCTTCAGAAGCTTTATTATGTAAATAAAAGAAAACTTAGTGGAGATCAGTATATAAAAGATAGACCATTCTCTAATATTATTATGGAAATAGTGTTGTTAGAGGAAAATATTATTGATATAGGAGACAAATTATCAGATAGGTATGGTGGAAAAGGTGTTGTCGCTAAGATAGTACCTGAAGATCTAATGCCTATGCTTGACAATGGAGAACATATTGAAATAATATTTAATTCTTCAACTTGTGTAAATAGATTGAATGCAGGTCAGTTGTTTGAAGTATCTTTAAATCATATAGCTCAAAGATTACTTGACTGTATGGATACTAGGGTATTTCATGTTGGTGAGGTGTTAGATTTATATATAAAGTTATTAACTCTAGTATCCCCAGAACAAGGAAATTATATAAAAAATGTAATAGAAAGCTATTATGGTGAAGATGAATTATCATATCTTGTAGATTCTATTAGAGAACATGGTATTATGATGTCTATAAAACCAATAACTGAGAGTATGGATATAGATAGATTAAACACTATATATCAAGAATTTGGAGGAATGGTACAACAATACACTATCACTGTACCTCAAAAGGATAGTAATGGTAATATTAGATATATTGAAGCAAGGAGAACGATGCCTTGTGGAAAGAAATATATCTATAGATTAAAACAATATGCTGAAGAGAAATTCAGTGTAACTAGTTTATCCGCTACAAATATCAGAAATGAAAACAGTAGAAGTAAAACTAATAAATCTTATAAGAGTCTATATACTAAAACCCCTATCAAGTTTGGTGAAATGGAAACTGGTGATATGGGGCATTTAGGAATGGAAGCTGTTATTGTAAATCTTATGCTACATTCCGCATCTCCACATGCAAGAAGACTAACCGAAGAGTTATTGACAGGTGATCCATTCAATATTGATATTAAACTTGACAATGAATCCAAGAACAGAAATGTAGAAATTCTTAATGCTTATCTTAAGACAATGGGGTTAAGATTGGTATTTAAGAAGAGACTTAAGCAATTAGATAATGCTATATTATTTGATCTCATTAAGGAATGTCCTAATGGTAGAGGTCCATTAATATGGCCAATACATCCAGATGAACATTTTGATCCTGATTATATTTCTAAAGCTATTGAGCAGAAGAAGAAATTGAGGGACATCATAAGGTTCTATGGAATTGAATTTGTGTAAAGGTGGTATACAATAATGAATATTAATCAACTTTTTCTAAGTTCTATATTTAGATTAAAGAATGGAGATTTATCGGTAATAGATAACAATATGATCAAAATAATCAATACTGAAATTGAAACTGTTTTAGAAGAAAAAACACACAATCAGGATCAAATATTAAGTATGCAGCTTATACTCGATATCAGTAATATTTTATGTAATAATACAGATATAGAAAAATTACAATTAGAGGATGAAGTATATGATTTTTTATTGGAATTAGAAGATGGGTTGTATGATATTCTACTAGAAGAATATAGAAAATACAATTCATCATATGGCTAGAAGATCATATATAATTGAATTTGTGTAAGGAGATAATTATGATTATTATTGAAATTTTGGATAGTATTCTAGATGAATTGAAAAAAGGTAATATATCAGTTATAAATGATAATACCATTAGAATGATGAATCTTGAAACTCAAGCTATCTTAACACATGAGAAACACACAACAGATGAGATATTAAAGATGGAGTTTATACTAGCTATCAGTAATATTTTATATAATAATACTGATATGGAGAAACTTCCATTAGAAGATGGAATATATGATCTTCTACTAGAACAGTATAGACAATATAACCCATATTATCAAGTTGGTGCAAAATCTATAAGATTTAAAAATAGTAATGTTCAAATTTCTAGTACTCCAATTCCTCTTATCCAATTCATAGATACGGAAAAGTTGGAAGATTTTATATTTATAGATGATTTGTCAAAGGAACCAAGAGTAACCAAATTGGATACTTTGACACCATGTATAATTATAGAACAAGATAGTACATCTAAGAGATCACTAGATACAAAACACATGTATCCAGAATTGGTTGGTACTCTGGATAAGTGTAAGTTTGTATTAAATAGTCAAGCAGAAGAAAGAGGAGTTCTCAATGATTCTAATGTAAGAATCTTAGAGAGAGACTTCTTCAATAGGCATATTCAATCTGGATTGCTAGACCCAAATAGAGTTATATCCGTCATTGTTGAACTAAAATATGATGGAGTATCTGTAGAGGGTGAAGTGTCTAATATGATCCATACTGCAAGAACAAGAGGCGATGCTAATGAAGATATAGGAGCAGATATAACCTCAATCTTGCATGGATATAGTTTTAAACATGCAAAAGAGATTCCTGCTGAAGATAAATTTGGAATGAAGTTTGAAGCTATAATGACATATGTTGACTTATGGAAATATAATCTAAAGAAAGAGAAGAAATATAAAAATTGTAGAACTGCAATTATAAGTATATTTTCTTCTTTAGATGCTACCAACTATAAAGAATTCATAACTTTAGTTCCACTTGCTACTTCATTAGGAATAGATAGATTAACTGAAGTTGAATTCATGAATAAGTACTATCACTCTGGTGAATATCTAAGGTATAGTATTATTACAGGAACATATGTTCAGGTTTTATTTCAGATTAAAAGATTTGTAGAAGAAGCTGAATATATGAGACCATTCATGCCGTTTATGTATGATGGAGTAGTAATATCTTATCTAGATGAAGATCTAATTACTAGACTTGGTAGATCTAATTCTGTCAACCAATATTCTGTAGCTGTTAAGTTTAATCCTCTTGTCAAACAGTCTATATTTAGAGGTTATAGTTATACTGTAGGTCAGGATGGTTGCATAACACCAAAGATTCATTATGATCCTGTAGAATTTTATGGGACTATTCATGATAAGTCTAGTGGTCATTCTTATGAAAGATTTAAGAATCTTGGATTAAGAATTGGAGATTTTTTAAATATTGAGTTTACTGCTGATGTAATGCCATATGTAACTAAACCAGATAACTCTTATAATGTGAATAATACAAATCCCATTGTGGAGTTTATAACCATCTGTCCATCATGTGGTAATAAATTAATAGTATCTAAAACTGGTAAGACTATATTCTGTAATAATATAAGTTGTCCAGAACGAAACCTTAATAGGATGATTGGAATGTTACAAAAGTTAAATCTTAAAGACTTTGCTGAAGCATCTTTAACTGCAATAGCTAAGTTTAGTTTGGTAGAACTTTTAAATCTAACTAAGGATGATGTTGCTTTTCTAGGTGATGTAACATCCGATAAGTTCATACAACGAATGAATGATCTTAAAACTACTCCTATATATGATTATAGAATCATTGGTTCAATAGGATTTACAGGAGTAGCAATTGAGAAATGGAAACTCATTCTATCTAAGTATACTCTCAGTGAAATTTTGAATATGAAATCAGAAGATCTAAGATCAATACTTCTTCAGATCAAAGGAATAGGTCCAGCGACTGCAGATACATTGATTCAGGAATTCGAATTTCATAGAAATGATCTAGAGTATATAAATCAAATGAAGAATGTCATGATAAGTAAGGGTATTAAGTCTGGTAAAAAGATAAGGTTTACTGGATTTAGAAATACTGAACTGGTAGAGAAATTAGTTGCTATGGGACATGATGCATCTGAAGGTGGAATAACAAAAACAACAGATATATTATTAGTCCCATACCCTGGATATACAAGTACTAAGACAGCAAGTATTACAGAAAATACTTTAATTGTTGATGTAGGTGATTTCATACTCAATATGAATAAGTATCTACAGTGATGATGAAAAGTAGCTTTTAACAATGGTATAAACATTTTAATAATTATATATTATTAAGATGAATATATATACAATAAATTTAATTTATGGAGGGAAGAACATGAACTTTAACGAAACATCTATCAGTGCAAAATTCTCGCAGGATATCACAAACTTAGGAGTAGATATCCAACCCCAGTATACCCACTATCTGTTCGATAGCCTGTTTATGGCAGTGTCAGACTTCTTAGGAATTGTCAAATCAAGAGAAGTCAAAACGGCTCTGGTAATTGCCGATCTAAAAGGAAACTTTAGATTTGCGGCTCAAGTCGGATATCATCCGAATGAAAATGAAGAAATTCCTGGAAACTGGTCCTTTGAGTTTACGTTCGATGAAACTGATGTCGCTAAAGATGTTAAAACATACAACGCTACAGATACTCAATTTTTGAGGGTACTGGCTACATCCGCCAAGGATCTGCATAACTTCAGATATGCATCTCCAGAATTAGTACCTGACGTACTTGTATTAATTATCGATACACTTAAGTCATGGCTGGATCTGAACGCAGTTGACGGCGAAGAGAAGACAATTGAATTGCCGGGATTCTTCACTGCATCGGTAGCTATCGAAAACGGAGAGAAGATCTTCTCCATTACCCCTGATGGAAACCTTAAGAGGTTAGTAAAAGGGGATTCCGAGTTGGAATAATCTATATGATAAAAAGAACACGCATTGATTTCAATGCGTGTTTATTTTTAATAAGGGGTGATAATATGGAGAAATCAAAAATTGGTGATAGAATATATGATGTAATCACTCAAGAAGAGTATAATCAAAATAAGGAATCATTAAACTTAACATTCACTGCAATTAAAGATAAAGAATCTCAAATGGTTTATCCAATCAGAGGGAAAAATGATGATAGACCTGGAATATATATGAATGGTCTAATAAACATTATTAAAGATCCTGAAGATGGAGATCCAGAATATTCAATAGATAATATAATTAACTTTGATAATGCTAAGTCTTTGAAAGAAGTCATAGAAAAACAAAGTGAATTGAAGTCTATGGAAAGAATAATTCTAACTAATCCTGATAATATATTCACTCCTAGAATAGGAGAAAATGATTCACCTGAAATGGTAGGTTTAAAAAAAGCTGTAATTGCAAAGCATATAGATCTAGACAAATATGCTGCTAGAATTGGAAACAATTATAGTAATGATAAAAGATTATTTAATGATGAAACAATAACTATGTCGAAACTTAAAACATGGTTTCAGGCATTAGACATTAAAGCCACTCTCATAATTGAAGATAAAAATGATTCTGTCCCGAATCCAATTGGAGAGCGAATAATTGTTGAACTTGCGGGAGGAACATCGAATGAGTAATCATTTAAATCAAGGACAAATCATGCATAATTATAATAATGAATATCGGGAAAAATTTAATGAAGAACTTTTTGTACGATCCGATGATGATATAATCGAAGAACTGAAGAAAGTTATATTGTCATGTCAGAGAGACAAGTTCTTCACTCTTAGAGTTGATTCTTTTACAGTAGTAGAAGACTACAATGAGATTAATAATATCTTGTTCAAATATGATGAACAGTTTAAGAACAAAAACAAACGGAAAGAGAATCAATATCAGTATATCAATCTCAAAGATTCTGATATTAAACTCTTAATCGTTAGGTATTATATAGCTATTAAGGATGATTATGAATACGTAAATGTAATCATTGCTGTCCCACGTATAGTTAATAAATATTATTTCAGAATATCTGGTAATATCTATTCTGCAATGTATCAAATTGTGGATGCTAGTACTTATAATAATTCTACTTCTAATAGTAAGAAGCATAGTGTAACTTTGAAAACTATGTTTATGCCTATTAGATTATATAGAAATTTCCAACCATTGAAAACAACAAATGGTGAAACTATCAAGACAACCTTTTATTTGTCAAGAATATTCAATAAGTCTCTAGGGGCTTTAAAGTATATCTTGGCGAAATATGGATTGTACGGTGCATTTAATATGCTTGGGATCTATTGTGTTACTTTAACACAAGAAGATCCACATGATGAAAATGTATATACGTTTATGAAGAATGATATCTTTATAAATGTACCAAAAATGATATTTGATGCTGATGCAGTGGTTCAATCTTTAGTGGCAACTTTATATAAAGCTATCATTAAAGACACTATATATGAAAATATGTTCACTATTGAGTATTGGATTAAGTCTATAAGTTTAGAGTTCAATAACAATAGTTTAGAAAAAGGAATGTCTATATTAGACTCTCTAGAGAGTATATATGATATCTCTACAAAAGAATCAATAAGACTTCCAGAAGAAGAAAAAAGTAATATCTATCTCATATTGAGATGGATGATAAGAGAATTTTCTAACTTAAAAACAAAGGATAATCTCGACATTTCTATTAAGAAAATAAGATGTTCAGAGTATATAGCTTCTCTATATGCAATGAAGATTTCTAAAGGTATATATAGAGTATCTGATATGGCTAAGAAAGCATCGAAAGATAATATTCGAAGAGCTATATCCACTGTACCTATGTATTTATTAGGTGCAATAACAAAATGTAAGTTAGTAAACTATGTAAATATGGTTAATGATATAGATGCATTAACTGCATTGAAGTTTACTTATAAAGGTATATCTGGATTGGGTGAATCAAACAATAGTTCAATTCCAGATATATATAGAACCCTAAATATATCCCACTTAGGAAGAATAGATCCAGACTCATCATCCGCTACAGATCCTGGAGTGACTGGAACTATATGTCCATTAACAACCATATATAATGGTTCATTTTCAGATTTTCAAGAACCCAATTACTGGGAGAAAGAGTTTTCTGAAATAATGAATAATTATAAAGCAGCAACCGGAAGAAAGGAAGCTATAATTTTTAAGAAGGAAATATTGAAGCAGGAAATCTCTTCAGATGATGAAATACTCTTAGAAGAATGTACTGCAACAATGGAAGAATTGCTTAAACCTATAGCTTTATCCGAGAATATGTCTAGGTTATTTGATATGATAGAATTATCATTACATCCAGATTTATCATATGAAGAACTAGATTTTACGGATGAAGACAATAACCAAATATAATTGGGAGTGATTGATATTTTAAAATTAAAACAATACTTCTGTAATCATAAATTTGGTTTAATTGCAACTCATAAGACATCAAGTCAAAATTTATGGCAATGCCCTAAATGTGGAGTATTTTATATTCAACACTGGGGTATTGGAATTGGTTATAAAATTAAAACACCTAATTTAGATAATTGGGTAAAGGGGGATGAAAAGATGTCTGATTATAATAGATACTTTATGTATTCTAGAGAACAATTAAGAGTGAAAAAAGCAATAGAGGCTAAAATCGGTAGAACATTTATACCAGGAACTGTTATTGTAAATGGAAGTAAAAAACAATATACAGAAATGTCTACAAGCCCAAATGCAACAAGATTTTATGATAGTGTAGTAGTAATGAATGGCGATATAAGGGGTATAGTTTATACCGATCCAAAAGTAGAATAGGAGGATGTTATGAGACAATTAATTGAATTCCTAGGTATGGGGCAATGTTTCGGATGTGGTGGAACAATTACTATTGTAGAAAAAGAAGAAACAGAGATCGAATTAGAACCGAATGGAATGCCAGTTGAATTCGTTACTACAGAATACAGTTTATATGGAGAGTGTAGATCATGTGGGGAACTTTTTGAAATGGAAAAGATTGGTTTAGAGTACCGCCCAATCAATAGATTGAAGAAATTAATTCCCACATTAGACACTATGCAATTTGTGTGGTTGAATCCATTCGGATATAAAAAGAATGAAAGGAGATAATAATGCAACAAGGATTGTTTACAAAATTATACTCATCGGTGAATAGACTATTCACTCAACAGGATATTCTATTTGTAAAAATTTCATCAGCCATGGAAAAAGTTTTATTCATGACACATAATATAACCGTGAATAATGATTATCTTATGATGACATTCATGGTTAAAGATACAAAAGTAGTTTGTATAAAAAGTCCTAATGGTGAAACTATATATGATACTATTTTGTTTGGAGATGAAGCTATTATATTAATAATAGTTCCAGATAGAATAGTATTCAATGACTATGATCCAGATAAAAGAATGAGGATAGTACATTCTATTTATGAATATATATGTTTACATCTGGTTGAAGTTTTTTCTCCTAGACAGGGTTCATCATTACTGCATATTCTATCTTTAGCACCTGAAGTTTTAGCATTTAATACATTAAATGTTATTGGACACCTATATGATGCTACTAATATATATTGTATAGGTGATTCTAATATTGGTGAGACTAAACTTAATGATATATTATTACATTCAATAAACGATTTACTAGATTGTGGTGGTATATTAAGTATGTTGAACAATGAAGAATAATAGGCGTAAGCCTATTATTTTTTGTGTATTTAACATTATAATAAATATAATGAGGAGGTATAATATTATGAGTATTAATATACGACAAACAACTACTCCAAATTGTGAAGATAGAATAGGTGATTATAAACCCGATATGATAACATATCATATAACAGAAGGAGGCTATGAAGGTACAATAGAATGGGAAAAGAATCCATCTAGTGGAGTATCATCTAACTTTGTTGTTAGTCGAACTGGTAGAATCACTCAACTTGTACCTATCACTAAGAGTGCATGGGCTAATGGAACTACAGAAAGTTCTACTAAAAAATATTATTATGGTAGATCAACTAATAAACATATTCTAGAACGTAAGGGTAATGCTAATGATTATACTATTAGTATAGAAAATGAAGGATTTTATGAGATAATGGGTGGAGCTCTTACTGATATGCAGCTTAAAGCCAATATTGAACTAACTCAGTATATCAGAGAGCAGGTTAAATCTATTTATGGGATTGATATTCCTATTGATAGAGATCATCTTATTGGACATTGTGAAATAAACCCAAAAGAAAAACCATATTGTCCTGGTGATCGATTCCAATGGGATAAATTAATATATGGTGTGAAAGTTGCTGCTGGTGAAATAAGGGAACAACTTGTTACTGTCAAACCTATTAATGCATCTGATATAGGAAGAGCTATAACATTAGTTAATGCTTCATTATATACTTCATCTACCATTACTAAGTCAGCAGAAAGGCTAAATGGGGTATATTATATTTATGATGGTAAAGAAATAGATGGTAGATATAGAATCACTAACAGTAAAGAAAAAGTAGCACAGGAACCATTATCAATTAATGTATTAGGGTTTATTGATAAATCTGTAATTATATAAATTTAAGGGGTAGAGTTATTTGCTATACATCATTATTCTTAACATATATAGTAATATAATAGATAGGAGGAATTTAAAATGTTTACAGAATTAATATCAACTGTATTGACAGCATTTGGAGAACTGATAGCAAATGGTATAATTATTTTTGCTCTATGTTTTGCTGTAGGTCAAAGTATTAAAAAAGTAAGTCTCTTCAAAAATATTTCTAATAATAACATTCCATTTATTTGTATGGTAGTTGGTGCGGCATGTGCATTATTGGCTCCGACTATATTTTTAAATGATCCAATTATTATTAGAATTTTTAAAGGGATTATATTAGGTTGGTCTTCAACTGGTTTATATGAAATGATAAGACGTAAAGAATATGATGATAAAGATGCATATGGTACTAGTGGAGATACCGATAATAAACAATAGTTATAAATGCAGAGTAGATAATCTACTCTGCATATTTCTATTATTTTACTTTTTATACCAATAGTAACAATTCAATAAGGAGATGGTATAATGAAACCACTCATAGAATTTACAAGAATAGATGATTGTCCTTGTTGTAATACTTCAAAGTCAATCGAATGTTATGATGTATATGATAAGCCTATAAATTATACTTATCTAATAGATCAATATGAAAAAGATAAAGATGTCTTAAATAGACTAAATAAGAGAGTTTTAGCATATATGAAGTGCAGAAACTGTCATAATAAATTTATAATATATTGGGGTAAAAATAGAGAAATCCCAATACCGATGAATACTCATATATCAGATATATTTTTTGATAGTTTTATCAAAATTTATAAATAATTTTTTAAAGAAAGAGGAGATTAGTAAATGTTATGTTTAAACACAGAATGTGAGATTAAAACCAAGGTTGCTCAAGGAGACGGAAACGAATACGGTTATGTTCAATTTGGAAATGGTAATGATTTATTCTTCTTACCGTGTAGTATCAAAAAGTTTGATACTATAAATACTGGTTTTCATACTAAACTATCTATTGGTAAAAGTAAAGCAGGAAATCCAAAGATTGTTTATACTCCAGATGATAAAGATTTATATATGTTGATTAAGACCAATCCTAATCAGGAATTGTATATTCCTGATATTGATCTTTCCAAAATTGAATTGGTAAAATCTACCATATATCTTGATGAAGATGGTGAAATCACTGTTGCTCTAATCAAGATATTAGAAGATGTTGAATTGACATTGGTTGATGATATTAATATTACATATATTAGTATCAAAAATAAATATGTCAAATATATAGATGATGCAACCGGCGTACCAATGAATCTTATATCTATAGTGTGGTAAAGTCATTATTCACCTCTCAATAAAACTAGTGATTAAGTTCACTAGTTTTATTTTTAATTTCTCAAACAACTTAATATTAACGAGGTGATTATATTGAAAATAGAAAAGATTAAGATGATTGGATATATAGGTATATACAATGGTTTAGGTCTATATGAACTATCTATAGATCTAACAAAAGGATTACATAAAACAATCTTAATAAAAGGAATTAATGGTTCTGGTAAGAGTACTCTTATGAAAGCATTAAGTCCATTACCAGATGATAATTCATCATTTATACCGAAACAACAAGCAGAGAAAGAAATAATCATAAGAGATTCTTATATTACATATAAGATAAACTTTATACATCCTGTTAAGAATAATGGGGATAGAGATACAACAAAAGCATATATAAAGAAATATATAGGTGATGATGTTGTAGAATTGAATGCAAATGGAAATATAACTTCATTTAAAGATATATTATATTCTGAGTTCAATCTAGACCCAAACTTTGTTGCTTTATCCCAATTAAGCGGGGATGATAGAGGTTTAGCAGATAAGACTCCTGGAAATAGGAAGATATTTGTTACTTCTATTATAGATACATTAGAAGTGTATAATGCTATACATAAGACTCTATCAAAGAGATCATCAGTATTTAGATCTATGGTAAATAACCTATCATCTAAGATAGATAATATTGGTGATGAAAATAAAGTTAGATTACTTCTAGAATCATTAGAGAATAGAATAAATTCATTATCCAATACAAAAAGTCAGTTGATTGAGCAGATGGCTTCATATAAATCTATGATAAACATACTAGATCCAAATGGATCTATACAAAGTTTATATGAGGATATATATAATAAACTTATAGTCTTAGATGGTATTACTAGTGATAATAATATCAAAGTACAAAATTGCATAAACAGAATAGAAAGATTCAATGATCTTTCTAAAGATACTGTCATGATACATTATACCGAAGTAAAAGAACTTATAGACTCTTTATCAGTATCAATACAAATTCAAGAATCAAAGATAAATAGACTATTATCTGATAGGGAAAATGATGCTAAAATATTACGTAGTAAAGTTGAAAAACTTAACTCTCTTAAGAGTGAAAGTAATTAT
>Ga0172381_10004525_pt1 | contig 14363 bp, 12 predicted proteins | sample Leawel6488metaG_FD_119754 | JGI IMG/M metagenome (GOLD analysis project Ga0172381, IMG submission 119754) | Leachate microbial communities from a municipal landfill in Southern Ontario, Canada - Leachate well 64-88 metaG | ecosystem: Engineered > Solid waste > Landfill > Unclassified | place... | reverse complement strand
GTGTGATATAATATCCATGAGAGAAGTCCTTTCTGCTATTTAGTAGATAATCTGAACCTGGAGAGATTCAAATGGGATTTCTCTTTTATTTTATCAATCCCCAAACAAGTTTACACTATCTTAGCTTTGACATAAATAATAAGTTGGTATAAAATGTATGAGTAATAGATCTTACTGATCTATAATTTTCGAAAGAAGGAAGTGAGAAATTTTGGAAATCCCTTTATCTGATAGTACGGGTCACGAACGAAATTTAATATTAGGAAGTTAAGGGAGCCAAAATAGGTATGTGTTTTTCTCCTTTGACTTGGAAGGAGAATAAATGATCGACACAATACTTGAATTACTTGTAAAGAAAAATTATAAGGACCTAAAAGCCTTTCTTGCAGAAGAAAATCCTGCAGATATCGCAGAAGTAATTACGGAATTAGAAGAAAACGATGCAATAGTTGTTTTCAGGTTGCTTTCAAAAGATATGGGAGCAGATGTTTTTGCATATATGGATAAAGATATGCATATCGACATATTAGAAAATATAAACGAGGAAGAAATAACATATCTGATGAACAATCTGTTCATGGATGATACGGTTGATATCTTAAGCGAATTACCGGCGAATTACGTTACCAGAGTACTGCAGAATGTGTCAGAGGCAAGAAGGAAACTGATAAATCACTTTCTGCAATATCCTGATGATACGGCAGGAAGCATAATGACTATCGAATATATGGATCTTAGGAAAGACATGACAGTAACTGATGCAATAGAAAGAGTCAAGAAATTTGCTGTAAAAAAAGAAACCGTGAACAACTGTTATGTAATTGATGAAAAAAGGATGCTTCTTGGCGAAGTCACTTTGAAAGATCTGATACTGGCAAAGGACGATGTTATCATAGCAGACATAATGAAGGACGATCTCATATCTGCTTCAACAATGACCAATACTGACGAAATATCGCAGATGTTCTCAAAATATGACATACTCAGTATGCCTGTCGTGGATAATGAGAAAAGGCTTGTAGGTATTATCACAGTCGATGATGTTGTTGAGATGATGGAAGATGATGCGTCCGATGAAATGGAAAGAATGGCCGGTGTAGCACCTTTGGAAGAATCATATATGAAGACGAGTATTTTCAAACTTGCCAAAAGCAGGATCATATGGCTTGTTATACTAATGATAGGAGCCACTGTCTCACAGATGATAATAGGCAAATATGAGGAATTTCTTACTACATTCGTTGTACTTGCTGGATTCATACCTATGATAATGGACACTTCAGGAAATTCAGGCGCTCAGACGTCCACTCTTATAATCCGCGGTTTAGGGATCGATGAGATAAAAATGCAGGATATGCCTAAAATACTGCTAAAGGAATTGGGAGTCGGTCTGCTGATCGGAGGTACGCTTGCTCTGGTGAACTTTATTAAATTATTTATGATCCAGAGAATCGAATTTGCTGTAACACTGGCAATATCATTGACTTTGATGTGTACCGTCATAATAGCCGTTTTATGCGGTGCCATTTTACCGTTTATAGCTAAGAAAGTGAAATTGGATCCTGCTATCGCCGTATCTCCGATGATAACGACAATAGTAGATGCTTTTGCTGTCTTGATATATTTTGCGGTTGCAAAATCATTGTTAGGGATATAGGAGGGTGAATAAATGAAAATAGTGATCACTGATCTGATGACAGTTACAAATGGAGACATTGATGTTAAGGTATTCGATCAATTCGGGGATATAGTCAAATATGAATACACTGAATATAAGGATATACCGGACAGAATCAAGGATGCTGATATCGTACTGTGCAATAAGACGAAATTGGACAGGGAAGTGCTTCAGTACGCGGAGAATCTTAAGTATATCGGGCTTTTTGCTACCGGGTATAATAACATCGATATAGATTATGCTTCCGAAAGAGGAATAATTGTCAGCAATGCAGGCAGCTATTCGACAAGCGCTGTAGCCCAACAGGTATTTTCATATATCCTTGAGCATTACAACAATCTGAGAAATTATACGAAATTTGTTGAAGACGGAAAATGGAAAAACAGCACATCATTTTCGCCTTTAGTATACAAGAAATATGAGCTTAATGGTAAGACATTGGGATTGATAGGATATGGTAACATATCCATGGCCGTAATAAGGATAGCAAAAGCATTCAACATGAATGTTCTGGTCAATACAAGAACACCTAAAAACGATTATATGGTAAAATTTGTATCATTTGATAAGCTATTACAGTCTTCGGATATAATATCGGTCCATTGTCCACTTACTAATGAAACCAGTAAAATGTTCAATAAAACCGCATTTGATAAAATGAAGGACGGGGCTTTTTTTATAAATACTGCAAGAGGCGGAATAGTTGACGAATATGCACTTAAGGAAGCTCTTGAATCAGAAAAATTATCCGGCGCTGCAATTGATGTACTCGAGACGGAACCAATGAAAGATGACTGTATACTTTATAATGTAAAGAATCTTATAATAACACCGCATACTGCATGGATACCGATCGAAACAAGACAGAGGCTTATAAAAATCGTTGTAGAGAATCTTAAGCATTTTATTTCAGGTGATCCAATGAATGTTGTTAACAAAAGAATAAAATAAATGCATTAAAATATCTAATATAGATTATGAAGTTTTTAAGGTAAATATGTAATAGACAAAATCTCAGTTGCAGAAGGGATGCAAAATTAAAACCGTCATTTCAGACGGTTTTTGTCCAATTATCATGTTTTGAACTTCTCTGGTATAGACAAAATTATGATTATGTCTAATCAACGATTAATTTTCAGGTCTGCAAAAATCATTTCAGACTCTTCTTCCCTTGTTAAAATCAATCACTGTATTATTTGCGTTATACCATGTGGTATTGAATTCTACGATATATCCGGTCCTACCTAAAAGATATGTTTCTACTTTGAACAATGGAGTATTTTCAGGGACCTTAATGATCTTACTTTCTTCAAGAGTCGCATTTTCCAGTAATATACTACATTTAGCAAATGTAGGATCCAATGGGTATTTCCCTATAAGAAGCTCCATTGAATTCACATTCCTGAATAAAAGCTCTGCAGCATTTGGGAAATAATTCAAAGGCAATATAGATATCGAATATGCAATATTACCGTTTGTTTCGGTCGTATACGTTACTTTGGTATAATCCTCATGAAAATTGGATTTGTATTCTACATTGAATTTCTTGTTAAGTTCTATGGATCCGTTTATTGTGGTGGATTCTATGATCGTTCGGTTTTCAGTATTAGTAGTATCAAGTATGCAGTGAACGAAACCTTTTGTGTGATCATATGTAGTTTTATTTATATAATCAGCGACAAATGTACCCTTACCCTTTATCTTATATAGATAACCGATCTTAGCAAGCTCACCGATCGCCTGCCGTACTGTAGGACGTGAAAGAGAATATGATTCAGCTAATTCATTTTCTGAAGGTATTGCATCGCCTGGAGCATATTTACCGTTTTTCATGCCTTTTATAAGTTCTTCCTTAAGCTGGTAATATAACGGTGTCGAACTGTATTTATTGATCATGATATTCACCTGTCCTTACAAGAATAGAGTTATAGTATCATACATTCAAATCAACTGCAATATGTCCGTGATAGTATTTATTAAATATATCGTTTAAATATTTGTCGATAAATTCGCTTACCTGGTTAGACGATCTCCCTATATATTTTGATGCATCGGTCAGTTCCATCAGATCCTCAATAGAGAATGAGAAATCTTTATCTGATGCGATAAGTTCCAGAAGATTATTTTCTTTACCCTCTTCTTTTATCCTTTTTGAAGCGATATTAGAGTAATTTCTTATTTTTTCATGTAAAATCTGGCGATCTCCTCCCCTTTTCACACTTTCCATAAGTATGTTCTCAGTGGCAATAAATGGTATTTCTTCAGTTATGTGTTTTTTTATCATCAGCGGATTTACTACGAGTCCATCTGTTACATTGATTAAAATATCCAGCATTCCGTCTGCTGCAAGAAACCCTTCTGCAATAGATAATCTTCTGTTTGCAGAATCATCAAGAGTACGTTCAAGCCACTGAACTGAAGATGTAAATTCAGGATTGATGGCATTGATTATTATATATCTGGCTAATGAACAGATACGCTCACTGCGCATAGGATTCCTCTTGTATGCCATTGCTGATGAACCTACCTGACTTTTTTCATATGGTTCCTCTATTTCCTTCATGCTTTGCAGTAATCTGATATCGGTACCTGTTTTATGTGCAGACTGAGCTATAGATGCAAGAAGACCTAACACTCCGGAATCGATCTTTCTTGAATATGTCTGGCCAGTTATCGGTAAAGCGTCCGTAAAACCGAATTCTTCACAGACAAGCCTGTCAAGTTCAGTTACTTTCTCCTCATCATTATTGAAGAGTTCCATGAAACTTGCCTGTGTACCGGTCGTTCCTTTTACCCCTCTCATCTTAAGAGAATCATATACAAATTCAAACTCTTTAAAATCCATATAGAATTCATGGAGCCATAAAGCTGATCTCTTCCCTACCGTAACAAGCTGTGCGGGCTGCAGATGTGTGAATCCTAAAGTCGGCATATCTTTATACTTTAACGAAAAAACCGCCAGATTCTTCATTACAGTGACAAGCTTTAACCTTACAATATCCAGGGCTTCTTTCATCAGGATTATGTCAGTATTATCGGTAACAAAGCATGATGTCGCGCCAAGATGTATTATGCCTCCGGCAGTAGGACACTGTAAGGCATAAGCTTTAATATGGCTCATAACATCATGTCTTATTTCTTTTTCAAAACGTCTTGCATCTTCATAATTAATATTTTCCTGATTCTGTATCAGTTCTGATATCTGTTGATCAGATATCGGAAGACCTAATGCTTTTTCAGACTTCGCAAGAGATATCCATAACTTTCTCCATGTGCGGAATTTCTTCTCTTCCGAAAAGATATACTGCATTTCCTTTGAACTGTACCTCTCTGAAAACGGACTCACATAATTGATTTCTGACATATGCATATACGCTCCTATCAAAGGTTCAATTTTTCTAATATAGCTAGTTTAACACAACATGCAAAAAGATGCATTGCCTGTACAAGATCATCCATTTCCGCATATGTAGGTGCGATCCTGATATTACTGTCATCCGGATCAAAACTGTTCGGATATGTGTCTCCGACTGTAGTGATGATCAAGCCGGCGGCTTTACATAAAGCATATGTGCGTTTGGCACATCCTTTCATTGTATTGAAAGATAGGAAGTATCCGCCTTCAGGATGTGTGAAATGTACATATCTACCGTAATCCTTCAGTTCACTTTCCAAAATATCGTTCGTTGCCTTGAATTTAGGTCTATTGAACTCAGAAAGCTTTGCCATATGAGCATAGACATCAGCCTTAGTTTTAAAGACCAGAGAATGCCTCCACATGTTCATTTTATCATTACCTATCGTCTTATATTTGAACTGATCCTGTATCTGAGCGATATTTTTCTTTGAAGATGCAATGACCGCGATCCCTGCACCGGGGAAAGATATCTTGCTTGTAGAAGCAAATTCGTATACCCTGTCTTCATTTCCGTGATCGGCGCACAGCTTCAATATGTCAGGTATGGTGTTTATTCTGTTGGGATCCAGATGATGTGCAAAATACGCATTATCCCAGAATATACGAAAATCAGGAGCGCTGCATGTCATCTTTGCCAGACGCATAACGGTTTCATATGAATAAACATATCCCTCTGGATTACTGTATATCGGTACACACCATATGCCACGGATGGAATCATCTTCTGATACAAGCTTTTCGATTATGTCCATATCCGGTCCGTTTGGAGTCATTGGAACAGGTATCATTTCAAAACCGAAGTTTTTAATCATTGCAAAATGCCTGTCATAACCGGGGCATGGACATAAGAACTTGATCTTCACTTCATCTTTCCATGGCCTACGGCTTTGCGGATTGCCAAAAAGCAGGTTGATGACGATAAGATCATACATAAGGCTTAAACTCGAATTGCCGCCAATGATTATATTATTTACGGGAACATCCAGAATATCGGAAAACAGATTGCGAAGTTCGCTTATACCGTTGGGTAATCCATAATTACCGGCATCCGATTTGTCTATTCCGATCCTTTTTACATAAAAGTCATTTTTATTCTCAGCAGCTTTAAATACAGAAGCTATATAATCTATCTGCGATTTATTGGGTTTTCCCCGGGATATATCGAGACTGATACCCTTTGCTTTATAGGTTTCGTAATTTGATTTTTCGTTTTCGAATTCATTTTTTATGTTCATGATAGTTGACTGCCTTTACAGTGATTTTCCTATGATTATAACATAAACTAAATAAAGTTTTTCAAGAAAGTTTTTCTGTGTATCGGACATATTCCATATTTTTTTATGGCATCTATATGTTCCTGCGTTCCGTATCCTTTGTTTCTTATAAATCCATACTCGGGATATATCTTATCATACTCATCCATCATCCGGTCCCTGGTGACTTTCGCTACTATTGAAGCCGCTGCTATAGATATCGAAAGAGCATCTCCATGAATGATCGCAGTGTGATTGATATCAAGATCCTTGAGCGTCATTGCATCTATCAGTACATGATCAGGAACTACATCAAGGGTATTGACGGATAAGCACATAGCATACCTATCCGCATTTGCTATACCGATCCTGTCGATCTCATCGTTGGCAACTGTTTGCATGCTTACTGCTACAGCGTTTTTCTGAATATTATCGTATAGGACCTCTCTCATTTTTGGAGATACTTTTTTGGAATCATTTATGCCATATGCCATATAATCATTTCCAAGTATGACAGCTCCTGTGACAAGAGGGCCTGCAAGAGGACCCCTTCCGACTTCATCTACTCCTGCAATGTATATATTTCCAAATGAGATCAGCGAGTCTTCATACCTGCGCATTTTTCTGCAACGTAGTATTTCCTTTTCAAGTGACGATCTTACTTTTTCATATTTATCCGCTTCTTCAAGTGAATAAACAAATTCAATAGCTTTTAGCAGATCCATGGAGTATACAGTAGTCTTCAACTCCTTGATGTTCATTTTGGGACCTCCAGGGATACGCGTCCCATCTTCCCTCCCCTGAATTCATCCAAAACAACGATTGAAGCTCTCAATGTATCAAATTCATTTCCTGTTTTGATGAAACCGCGAAGTTTGCATATGTTAAGCAAGATGTCCCTTGCACTCCGTGTTGCATCGATTTCCCCATACCTGTCTGTAAGTCTTGTCGGATAATGTATTTTCATATAGTCAAGCAATGATATGCATAATTCCTCTTTATCCAATATATCGTCATTTATAGCACCTGTGAGGGCAAGATTATGACTGATCGCATCATCACCGAATTTTGGCCATAATACACCGGGAGTATCAAGCAGATATGTATCGTTATTAAGCCTTATCCATTGCTTATCTTTTGTTACACCAGGTTTATCACCTGTCTTAGCAGCGCTAGAATTGCTGAGTTTATTGATGAATGTGGATTTACCCGAATTGGGTATACCGACGATCATTGCCTTAACGGGTCTTCTCAGCATTCCTTTGCTTTTATCTCTTTCAAACTTATCCTTCATCAGCAATAATATTTCTTTGTTGAAATCCTGCATACCCAAACCATCTTTACTGTTCACAAAAACGCATGATACATCCTTGGAATTATAGAATTTTTTCCACAATGACGAAACAGCAGGATCTGCAAGATCATACTTATTTAAAATCAACAGGTCTTTCTTGTTATTAAACATTTCCTTGAAATCCGGATTCCTGCTTGAAAAAGGTATTCTGGCATCTAGGATCTCCACAACTACATCCACAAGTTTAAGATTCTCGGTTATCATTTTTTTGGCTTTAGCCATATGTCCCGGATACCATTGAATGACCATAAATTACCTCTTCCACATATCAATACATTCATTATACATAAAACATATTGCTATTAATATGTATATAAAAGAAAAACGGGAGCTAAGTCCCGTTTGAATACTACTTTGTAACGATCTTTTCCTTGATTTTTGCTGACTTGCCGACTCTGTCTCTGAGATAATACAGCTTTGCACGTCTGACCTGACCTCTTCTGATTACTTCTATAGAATCGATCTTCTTAGAATTCAAAGGAATTATCCTTTCTACTCCGACACCATATGATATTCTTCTGACATTTATCGTCTCAGTCAATCCAGTACCTTTTCTTGCAATAAGAGTTCCTTCATATGACTGGATCCTCTCTCTGTTTCCTTCTTTAACTATGAGGTTGACTTTTAAGAAATCTCCGATTTCCAATACAGGCAGATCTGTTCTGATCATACTCTGCTCTATCGATTTGATTATATCCATTTTTTAGTTCCTCCCTTCATCTTAGCGTTCTTGTGCAATAAATGCTAACAGTGGACCGCCTTATAAACGCACGTGATGTATTTTAACACACAATTTTCTGGTTGTAAATAACATTTATCGATTATTCAAAAGAACCGATCTTTGCAAGCGGCCATGTTCTGTATACGATTTTGCCTATTATCGAATCTATGGTAAATGCACCAAGTGACCTGCTGTCCCTGCTTACGAGCCGGTTGTCACCCATTACAAAAATGCATCCTTCAGGTACTTTATAAGGCATTTCGATATACCTTTCATATGTCAGGTTTCCATCTCTGACATACTGTTCATCCAGAAGCTTGCTATTTACATATACCCTGCCATCCCATATGTCGACCGTATCGCCTTCAAGAGCTATCACCCTTTTGATGTAATCTTCCCTGCTTTGTGTTGGAAACAACCTGCGAAACCATACAACATCATCTAAAAAATGCAAAAACTTGAATGTTACGGGTTCAATTTCTATCACTACTATATCACCGACCTGTATGCCTTCCGTTCTGAGACTTATTTTGCTCATTATAAGGACATCATCTTCGTGGAGTGTGTCTTCCATGGAAGAACCAAATACCCTGACAGGTTCGCCTATAAACCCTCTTACCAGAAGAACGACAGCGATCGCAAATGCGAATGACCTTACCCATGCGACTGTCTCAGATCGCGAATGCCTTTTTCTTCGTTCAACAGAAATGGTTTTTACCATACTGTCAAGCACATCGTCATCATTTTTTATAAATTCAGTGAATTCATACTGCATTTTTTTAACTTCATCATTTTTCATAAGTTTATGACCTCAATGTTATCAACACAGTTTTTTACGATCTTATCGATATCCAGAACTTTTTCCGATTCTACTATGTGTTCCAGGACAGGTTTGGTTTTAGGATGCTTTGCTACAAATATGGTGCAGCAGTCTTCATATGGAAGTATCGATGTCTCGAATGTCCCGATTTTCCGTGCTATATCTATTATCTCGTTCTTATCCATGCCTATCAATGGTCTTAACACGATCAGACTGGCTGAAGCATTTGTGACAGTAAGACTCTCGATCGTCTGGCTTGCGACCTGCCCTAATGATTCTCCTGTGATTATTCCCTGGCATCCTGTTTTGGCAGCTATGGCATTAGTTATGAACATCATTACCCTTCTCATTATTATAGTAAGTTCATCGTGGGGGCATGTTCTGTAGATCTGTAACTGAGGCTCAGTGAAATGAACGACATGAAGTCTTCTAAGCTGAGTATAAGGCTTGATTATTTTTGCCAGATCCACAACCTTCTCCTTGGCCTTTTCCGATGTATAGGGTTCACTGTGAAAGTATACGGCTTCAAGTGAAAGTCCGCGCTTTGACATCATGTAACCCGCTACCGGGCTGTCTATACCGCCTGACAGGAGAAGTATCGCTTTACCGGCGCTTCCGACAGGCATTCCTCCATTAGCTTTGACTTCCTCACAATATATATATGTATATTTTCTTATCTCAACTCTGAAAACCACTTCCGGATGCAATACATCGACTTTTATATCGCTGACTGCATCAAGTATTCTTCCTCCTGCTATTTTTGATATGTCAAGCGACGATATAGGGAATGCTTTATCAGCTCTCTTGGTTTCGACCTTAAATGTATGAAACAACGTTTTTTCATGATAAGAGGAAGCGAGTTCGCAAAGAAACGAATATATGGATTCTTCATTGCTTCCGATCCTGTATGATATTGAAATACCTACGATACCGAAAACCTTTGACAGTTCCTCCGCGATCTCGTATTCAGTATATGAGGATTCGGTTATATGCACATAGTATCTTCCGGATTCCGAGTTGTCGAAATCATATTTGCACATCATATTTAGGACTGATTTTAAATTATCGATAAGTTTTTTATTGAATGTATGTCTGTTATCTCCCTTTAGCATAAGTTCACCCGGTTTGATAAGAAGTGTTTTCGTTATCTCATAATTATGCATATATATCTTTATCTCCTCGTAAACGATTTTAACACAGGCAGCAGCTCTTTAACACTCTGTAAGAAAATATCTATCTCTTCTTTGGTATTTATTTCGCTAAAACTTACCCTGATCGGACCTTCTATATATTCCCTGGCAACGTGCATATTAGATAAAACATGGGAGACTTTCGCTTTTGACGAGCATGCGCTTTGGCTGGATACATATATGCCTCTTTCAGATAATGCATTGACTAATACTTCCGAACGGATACCTTTAAATGCAGTATTCAGGATGTATGGGTTCGCATCAATCGGAGAAAGTATACATATATCGCTAAACTCATCTGCCAGTCTCCTGCGAAGATAATGATTCACTTCGCTTACATGTGTGCAGTTTACATGCATTTTACTGTACATTATTTCATAAGCTCTGCAGAAACCGCATATTCCTGAAGTATTGAGAGTACCGGCACGAAGTCCTGCACTGTCAGACCCTATTATTAGTGGATCGATATTTACTGACGGTTTAATATATAAAGCACCGGCTCCTTTAGGACCATGTATTTTATGGCTTGAAAAAGACATCATGTCGACATTACTCAGATGCGAAAGGTTTATGTCAGTCTTTCCCAAAGCCTGAACTGCATCAACATGGTAATAGCAACGAGGATTTAAGTTCTTTACTATATCAGATACTTTCTTTATATCCATGACCGAGCCTATCTCGCTGTTAACATAAACAGTGCTGACAAGGATCGTTTTATTATCTACCAGTGACGCAAGTGAAGAAATATCACATGTCCCGTCATTATTTAAAGGCATATATCTGACTTCAAATCCTGATTTCTCCATATGCTTTGCGCTATTAAGTATCGTCGCATGCTCATATCCTGTAATTACAAGGTTGTTTCCCCAACCTTTATTCGCGGACAGTGTAGATTTTACTGTAAAATTATTCGATTCTGCACCACCTGATGTAAAAACGATATTGGCAGGTTTTGTATGTAATAAAGAAGCAAAAGATATCTTGCATTTCTTTATTTCTTCATATGCTTTGACGCCTTCTGAATGGATACTTGATGCATTTCCATAGATATTTGTATTGATTTCATTCACATAAGCTGTAACTTCATCATATATGAATGTAGAAGCGGCATTATCAAGGTAGATATTATTTATCATTGGATTTTGCTTTTATCTCCAATTCTGTAACTAATTTCCTCATCTGATCATTCATTGCAGAATAAAAATCAATAAATGCAGTGATCTGGCTCTCAGAAAGCTTGTTTATTTCGTCGTATGCTATGAGTTCCGAAACATCTTTAACCTTTCTCTTAACATCAGTTACAAGGTTAAGCAGTACAAGTTTACTGTCGGTATGATCTTTTAATACTGCGTCCTGCTTCAACTCGGTCACTCCCAATCCGTCGAATAATTCATATGTTTCAAATTTCTCTGCTATGACAGTATCTATACCAAACTTACTTTTTATCCTTTCAGAGAACGGTAGTATCTGATCTGCTTCTCCATGAACGAGAAATACTTTTACAGGCTTTTTCTTTATATGACCGATAAAATCATCAAGGTCATCCATATCACCATGACCGGAGAATCCGTCGATCATCTCTATCCTTGCTTTTACATTAATCGTTTCGCCAAGGATCCTGACTTTTTTTACTCCATCGACCAGTAATCTTCCCAATGATCCTTCCGCCTGATATCCGACAAACAGTACCGTAGTGTTTGGTTTGTACAGATTATGTTTGAGATGATGTCTGATCCTGCCGGCATCGCACATACCGCTTGATGATACTATGATCTTAGGATAATTATCTTTATTAAGTGCTTTTGATTCTTCAACCGATGCGGTAAATTTGAGGTTAGGAAAATCCAAAGGATTGTCGCCATTCTTTATATATTGTTTTGCTTCATCATCAAAATCATCTGAATTGTTTTTAAATACACTTGTTGCGGATGTCGATAATGGGCTGTCAACGTAAACGGGTATATTCCAGAATTTTGACAATTTCGATTTTATAGCAAGGTTTTTGTTGAATGCATATATCATTTCCTGAGTTCTTCCGACAGCAAAAGAAGGTATTATGACTGTACCTCTTCTGTCAAGAGTATCATCTATGATCTTAAACATAGTCTCATCAGGATTATTTGCCTGCATATGCTTTTTATTACCGTATGTTGATTCCATGATCAGGTAATCACATCCTTCGATATATTCAGGATCATTTATTATTGGGGTACCACGTTTTCCTATGTCACCTGTGAACACCAGCGTTGTCATAATATCGTTTTCAAAAATATTTATTGTGACAGAGGATGAACCAAGTATATGACCTGCATCCATAAATCTGATACTGATATTGTCATCAAGCTTGATTATCTCATGATAATGAACAGGTTCAAATCGCTTCAAAGCAAGGGTCGCATCTTCTACAGTATATAATGGTTCAAGAGGATCATTACCTGCACGTAAGCGTTTTATGTTCTTATATTCAGTATCAGATTCCTGTATATTCGCTGAGTCGATCAGCATTATCTCGCAGAGTTCCTTGGTCGCTTTCGTGCATATCACTGATCCTTTGTATCCTCTTTTATATAATAGCGGAATACGGCCTGAATGGTCTATATGGGCATGGGTAAGGATCATATAGTCGATTTCGGATGCATTATAGGCAAATTTTTCATAGTTCAATGCCTTTGTAGCGGATGAACCCTGAAACATGCCGCAGTCGATCATAACTTTCTTTCCTGCTGCTTCTAAAATAGCATTTGATCCTGTTACTTCCTTTGTTGCTCCGTAAAATGTGAGTTTCATGATACTTTCCTTTCATGTGTAATGATAGCATAAAAATACGTATTAAGCATATATAAAAAAAAGCCACCTGTTTTCAGTTGACTTCTTCTATAAAGATATGGTGTACCAGAGAGGATTCGAACCTCCGACCTACGGATTAGAAGTCCGTTGCTCTATCCAGGCTGAGCCACTGGTACAAATTGGAGCAGGTGAAGGGAATCGGACCCTCACAACCAGCTTGGAAGGCTAGTGTTCTACCACTGAACTACACCTGCACATTTGCTTTATGTATTATAACATAATGATAAAACGTGTCAATCAGTTTTTTTATTTTTTTCCAAGAGATTTCTCGCATAACGTGTCCCCTCATCTGTAACACTGTGCCCGTCAAATAGTATTGCGAGTTCCTGTACCCTTTCTTCATATGTGAGCTTCTTTATATTTGCCACTGTTTCATTTGCATCGCTCTTTTTGTAAATCAGAAAATGATGATCTCCTTTTGCAGCGATCTGCGGAAGATGCGAAATACATAATACCTGCTTGTTTTTTGAAAGATCAGAAAGTTTCTTTGCAGTCATTACTGCCGCTTCCCCGCTTATACCGGTTTCTATCTCATCAAAAATATAAGTTTCAACTTCATCCTCAGTACTTATTATGCATTTTATAGCAAGCATTATCCTGGAAATCTCACCTCCGGAAGCGATCTTTGCCAGAGGCAGAGGATAAGCTCCTTTATTGGTCGTTATGTAGAATTCTATATCATACATGCCCTTTTCTTTAAAATCATAAAATCCCAAGGAATTTTTATCCAGATGGAATGTGGATCTCACTTCAAAATAGACATCCTTCATCTCAAGTGAATGCAGAATATCCATTATATATGAGGAAAAAACGGATGCGTGATATATTCTGACTTTATTAAGTTCTTCTGCAACAGAATACAGTTTATCCTGCAGTTCTTTCAAACGGTCCGTCTTCTCTTTATATATCCTATCGAAATTCTCGATATCATAAAGCTGTTTTTCAGCTTCACGTCTGAATGCGGTGATATCTTCTATCGTAGCGCCGTATTTATATGAAAGCTTATCGAATATTTCCAGCTTTTCTATTACTTTGTCATACTTGTCTTCATTGAACACGAATTCCTCAGAAATATCGGTAAG
>Ga0172381_10004524_pt1 | contig 14365 bp, 36 predicted proteins | sample Leawel6488metaG_FD_119754 | JGI IMG/M metagenome (GOLD analysis project Ga0172381, IMG submission 119754) | Leachate microbial communities from a municipal landfill in Southern Ontario, Canada - Leachate well 64-88 metaG | ecosystem: Engineered > Solid waste > Landfill > Unclassified | place... | reverse complement strand
TTCATTGAAAACATTCCATTGTTAGAATAAATACCCAATATCCTTGATTTTTTATCTTCTCCCCACATTGGAATAGTATTTGATACATTATCAAGTAGCATTGCTGTAGGAAATATTACATCCCTTTTAAAATTGTGCCGAAAGCTTTCAATATCAGATGGAATAGGTATGGCTCGATTTTCGGAATATAACACGGTTGCAGATCCAATATGCAACGCTTCGTTTCCAATCATCACTACTAGATTGGATCCTGTCTGAGATTCAAGAGATGTAGAAATCTCGTCTAATGATATAACATGTTGCACACTATTCTTGTCATATTTATAATTATCCAAATTTACCATTTTTACAGTAGCCGCGACTGTATTTTCCATATTACTATTTGAAATTACTACCCCGGACTCTTTAGCAGAAATCCAGGCCATATCACTTGCGGCTCTTGCCGCACGAATAGCACGTACAAGAGATGACTTATGTATTTCAAAACTCGTCAATTTTATGCCTCCTATATAACTATGCCTCGGTCAAAAAGAAGATGTTGTTAGAACTATAAATATGTTTTGGTCAAAGGTTTATAAAGCATATGATAGCGCATCAAGTTTCCACCAATCTCCTTTATAGACATGAGCTGACATACTGGTACAACCCATAACTCCCACCGCCATGTCAAGTTCATTCGCGACTTCTTCCATTAAAATCGCAAAGCCTCGCATGTTAGGATAATAAGCTGATCCATAATCATGAGATCGGAAAACAAGAAACATGTTTAAACATTCTGCGCGGTACTTCCAATCTACAATACAGCAGCAAGCAGGATCTGAGCTTTGCAGCATACCAGGATTACCCAACCGCATAGTAGCGCGACGGGTATTCTTGAAGTTCCTGAGCAATTCAATACATGCTTCGCGCTGATTTATCTTTCCCTGGTCCTCAAACTCCCAATTATGAATTTCTTTGCCGTATGTGTACCCAAAGCCTGGAGGCACTTCTGCCCCGGTGATTTCTTTTCTTGCATATTCCTGAATAGCGTTTTCTGAAGTAAATTCTGTATATAGCGGAATTTCTTTTGATAACGGATTAAACATAACGCTATTTAAAAATATTACTTCATATGTAGGACCATGCTCGGTTATTACGAAAGAGCTGGATTCGGATATGTGAGTTAGAGCTTTTATATGGGCATCAGCAGGATCATTTGCTCGAATTAATTTGCAACCGGACCATAAATTATTGAATGATTCTTTCATAAAACCTCATTGCCTTGGTCATCAAACAGCATTTTACCTCTATTTGAAAAAACACTTACTAATCCATCTTTTCTAGTAGACATACCAATAGGTCCAAAATATTGAAACTTTTTCTCATATTTAAATAGCATCTTGCCTATCATTTCATCAGATAGATCACTTAAAGAAACGACTTTAATTATACCCACCTCCTGAATTTTACATTAACATATTTATTTCCATCTGCATTCATTCCAGTTGCTCGCTGACTGCTTAATGACCCATGCACATCGGCTTCCCACCCATCTATTTCATAAGCCGGAAGTACCAGCTTTAACTCGTGGGGTCAAGGGGGTAGAGAAGTCCCCATCCTTCAGGGTGGGGGTGAATCGTGCCCCTTGCAAGATTCCTTGTCCAAGAGCCGGTTGATGATAGCATCATAAGATTCTCCTTTAGCTCCTATTGCTTTCAGCCGATCCCTAGTTTCTGTCTTGACCTGTAGTGTGGTGAACATAATCCTTATATAGTATTAGATACTACATAAGCCTAACGGATGAGGTCACTCACTCCGGCTCGGAGGGAACACCCGAGTTTCGCGTCTATTCGCCTATCCAATGACATTTTGCGAGGAAATGGCTTGACTTTGGAGTCACTGGATACGCCAAACCCCACTGGATGAAGGACGAACCGAAAATTCCGACAAAACGGTCGAGGAGCCAGAGGGCAATGATCAACTACCAGGAAGGAAAAGTCGGAAGCCCCGGCCTTTAGGCCGTGGGAGGAGTTCACACTAGATACTCTTGAAATAGATAATTTTCCATCGTATTGCATTTTAATCCCCCTTATGTCGATATAATTGACATCCCTCTACACAATTACCTCCGATAAGGTTGCACAAATCTCCTTTTTGGCAATCACATGGAAATCTATGTATAGGTAAAGGTTTAGATCGATCCATTTAATTTCTCCATAAATTATAAATTACAGATGCCGTACAAATACCGCATAGAAAACCAAGTATCCACATAACCCACATAGGTCGTACTAAATTTATCCTTTCGCCACCCATAGCCTACCTCTAACCTGCTTTCCACCATTTTCCTTATATTCTACCTTCAAAACCAATTTACCGCGTTTCTCACTTATTTCCTCAGTTATCCCCAAATCATTGGCCTTCATTAAACATGTTTTTAAATCCCTATCAGCCGTTTTGACTATTGCCTCCCATTTTGCCAGCTCTTTACGATGGCTGGCCAAGACAAGCTGTGCTTCGTAGGCATCCTCCAAAATATGAGGATTAATGATCATTCCTTTTAGTTCTTCTCGCGTGAATTTCGTTGGCATGTAATTACTCCATAACCATTCTTGCCATTGCAATCAAATTTGCCAAGTTGAACCATTCTATATGACTATTATATTCATTTTTAATTCCAACCATCATTTCTAGTTGAGTTTTTGTAGGATCGGAACCACCAAACGAATTATCTAAATTAATTCCAGTTACAACCGCAGATATTCCTTGATTATATGGAGAATGCATATCATTTCTACAATTTTTAGTACACTCTACAAGTCTTTCGTAATCTTCTTTAATACATGTTCCAACAAATTTGCGTTGTTTCAACATATCAACTGCTTTTGGAAACATTATCAAAGAATTTGCTACTACTTGATTGTAGTCTGGAAGATTATTTATGTTAACATTTCCAACTTTCATATATTCTCTAAGCTGCGATGCAGTTTCTATCATCTTTGACATATTATCTATATTTTCAACCATACCCAACGCCTCTATTCTATTGTATCTTAAATCATATTTATCAACTTGGACAGGTTTCAATGGTTCTCTGTATTGATCATACGAAAAATCATATAAAAAATTATCTTCAAACCAATCTTCTGGATAAACCCTACCAGAAAAACATCGATATCCACGCAAACAATTTGCACAATCGCCACCATTGCATTTGGTATAATTCATCGTTATTCCTTCAACTCTGGTCGACATGAATACCCCATACTTAATAATATCAATTTTCCATATTCGATAGCTAAATCTTGCATTCCTATTGTAAAATAACTTTCATACAAATTTTTGTGTGTTTCAACCTTAGATTTGAACTGTTCCAAATCCCAAATCAATCCATCGACTTTACGTATTACACTTTCCCTAGCTAATTGTTCTTCTTTACTACATTCAATCATGTTTATCACCTCATAATGTTACCACGACACCGTAAAAATACGCTTCCCACGCCTCGCCTCAAGCCATTTTATGATCAATTCGCCAGATGCTAGCGAATAGCTAGTTTTGTTTGGCAGTTTCATCGCAACGTTTATTTTTGCGATCAAGATATCATCAATTACTGGTAGATCTTCGCCAATAATTTCACAAATATTACCAATTGGATCCGGGATAAATTCATCTGAATCAAATAATGCAGCCTTTAACCAGGACACTTCACCTACATTAATTTGATCTGTGCTCCCGATCTTCTCACATACCTTGTCCCATTTATCGCCTAATTTACCTGGATTAAAATATTTAGACCCAATCGTATTCGCACAAAAAATAGCTAGATCGCGTTCTGTGATCCCTTCAAATATATGGATATTTAAATCAGCACTCATATTATAACCTCAAATCTATTTCCAACGCGCTCTCTAATCACATTACCACCGTTTAATCTCATCTTCTTGCCTTCGGGTATTTCTATTTTTTCACCTTCTTTAAGGCACTTTTGGACCAATTCTATATGCTCGCACATCCCAGTTTCTAGCCATGATTGACACATACAGCAAAGAGCTGTAAACCACTTGTTCCAAGTCACTGGCCATTGGCCATTATTATCGCCTACATAAAATCCGGTTTCATCCTCCACTGTTTTTATTTCATTATTTATTTTATAAATAGAAATTATAATAAATCACCGCCCATTTACTTTCAAATTGATAAAATGATTAGATTTCGAAGTATCGTTACCATCGATGTCTTTAGCTATGCGAATGGCATTTGAAGCGTCCATTTCCAACAAATCAGCCAGCTCTTTTAGCCGTGGATTGAATTTATACAAATCATAAGATTTCACCTCCGGATTAGGAAAATGTGGTAATTTTCTTATTCCCTGAGCAAGCATTATTGATATTGCAGCTCTTTCTTCCCATTGTTTTACAGGGAACATTGTGTGCCTTCTTTAATTTTAATATTTGTAAGTGCGGATCGTATTTTAATCAAATCCCCACTTTTAAATTCTCCGGACATACCATCAATTAATGAAATTATTAAATCCATTGTAAAATCATGTTCTGCAACTTGCTTATCTAACTTAACAATGAATTCTAATATGTTAGCATCGTTCATTGTGCAAATATCATCTAACAAATATCCAATAGAAATTTTTGTATTTAATTCCAATTCTTTATCTTCAAAAACCATATCTATTCCTCCCATACAATTTTGTAAACAACACCTTTTTCTTCATCCACAAGTTCATCTTTCATAGCTGATATGGCGATATCTTGATTATACCCAACGTGATTTTGAACCCACACATCTTCAATATTGCTTACGGCTTGATAATACTCCCAATTTTCATCCAAGTGATTTTCTTCAACAATTTCAAAATCTATGTTATTGGTTTCTGACCATTCCTTTCTTGCTTCATATCGGGTTTCGCTGTAATTAAAATCCAATTCATTAAAATATGAATCGCTTTCATCAAATATATCGTCTATTCCATAAATCGATATCTTTGAATAATCGAAATTCGGACCATATGAATTTCCAGTTTGCACAAATTGGAATTTCATATGATGTGGCTTATCTTTAGATCCCACTTCATAATACGCTATCTGATCTGGAAAAATGTGTAGCTCCCTGGATCCGTTCTCTTGGTTCTCTTCATCATGTTTCCATTCCCAATTTCGAAGTACATCCTTGCGGGATAGTGAAATATAGATTTCTTTCATGTTTATTTCCTCTTAAATATGGTTATTTTATCGCACCCAATATGGGATGCAAGTTCATTTCTGGATATTGATGATAATGAATCATCTGACCAAGTTAAAACAACATTTCCAGATCCAATTATACATTTCAATCCAGCTTCAGTACTCGTTTCGATCTTATCAGCAAAAAGTTGAAATGATTTCATTTAAATCACCTAAAAATATATTCGCCCATTGTTTATACCATCTCCGCAGAGTCGTACATTGCCTGTATTTTTTCCGGCCCTACCAGCTCGATGACCCGACTAGCCATCACCATCGATCCACATACGGAATCGACGCAATGCTCGATGGACCAAACCATCCTACCCGCTGCGACATTGGCTGGCTTGTACCGTTCCCATGCAAAGGGCAGCCTGGAAACTACATCCTCCAGCGACCGCCATTTTTCCAGGGTAGGCTCCCTAAGCGGTCCCTGGAGCTTTTGCCCATCTCTATGCCACTTGTCCGGTTTCTGGTATTCTTCCAGAATTCGGTTTGTCTCCGCGAGTACACGATCCATCCGGACATCTTCTCGAAGTCCGTAACAGCATATCAGGTGCGACCCGTTGCCGCCGTCCTCTCCACACCGGACGGTAAAGCTTACCCCCGGTCCGAGGTCTTTTGCCTCGGACGATCTGTCGCACCACCACTCCCCGGAGTCCGAGGGAGCACCCAGATATTTCTCAGAGGCCATTCTAGGTCATCTCCTCGCCTTCCTCACAGCCGTTCCCATGCAGGATGTACCTGCCATTTTCCGGGCGCAGGCCACATACGGCCATTGCCTGGGCGCTTAGATCCTCGCTGATATGAGGATCACAGTATAGACATTCTGTGCATCGGACCATCTAGGCCACCTCCTCTCGGATATCCTTCGCGTTCTGCTTCAGATTCTCGATCCCGGCATCCGAGTAGCCGAAATTGGCCTTCAGGACCTCATCAGAACGCGCATCCACCTCAGTCATAGTTTCCATCAACATCAATACCTTCGATTCTGTTTCCATTTGATCATGAGAATAAATCAATATCGCTTCAGATAGATCAATAAATAGACCTCCTTATAGTAGTCCCTGCTTTCTTGCTACAAATTCTATTGCAGCCGTTTTTCTCAAAAACTAGATCACATAAATTATTTTGGTAATATAATTTACATGATGTATCAGGATTATATGTACCGTAAATCATATCTATTCTCTGTGATATATTCTATCATGATCTTTTTGCATCTGTGATAAATCTACCGGCATTATAAATCCATTTCTACCTTCAGTAGATGTCATAGATCCGCCTACATCATGTAAACATTCTGTCACAGATTTACCATCTTTACTAATGCGAATACAAGTTGCTCTTGCGGTTCGTTGTAATGGTTGTAATTCCGTTGGGAGTGATTTAATATATTTTTCGGCATCCTCATTTTGTTTTTCTTTGCGTTCCAATCGTTTTTGTTCTTTGATTTCTAAGATATATCTAATCAAATGTCCTGCGTTTGATGCCACTCGCATAAACGAATCACCCGTATATCTCCAATGGTATTTTCCAGGGTGATTTCCATATATTGAAATACCCCATTCGATATATTTACCTTTTACATATCTCAGTTCTAATCCCAACCCATCCCACTTATCCCAAGGTGATGGAGCTGTAGATTGATTTGTTGTATGAATGTGTATTGAATCATCATCTGGTAAAAGAGCTGCAATGCGCTTGATTCGACGCACTAAATCCCATCCCATAGATCTAGCTTTTCTTCCTCCCCATTCAACAGATAGATGTTTCATGGCATTTATCATTGCATTTGTTTTTAAAATATCATTTGGGTTTATTGGAACATCAACAGGCACGTTTTGATCTAGCCATCCTATTTGTATTTTAGCTGTCATATTCTTAGCTCCTTATTTCACCTAATGATGCTACATATCGAGATGTATAACCGCCCCATCCCCAAGGTCCACCCTCGCCCATCCTATCTTCTTCATTAAACATGAACTGATCGAAAGTCGTATGATCCCGTATGCGGTGGCAGCGAATGCGTATTTGCGTTTTATGTGGCGCTGCGTGTTGATTAATCACCTATTCCGCTTGGTTTCGTAGATCTCATTCAATGCGTCATGATCGATTTCCAATAACCCTAACAGCTTTGCTGCAAACCAGTTTATTTGAAATACGAAAATCGGATGACGTATAATCCACCAGATGTTTCTTAATGTAATTGGTTTGATGCTTTGCGATTGTTTGTAGATTTGCTCCACAAATTCTACAGATACTTTTTTAGTCAAAGTAACCACCCATCTCGTCCTTAAAATTTTTCTTTAATAAAACAATAATATTATCGCCTTCTCGATAATGCTTTCCTAATAAAACACATTTCTTTTCACAGCTAAATGTTATTTCTTCGCCTGGATTATACCGCATAACCTCAGCTCCCAACTACCTTATTATCCTCAACCCACCCATATATCTTTTCATATAAATCATCTTTGTACTCTTCCGGTTGTCTCAGCTCTTTGAGGTTATCATCTTCTTGGTCACGCAAGAGCGAAAGAGCTGCGATACGCATTATGTTCATCAGCTCTTTTTTATCGAATCCCAAAAGTTTTGTCAATTAATTTCCTCCTACTTACCAGCCGATATAGAGAACACTAAAGAAGAGGGACGTTTTCTATAAAGGATTCTGGATAGGAAAAATTAATTTAAATCTTCAACTTCTTTAATCGCTGCCTCAATCGCTAAATCGCAATTAGCTACCTTATATCCAATTGTATCTCGATAGTTTACTATTCCACGATCTGTTATCTTTCTAGCTTGCTCCGGTGTAATATCATAATCTTCTAATTGATGAGCAGCTTCCGGTGTAAAACATCTAACGGATAGCCAAGCATCTGCTTCTTCTGGTAATATATTCCAATCATACCAGTCAATTGCTATTTGTTCTGGAATATCATTTCCATATGCAAAGTCGCCATGCCTCTTAATAACCTCTACCATAGCGATTAAATCTCTTAATTCATCTGCGTCAATTTTAATCATAATCCATCAGCCCATGCCTTCTATCCGATTCATCTTCGTTCATTGCCTGGATCCAATCTTCTTTCTCACATACTTCGCATTTTGTACCGTCGCAGGTACGGTTAAGCTTGCCATATTTGCAAGCTTCTTCGTCATCAGGCATAGCTCCTACACTAATCAGTCTTACATTACTTCGAAGTCGTTGTTTAAAATATATTCTAGCATTATCTTCAGCATCATCTTCATTTTTTCCCTGTACAACCTCATCATATACTACGCGAATAATAAAATCTTTCATAAAATATTCCTTACCAGTATATCGTTATTGTAATTTTTAACTACCGTTCTCGATACTGTTTCTTTACAAACAACCTGCGCTGCTTTATCTCTAATCAGCATCCTTAGCTCATGGCCATTCCATTCTTCTGGTATGGATCCATCTTCAATTTTATTTAATATTTCGTCTTTAAGTCGATTCATTAAAGTTGAAACAAATTCTTTCTTTTCAATTTTATTCATGTTCTCTTCCTCCAAATTACCTTGTTGCTCTTAGGCAATTCTTGATAAATCTCTTCCAATAAAATATTTGTATTGTATGTTTCAGATATTAATATACTTAATTTGTTTGATATGCCAGATAACTCCGCGATTATGTTTACTACATCTTGATCTTTCATACTTTTTTCTCCCAATTAACGCATCCAAAATTCTCGCCGGTCATTATTTGACTTCCGTATGATTCGCGATCAAAAGAATATAATCCAAATGGGTTAGTTGCATAATCAAAACCATATTGAGCCATATCTACGGCTTTGTCACACCCACCTAAAAATATTTGCCTAGAAATTCTGTATTCAGAATTATCGGGTTTCCGATGCTAGCAAGTCTTACATCTTTTTCTCAGTTTCATTTAAATGCCACCTACTGATTTTATTTAGAATTTTAAACCAATGTTCCAACAACATTCCCACAATTATTCCTTTAATCCACATGAACACAGCAATATAGGTAAGCTTTTGCTCAAGTGTTAGTAAATTTATATATTCATACATAAAATCATTCATTTGATGCGTTTAATGCGTTTACAATATCTTTAACCCATTCTTTACTAAATATCCCGGATAATTGCCAATGACCATCATCACCATTTGCGAATCCAACCCACCTTGAAGATATCGGGATTTGAAATACTGCAAAAACTCCTTCTTTACCACCTACGCAAAATGCATCCACTTTCATTTTATATGGCATACCATGCCTGTTTTCATAGTTATATACAGTGATAGAAATTAATTTCATCAAAATTCCTCACAACCTTTAAATCCCCAAACCCCAACCTTCCCCTATGAAGCTATTCGAATGCTTTGTACCCATTATCTTAACTGGAAATCCTCTTGGATCTGATTGAAGTTCAACCGTAATGTTATTCCTTTTGGCTATCTCCTCAGCATCAGATCTCAGCACTTTCTTTTTATTCTCTTCCCTGCTCGTAAGATCTCGATTACAGTAATCTACATTTAGCTCCTGAAGTCGGTAAGCTATTGTTCGTAATCTTCGGATATCATTTACGGGCATCTCTGGAAACGATTCAGAGATTGCTTGAATGTCGGCTTTTAGAGTCACTTAAATCCACCTCTGTATAAGGGCGTATCCACCTTCTGTATGATGTTTTACATCTTCACCATTTCGATGATCATTTAATGGGCAACCTTCTCCAATGCAATCAAATCCATCGGGCCACATAGCATAGGAAAGACTATGAACAACCGCAAATCCCATATCCATACCGCAGCCCTCTACCTTTAATCCATCTCGGTTTTTATCCAACTTATAGCCTATGATATCGGATACCAAGTGACTTACATCATAAATATGCGGTTTATTGTCCTTAACATACATCACAAAAACCCTTATGGTTCTGGACATGCCAGAGCTGGATACATGCCTAAGCATAGTGTAAACCGTATCTCCTGGTTTTACATATTCGTTCATATATTCTATTGCTTTGATCTTTTTTGCGATTAAATCATCTTTCTTTGTCATTGAAATTCACCTCATATCTACATAAACTTTATTAAGTCTTGTACATAAATTTCTATCCGAACATAGTGGATGGCCGGTATCGTTATCATTTGTAAATCCGCAGAACCATGTATGATATTGAGCATCGTGCGTGACTTGAAGATTACAGAATTTCTTAGCTCTATCTAACTGTATTTTATTCCTTAGCAACTCAGTTGGTTTGTCTTGGTAAAATATAAGTATCGAAGCCATATTAGTTGTCCTCCTCATCCCAATGTTTTCTTGCTTCTATTTCCTGTTTTAATACTTCTTCCATCATTTCTATGAAGTCTTGGTCCATTTACATTAACCTTCTTTTTAAAATTGCTCTCAATCCAGGCAATATATCCAAGTAATCTTGCCGATTGTTTTTTGTAGCAGCTTGTTCTAGTTGATCTAACGTTCCATAAAAGCATCCTATTGATACCTTACCATTTGAAAAAGTTAGTGTAATTTTATCATTTCTAGATCCTATTGGACCAATTACGATTAAATCATTAGATTTTGTTACCTCAGCATCCCTGGATACCTCAGCATCCCCGGATACCCAAGCATTTCCGAATACCCTAGCATTTCCGGATACCTCAGCATCCCCGGATACCTCAGCATCCCCGGATACCTCAGCATCCCCGGATACCCAAGCATTTCCGAATACCCAAGCATTTCCGAATACCCTAGCATTTCCGGATACCCTAGCATTTCCGGATACCTCAGCATCCCCGGATACCTCAGCATTTCCGAATACCCAAGCATTTCCGAATACCCTAGCATTTCCGGATACCTCAGCATCCCCGGATACCCAAGCATTTCCGAATACCCTAGCATTTCTGGATACCCAAGCATTCCCATTTTGATCCAAATTATTTTCTTTTTCTATATACCCACCAAGTTCTTCTCCCCCAGCCGCCGAAAATTTAATCAACGACTTTATTCTAAATAATTCTATTCCACAAATATTAATTTTATCATCTTTTACTAATTCATATTTCTTCATTTTATTCCTCCGCAGCTAACCTTTCAGCAAGTTCATTAATTTTCTCTCTACTATAACCTTTTAGATCTAAATTCCACATACGTTTTGCATATTCCACCTTTTCAGCATACGTAAATTTGTTTCCTTGGAATTTATTTCTTAGATCACTCTTAATATCATCTTCCAGCTCGCCAACTCTTTCCCCGACACGTTCATAATAATCAGTTTCGTCAAAGTAGTCCCTATCATGCATTTCATCAGCTTTTTCTAGAGCTAAATAATTATCTTCTTTAATTAATATTTCCTCAGACCAACCTACTAGCCAGCTCCCATAATGAGCTATCAGAATGTCCTTTTCATCAAAATTTTTAAGAACATAGTCCCAATTGCTTTCAGCCAGAATGCCAGAATCTCTATGTCTACCTGTGATTACATAATATTCTCGCAGGTCGTCGCCTATGTAATTACTTTCATATGTCCATTTCTGAATATGTTTATATAAAAGATTGTACTTTTTCATGAACTCTAATACGAATTCATAAGAATCTTCTTTATCAGACTCCATTTCTTCAGGATAAATAAATTCAAGCATTTCGTTTTCTGCATTCATCATGAATTTCATATATTCATAAGATTTTTTAATATCTTGCATTTTCATTAATATTTCTGAGATATAGTATTTTGGTGAATTAAAATGTAAACTATATCTTGCTGTTTTGTTTTCATGATCCACTTCTACATAGAGATGATGAATCTCAGGTAGATTTATCTGAGCCGGTGCAAAGTATTCTTCAATTTGATCCTTGTTCATTACGATTGTATTTTGCATTAAGAATCACCTCATTTTGCTAATAATATCGTATATCCATTGCAATTCAGATACGGTCACATAGGAAAAGAAATTTCCACATTCTTCATATTTGTAACGCAATTTTTCCATTATTTCAGTTGGAATTACCGTTCTTCCAGGCTTATCTTCGTAAATTGCTATTTCCATTTCGTAATATAAATATGCCGGGAGATCTTTTCGTGGACTGCAATGATGAAAATGAGATCCCTGGATTGATAGGCGATAGTTTCCTACTTCGATAGGGTCAAAGAGATCTGGATTTAATTTAAATCCTCGATGTAATAGACTTATGACATCTGGCATTTTTATTCACTCCTCATTGTAATAGAATATAGATTCGCAGCGTTTGGTTTCGCAAACCATTCCTGGATCGTTTTCATGACAATATTTCTTAACATCACCATAGTTAATTCCACGAACGTGCATTACTAGCCATTCAATAACATCTTTAACACCAATCGCGCCATCGTTTGTTCCAAATTTTTCATCTTCGTGGCCTAATAACCATACGGTTATTTTGGGATCAGTTATCAGCACACCAGATTGACCAAAAGCGTTGCATTGCATTTATTCATCACCAGAAATCTCTTCTATGCACATATACCGCACGCCGGATTCAGATGTCATAATTAATGCCCGTTGCATCTTTACTTGTTTACCGAACAGTTCAAATGAAAATTTACGTGCAGCTTCTTCAATTGAATCACTCTCTGAATAAAACACTCTATCTCTAAATCCATCGCTACAAACATCATGGAATAAATTAAATATTTTCATTTTAGTACCTCTATAATCGATAATTAGGGATATTGGGTTTCTTATACTAGGGAGTAGTAGAGAAAGAAGAAACCCAACTATTATTCTCGTAAGGTATGGCGTACCTTACGGTGGGAATTATAAATTTCTGCCAGGATTAGCAGAATGGGAGATAGTAATAATTAGAAACTAGGAATATCAAAAGGACCGGATAGCTCAAGATATTCATCTTCTCTATCTGGTTCAAAATTGCTAAGTGTTTTGGTAAATTCTTCTAAATTTGGTTCATCACTTTGCCATACTGGCATACCATCAGTACCAAATCGATGATGATAAATTACTATCCACAACTTTATAGGTTTTTGTATAAGCATTGCCCAATTCCATCCACGATATTCATATTCTATCTCATCTCCAACTTTTCCAGTCCAGTTTTTTGGTGTGATAATTCGATTGCTATGTCTTTCAACAAATAACAGCAATCTATCAGATTCTCTTATTATCATTTTTACTATTCCTTTATCAATCATTTCAAATCCTCTCCGGCGTTCTATGCACAAATCGTTTTGCCATCTCTTTAGGCACATTAAAAATAAGAGCTGTGGCTTCTGCGGCGAGCTGGAAACTTTGAAAAGCTCCAATTGGCGTGATGAAGATCATTTTCCACCAAATTGTTTTAAGCAATCTTTATATTCCGCTACCGTTGTAATGAAAGTCCCACCAAATGGTATCTCAGCTCCAATATCTTCCTTAACCTTATCTCCCCGGTATTCCTCATCAATAGCTTTCATTATTTGCCCATCCTCGCCAAAGATTACAAATACCCTACGCGGGTTGCCGTTTCTATCATTACCTGCGTTTAATTTGATATATAAAATGGGTTTCATTTCTCCTCCAAATCATTACCATCTTCGTCCAATCCAAAAAATTCGGTATCAGAATTTTGATCCATCAACAAGTCTGCCATTTCTTTTGCAGATACTTCTATTTCTTCCGTGGTTGCTACCATACCCGAATGATGTCCAGTATCTATTAAATAATGTAGATCTTGTAAGTTATCCCATTCTGGCGGTTCGTTTTCAGATAAAACCGTTACTACAACAGTTGTTTTGTAAAATTTTCTCATTTATTATCCTCCATCACATAGAACTTTGTTTTACAATGATTACATATCTGCTCAACAGATTCATTTTGCATTGATCCCATTATAGGGACCATAATGTAGGCTCTTGCATATGGGTGGAAACTGATCTTTTTACCGCAATTAGGGCAAAACATTTATTTCTCCTGAAAACCACAATCATTGTATTCCCATTTCTCACAAATGAATCCGGTTTCAGCTTGATTTCTGTCATCAACAGCACATCGATTATCCCAAGTATTTATCTTATCATTGATTTCTTTTTTACATTTATCTGTAAGTAATATACCATGTTCAAATTTAATAGATCTCAAAAGAGTTCTTAATATTTTTAGATTTCCACCATGTTTACAATTCCAGCA
>Ga0172381_10004523_pt1 | contig 14365 bp, 11 predicted proteins | sample Leawel6488metaG_FD_119754 | JGI IMG/M metagenome (GOLD analysis project Ga0172381, IMG submission 119754) | Leachate microbial communities from a municipal landfill in Southern Ontario, Canada - Leachate well 64-88 metaG | ecosystem: Engineered > Solid waste > Landfill > Unclassified | place... | reverse complement strand
ATTCTGTGGAGTTTTCAAGCGCGCACAAGCTAATGTCGCGCTTGACAGGGTTTTCAGTCTCGAAGAGATTAAGCTCGGGGTGGCGGAATTCGCTCCTGAGCGCGCGCCATGGTTTAACGACGAGGCGCGAAAGGCTATTTTAGCCCTAGTCTGGGATTGGAAGCAAGCCCTGGACGACGTCAAGGGGGCCGAGGAAGCCAAAAAGACTTTCTTTTGGAAATCCAATGAAGGTCTGCCCGGGCTGCTCGGCCGGACGGTGCGGGTGCTGGAGTTACGTTCCGATGCTTTTTCGGCAGCTAAAGCCAGTCGGTACCGGCACTACGATCTCGTGGTTGTCCATCGCAGTAACGGGCATTGCCAGGTATTCTGCGGAACCATGTTCCAGCTCAAGTCTGCCACCGACAAGACGGTTATCGGCAAGTGGCGGGTAGACCTGGACCAAGTGGCCAGGCGTCTTCGGCTTTTGGAGTCCAGGTTCACGGTTCCACGAAAGTTTCTCGAGTGCGAGGGTAATGATGTTAGTTGGACCCAATCAGGGTTCTGCTATTATCAAAACTTGGAGAAAGCCTCTGCCATGCCGGCCTGTCCTTGGTACCTACCGGAATTCAGGACAGCGGTATTCAACGGGTCGCTTTCGAGCCCGAACGTGCCACCGACTAAGATCCGCCATGACAAGATTATGGTGGAATTACTGGCGGGTCTGCCCGAATGTTCTCTACTTCGTCAAAATGATGACGACGGCAAATGGGCTCACGCCAACGTGCTTTCCAATGGAAACTACGTGTATGTAGCCAAGGTCGCCTGACCTGGCTACGTCGCAATTTATTGAGCGCCTTTTTTGGAGGAAAAGGCGCTCTTCTTTTTACTCAAAAATTTTGTTAAAATAACCCTGCGCGATTCAACCGCTAATTTTTATTTGATCCAATTATTTATGATTATTTTTTTATACGGCCAGGACACTTTTCGTTCCCGCCTGAAATTAAAAGAGCTAAAAGATAAATTTGTCCGTGAGATTGACCGATCGTCTTTGAATATTGAAACCTTGGATGGGTCTAAATTGGTGGTAGCTGATTTTGAAAAGGCGATTAACACTTTTCCGTTTTTGGCCAAAAAGCGTTTGGTAATCGTAGAAGACTTGTTGAGCAAAAATCGCGGCCAAAAAATTCCCAATGAAATTTTGGAAATTTTGGAAAAAAACGACCCGGCTCAGGTAATTATTATATTTTGGGAAAGCCTAAGCTTTGCCGGCAAGGAAAAAAGATCAAAAAGCAAAAGTGCCAAGACCGGTGGCGCGCTTTTTGCCTTTTTGGCCAAAGAAAAATTTGCCCAGGAGTTTGGTTTGCTGGAACAATCAGGTATTGGGGCGTGGGCCAAAGATCAGATTAGCAAGCGCGGCGGTAAAATTAAACCGGCCGCTTTGAATTTATTGGCGGATATGGTGGGTAATGATTTGTGGCAGTTGAATTCCGAGATAGAAAAACTTTTAGCTTATGCCCGCGGCCGAGAAATTGAAGCGGCCGATGTCCAGCTTTTACTGCAATCAAAATTGGAAGAAGATATTTTTAAACTAACCGATGCCTTGGGGGCTAAAAACAAAACCCTGGCTTTAAAATTGATTTCCGATCAATTGCGAGCCGGTACCTCGCCTCTTGAACTATTATCAAAAATGACCTGGCAATTCAAAAATTTGCTTTTAGTCAAAAGTTTTATGGAAATAAACGGCGCCGGTTATAATCCGGCTCGGTTGCAATATCAGCTAGGCTTGCATCCGTTTGTGGTTAAAAAAACCGCGGCTCAAGTCAAAAATTATTCTCTGTCGGCTTTGAAAAAAACTTACCAAAGCCTTTTGCAAATTGACTATCGGCTTAAAACCAGCCAGGCTAGTCCGGAAGTTTTATTTGATTTGCTAATCGCCAAAAGTTAATCAATAAAAAATACTATGGCCGACCATAGTATTTTTTATTGATTTGAATTCTAAATAATATTTCATTAAAATAAAAAACTGTCCCGCACGACGGCTTTTTATTTTTTTAAAGCATTGACGGCTTTAAATAAACGAGATTTTTTTCTGGCGGCGGTATTTTTTTTCAAAACTTTTTTCTGAGTCGCCTTGTCAATTTTTTTCATGGCTTGCTGTAGCCATTCTTTGGCTTTGGTCTCGTCTTTTTTTACAATAGCGTGGCGAACATTTTTCAATAAAGCATCAATGTCGCTGACGATTTTACGATTGTGTTTAGCGCGTTTTTCATTTTGACGCAAATCTTTAATGGCTGCTTTTTTTATGGGCATAATATAAAGATAATATTATTAACCTCTAGACAATAACATACTTTTATTATTTTGGCAAGGGTAAAGTCTAGGCCTAAATCATAAATTGACAGTCAGGCTAAAAGTTATTAGAATTAAGGTAGAAAAATATTTTTTATAAACTAACTGAACAAAAAATATGTTCAAACAAGGCAGCGAAAACGAAGTCGAAACAATCATTGGTTTGTCCGTGCAAGTTGAAGGTAATTTTGTGGCTAATGGCGATATTGTTATTGAAGGGACTGTTTCAGGGAGTATTAAAACTGAAAAAAATTTACGCGTCGGTAAAGACGCGAAAATATTTGCCGAAATCAGCGCGGCTAACGCCGTAATTGCCGGTGAGGTTCAGGGTAATATTACTATCCGAGAAAGTTTGGAGCTCGATGGCTCGGCTAAGGTTTTTGGTGATATTAAAACTAAAACCATTGTCATCGCGCAGGGCGCGGTGGTTCAGGGTAAGTGCAGCGCCGGCGAAGAAAAGAAATCCAAATTTGAAAAGATTGATGAGTTCTCTCGTCAAGATAAAGGCAAACATAAGGATCGAATCGGTGAAAGCGATCAGTTAGTCTAAATCTTTCCGAAATAATCCGGCCTATGTATCTTTATCTTTACGACCATTTTTTGAATGGCAAGAGCTATGCTAACCAGTTGGCGCGCATTGAAACGCGACTGACGGATTTGGGTATTGGCGGAAAAATTTTTCGTCTCTCACCTTTGCGTAATTTGGTTCAGCTGGTAAATGATGAGATAAAAAACGGCATCCATACGGTTGTGGCCGTGGGTAACGATAAAACCGTGGCGCAAATTATTAATGCCATTGCCACGCACGAGGCGACTTTAGGCATTATTCCCATCGGGTCTGATCAAAAGATTGCCAATGCCTTGGGTATTGGTTCAGCCCATGAAGCTTGTAATATTTTAGCTTCGCGCATTATTGAAAAAATGGATTTGGGCAAAGCCAATGATACTTATTTTATTTCGAATTTAAAAGTCTCATCCGGCCGGTTGGTCATTGAATGTGAAAATCAGTTTCAAATTATTCCTCAAGCCAAAAACGAAATTAGTATTTGTAATTTAAAACCATCTTTTGCCGGCAATACTTTGGGCAAATCATACTTTAATCCTCAGGATGGCAGCCTGGAATTATTTATCCAGCCCCAGGCGGCCAGGACGTTTGGTTTTTTTAAAAAAGCCGGTTCGCTTCAAGACAGCATTATTCCTTTCAAAAGATTGGAAATTAAAAGTAAAGATTCCGTAACCGTTACGACTGACGGCCAAAGAGTTTTAAAACCGCCGGTGCAAATCGAAATCGCGGCCAAAAAATTGAAAGTGATCGTGGGCAAAGACCGCGTTTTCTAACCTGTTAAATTTTAATTACGCCGCAGACGGCGTTTTTTTATTTATTTTAGGTCAAAAGTATAATTGACTTATTGGTTGATTTTAAGTAAAATATAATCAAGTTTGGACAGACTTTAGTCTGTCTTGTCTTAAATAAATTACTTTTAATATGGAAAATCCTATTGTTAATCGAGAAAAAGAAATTTTGGTCTACTGGCAACAAAACCAGATATTCGAAAAATCTTTGAATAAAAAAAGTCCAAAGGGAGATTATGTTTTTTATGATGGTCCGCCGTTTGCCACCGGCACGCCGCACTATGGTCACATCGTGGCCTCCTTAATGAAAGACGCGGTGCCGCGTTTTTGGACCATGAATGGTTATCATGTCGCCCGCCGCTGGGGCTGGGATTGCCATGGTTTGCCCGTGGAAAACCTCATTGAAAAAGAACAAAATATCACTTCCAAAAAACAAATTGAAGAAGAAATCGGCGTGTGCGGCTTTAATGAAGCCTGCAAATTAAGCGTGATGCGTTATGCTGATGTCTGGAAAAAATTTATTCCCCGTATTGGCCGTTGGGTGGACATGGAAGATGACTACAAAACCATGGATCCGCACTATATGGAATCAATTTGGTGGGTGTTTAAAACTTTGTATGATAAAGGTTTGATTTATGAGGGCTATAAATCAATGCATATTTGTCCGCGCTGTGAAACGACTTTGTCCAATTTTGAGGTTACTCAGGGTTATAAAGACGTTAAAGATTTAACCGTAACTTGGAAGTTCAAAATTGTAGAAAATAATGGTTTGCTTTCGGATATTGAAAACACTTATCTTTTGGCTTGGACGACGGTGCCCTGGAGCACGGTTTCGGTCATGGGTTTGGCCGTGGGCGCCAATTTTACTTATCTGAAAGCCAAAGTGGGCAATGAGTATATAATTTTTGTCAAAGACCAGTTGGAAAAAGTCATGGCCGGAATTGATCACTACGAAATTATTGAGGAGTTGCCCGGGAAAAATTTAGTGGGATTAAAATACGAACCGGTTTTTGATTTTTATAAAACATTGCCCGAAGTAAAAAACAATAAAAATGTTTATCATGTTTTTGCCACTGATTATGTGGAAACCACTGAAGGAACCGGAGTCGTTACCATTAATGGCGCCTATGGCGAGGTTGACTTAAATTCGGCCATTAAACTGGGTTTGCCGGTTTTAACCGACGTTGGCATTAATGGCAAATTTAAAGATATGGCCAATGGTTATGCCGGCCTTTACGTAAAAGATGCTACCGCCAGATTGGTTGAAGATAAAAAACAGGCCGGATTGATTTGGGCAACGCAGGAATATAACCACAGCTATCCGCATTGTTGGCGTTGCGACACCCCGTTGCTGAATTACGCCACTTCTTCCTGGTTTGTAAAAGTTACGGCTATTAAAAAAGATTTGGTCAAAAATAATAAAAAAATTCATTGGACGCCGGAACATATCAAAGAAGGCCGCTTCGGCAAATGGCTGGAAGGGGCGACTGACTGGGCGATTTCCCGCCAGCGTTATTGGGGCGCGCCGCTTCCGGTTTGGAAATGTGATTGCGGTGAAGTTTTCGCGGTGGGCAGCATTGAGGAATTGGAAAAATTAAGCGGGCAAAAAGTTGAGGATCTGCACAAGCACGTGGTGGATGAAATTAAATTCAAATGCAAAAAATGCGGTCAAGAAGCCAAACGCATTCCCGATGTTTTGGACTGTTGGTTTGAATCCGGCTCTATGCCTTATGCCCAAATTCATTATCCGTTTGAAAATAAAAAATGGTTTGACCAAAATTTTCCGGCGGAGTTTATTGCCGAGGGTATTGATCAAACTCGCGGCTGGTTTTATACGCTGATGGTTTTATCTACGGCTTTATTTAATAAGCCGGCGTTTAATAATGTTATTGCCAATGGGATCGTTTTGGCCGCCAATGGACAGAAAATGTCCAAGCGATTAAAAAATTATCCGGATCCAGATTTGATTGTTGATAAATACGGAGCCGATGCTCTGCGCTATTACTTATTAACCGCGCCGGTTATGGAAGCGGAGAATTTGAATTTTTCTGAAGACGGCGTCAAAGAAGCGTTGCAGAAAGTGGTGATGCTTTCCGGTAATGTTTTGAGTTTTTATCTCATGTACCAAGCGGCGGGCAATCAAGGCCAAATTGCCAAACCAAAATCAGAAAATATTTTGGATCAATGGATTGTGGCTAAATTGAACCAGTTGATTTTGGAGGTAACAAAAAACATGAATAATTATGATTTGGTCGGCAGCGCGCGGCCAATTCAGGGGTTTATCGACGAACTCTCCACGTGGTATCTGCGCCGCTCCCGCGACCGGTTTAAGGCCGGCGATGACACCGGAGTTGAAACTCTGGGTTATGTTTTGCAAGAATTGGCCAAAGTCTGTGCGCCGTTTGTCCCTTTTCTGGCGGAAAATATTTATTTAAAAATTGGCGGACAGGCCGAATCGGTTCATCTTGAGGCTTGGCCCCAAGCCAATAAAAAATTAATTGATCAAAATTTATTAAATGAAATGAATTTGACCCGCCAGATTGTAGAAAAGGGTTTGGCCGCACGAGCCGGGGCAGGTATAAAAATTCGTCAGCCGCTAACGAGCTATCAGACAAATCTGGCCAAAAAATTGGATGATGCTTTGCTTGAGTTAATTAAAGATGAATTAAACGTTAAAGAAGTAAAATTTGCGGCCGAAGAAAAATTGGACACGGAATTAACGGAAGAATTAAAACAAGAAGGTATGGCTAGAGAAATTATCAGACAAATTAATCAATTGCGCAAAGAAGCCGGTCTGACAATTTCCGATAAAGTAATAATTTTTCAGCAAGGTTTAGACGAAGTATTTTCTCAGCTCACGGAAGAAATTAAAAAAGCGACTTTGGCGGATAAAATTGAACAAGGTGAGTTGGAGAATATGAAAGACATCGGTGGCGGTAAGGTTGGGATTAAGAAGAATTAATTAAAAAATATTATGAACATCCAACAAATTTACGACCTGGCCGTTAAGCTGGGTATCCAAAACGATTTACGGGGGGAGGCAAAAGTCAAAAAAAATTTAAAAAAAGCCAAAGAAAGATTTGATAAACTTTCCGGTGAGAAAAAGAAAGAATTTGATGAGGAACGCCTGGTTAATCCTTTTGCCGACAGCCGGATTTTGCATGACACGAAAAAAGAAGTAAAAAAAATCATGGTTGGTATTGATATTCAGCCGGCGGAATTGATTATCGCTAAGCAAATGGGTGTTGATTTAGTTATCGCTCATCATCCGCTGGGCTCAGCTTTGGCTGACTTGGGCGATGTTATGCATTTGCAAGCTGAAGTCTTAGCGCAATACGGCGTGCCGATTAATATCGCGGAGGCATTAACCAAAGAAAGAATCTCGGAAGTCGCGCGCGGCGTTTCCGCGACTAATCATTATCGCACCGTGGACGCGGCCAAGCTTTTGGGTATTGGTTTAATTTGTATTCACACGCCTTGCGATAATTTGGCGGCCACTTTTTTGGAGAATTTAATTAAAAAAGCCAAGCCGGAAACTGTGGGAGAAATTATTACTTTATTAAAGACCGTGCCGGAATACCAGGAGGCGATTAGACGTAAGGCCGGGCCAAAAATTTTTGTCGGCACCGAAGAAAATTCGGCCGGTAAAATTGTGGTTACCGAAATTACCGGCGGCACCGAGGGAGCGGTTGGTATTTATGAAAAAATGGCCCAAGCCGGCATTGGTACCGTGATTGGCATGCACATGGATGAAGAGAGAAAACGCGAAGCCCATAAATATCATATTAACGTTGTTATTGCCGGACACATCTCTTCCGACTCTTTGGGCGTTAATCATTTATTGGATGAATTGGAAAAGAAAAATATTGAAATTATTCCTTGCTCAGGATTAATTCGAGTCAGCCGCAACAAAAAGTCAAAAAAGTAATTTAACTTTTTTAGGGCACCGGCATAATTTGTGCCGGTGTTTTTTTATAAAAAAAATTACCACCCCGTCAAACAAAGTATCGGGGGTGGCGGGTAAAGCCTGGTCTTTTCTAGGCGCGTGTCGCCTAAGTCCAAGCTTTAGGGGAAGGCAGGTCAGCCGCCGACGAATTGCCGGCAGCATTCTCCGCGTTCATGCGTGTCAGCCACGTGGCTGGCTCGAAGCCATGGCAATTCGCCGATGACTTGGCCTACCTTGCTGACTGCGTTTCCGGGAATGTCGGAAATCCGCTCCCACAGTTTTTCCCCTGTGGGTGGATGGACCGGATTGTCGTACTTCCGGCATGCGGCCACGATGACTGCGTCGCAAGTTTGGGCTTCGCCAAAGGTTTGGCATAACCCAATCAGGAATTGGCCGAGCGGGTTTTCTGTCGTTGAATCTCCAAGCAAACCATGAATCGTCATGTCGTATTCCTCGTTTGGTTTTGGTTAACTGAAATCAGCGAATTTTCGCTGAACCAAGACACCAGTCTTGATAAATTATGATAACATCTTTTATTGTATTGGTTTTGTCAAATTTTTAAATTTACAGTTTGTTCATTAAAAAAACACCACCCCGTCAACGTTTGTCGTATCAAGGGTGGCTATTACCGTTTGGTCATCAGGCCGCAACGACTTCTTGGGTCATTTGGTTTTGAATTTCCCGAGCTACAATGCTCGGATCAATCGAACCATCCTGGCCCCAGCGTTCAAGCGTTGCCCGCCAGACCTCCGTTATCGTGTATTGACCTGGCGGATTGAGTATGGCCACCAGTGCCAGCCAAACTTCTTCCACTGACAATGACATAAGAGAGGCGAGTTCAATAATGAGGTTGCTGAATTCCTGGGGCGCTTGGGCTCGCTGTTGGTCAATTCGACCATGAATGGCATCCGCGGCCGTATTGATGCAAGGCGGATTACCCCAAAGCTTCTGGATTTCATTCCAGAGTTGAGCGTTGTCGGCCGGTTGGCCGATTAGTTCGGCGAGTGCGGCGTTGATGTCAGTTTCGTTTTCGTGCAACAACGCCTCTTGCAAACCATCCAGAAACAAACCCAGCGGATCCGTTTCATCTAAAACGTTTAGCAAGCCAAAAAGATTCTGGGTCATGATGCCGTTAACCTCCGTTCTATTCAAGTTGATGGCCAAGTTCAGCGAATTATCGCTAGCTCAAGACGAAAGTCTTGAAATTTAATGTTAATGCTTTTTTACGATCTTGTCAATCAGATGGGGTTGTAAATACTGATATTACTCTGCCTGGATCAATCTTTTTTTGTCGACGTGGGCTTAGCTAGCAGTTATGTCTTTGAAGTTTAAAAAAATAGTCCCGCCAAGGCGGGACTATTTTTAATGATTTTCTTGTTCTATTTATTGAGCGGCGGCAGTAGTCGGTTGAGCCGGTTGTTCGGCTGTATTAGCGGCAGCGTCAGTGTTAGTATTTTGGGTACCGGCCGCTTGTTGTTGCTGCAAATAAGCTTTATATTGTTCTTGCATCTGAGCCATGTCAATTACTTGGGGAATAAATATCTTGGCATCCTTGGTAACAAAAACAATCTGGTCGGTCGGGGTACCATTGCTGGTCATGGAAAATGTTACTTCATATAAACCATTTTTTTCGGTTACACCTTTTAGGGCTACTGTCCCGACGCGATCGCCGTAAACTTCATTAACGAAACCAATTAAAGTGTTGGCGGCTTCGTCTGATTTAACAATTTTCATTCCTTTATCCCCTTTGGCTAATTTGGTGGACAAGGAATAGCCGATTACGCCGATGAGAGCCACGGCCAAAATGATACTGACAATGAGCCAGATATTCATTGGCTTGGCTGACTTGGGGGCGAAAGCGGATTTTTCAACTGGAGGCATAGTTTTATTTTAATTATTATTAATACTCTAATAGTATCATAATTCTCTTTGGCCAGCAAGTAAATTTTTGAAAAAAAATGGAATTAAGTTATAATAAAATCATGATCGCTTCGCTTAAAGGCCAAATTATTTATAAGACCTCGGAATTACGCAAAGATTCCTATTTTATTATTGAAGTGGCCGGGGTTGGCTACAAGGTTTACAGTCCGGCTAGTAATTTACGGCAATTGGCCGAAGGGGATCAATTGACGGTTTATACATATCTCTCGGTCTCAGAGCGCGCTTTGGATTTATACGGATTTTTAAATCCGGCCGATAAAACTTTTTTTACTTTGCTTTTGGAAGTGCCTGGCATCGGACCGAAATCGGCCATCGGAATTTTAGAAAAAACTACCATGAGTGAAGTCCAGCAAGCAATTTTAGAAGATGACTCAAGTGTTTTGACTAAGATGTCGGGCTTGGGTCAAAAGACGGCTGAAAAAATTATTTTAGCTTTAAAGGATAAGGTTCAAAGCTTAACCGTGAGACCAAAGGGCGAGAAAGGAGAAGCGGCCTCAAATTCCGACCTCGACGCCTTTGAAGCTTTAGTCGGTTTTGGTTACAGTACGGCGGAAGCTAAAAAAGCTTTAAGCTCAATTGATAAAGAGATTATTGAAACCGGCCAGCGGGTTCGCGCGGCCTTAAAAATTTTAGGCCAGAATAAATAAATTACGCTGGGAAGAAAATAATTTGCACGTTTTTTTAGCGTGTTTTTAATTTGCCGGAGCAAAACTAAAATGGTAGAATCAAATCATAATTATGTTAAACAAAATCAAAAAAATTATTCCCAAACCGATATTTAAGCTTTATCATTATTTGCTGGCTTTGTTGGCTAATTTTATTTATCACAATCCGTCAGATAAATTAATTGTAATCGGCGTGACTGGCACATCGGGTAAATCAACCGTGGCCTATCTAATTGCTAAAGTTTTAGAAAAAGCCGGTTACCGCGTTGGCTGCAGCTCCACTATTTTATTTAAAGTCGACAAAAAAGAATGGCTGAATGACAAGAAAATGACCATGATCGGTCGGTTTGCTTTGCAAAAGTTAATTCGGCAAATGGTTAAAGCCAATTGTCAGTATGCCATAATTGAGACCACTTCGCAGGGTATTGAACAATTTCGCCATCTCAGTATTAATTATGATATTTTAGTTTTTACTAATTTATATTCCGAACACATCGAAGCTCATGGCGGATTTGAAAATTATAAAAACGCCAAACTTAAACTTTTTAAAAAATTGGAGAATGAATCAATAAAAATTATCGGCAATCAAAAAATTAAAAAAAGCATAATTATTAATTTTGATGACGAGCATGCCCAAGCCTTTTTAAATAATTGGGCTCAAGAAAAGTATGTTTATGGTTTAAGCGATAAAACCACCGATCAGGTCAGAGTCATCCGCGGTGAAGACGCCAAAGCGACGGGTGAGGGGATTGAGTTTAAAATTGATCATCAGCCATTCTTGGTTAAACGATATGGCCAGCACAATATTTATAATACCTTGGCCGCCGTGACGGTGGGGTTAAGCCAGGGTCTGAGTTTGAATTCTATGGCTGAGGGTTTGTCGTCTTTGCCTCAGCTGCCCGGCAATTTTGAATTTATTGATGAGGGTCAGCCATTTAAAATTATTGTTGATTATGCTTTTGAACCTAAGTCGGTTGCCGCTTTGTATGAAACGGTAAAAAATATTCCCAAAAGTAAAATTATTCACGTGTTGGGTTCAACCGGTGGCGGTCGAGATAAAGCTCGCCGGCCGATTTTGGGTGAATTGGCCGGTAAAAATGCCGATATTGTAATTGTCACTAACGAAGATCCGTATGACGAGGATCCTTCGGAAATTATCAATCAGGTTCTGGCCGGAGCCAAGTCGGCCGGCAAAAAATTAAATCAAAACCTTTTTAAATTCTTGGATCGGCGCCAGGGGATTGCTAAAGCCTTAAGTCTGGCTGGGAAAAATGATTTAGTTTTAATTACCGGCAAAGGCTCGGAGCAGGCGATCGTGGTTAAAAATAACAAAAAAATCCCTTGGGATGATCGTCAGGTGGTCAGAGAAGAATTGGCAAAAATCATGTCTATTAAAATTTAGGCTAGGTGCTAAGTCCTTTCATGAGCCAATAATTCTTGGGTTAAGACAATAATCCTAAGAGTATTAGGCTTTAAACTAGGGAATTTTTGTCCTTGCTTTAATAAATATATCATTTTAGGAAAGGCAATGATTCTGTGGATAAGTTTCTGCACTTTTTAATTTATTAGCTAAATTTAGTCAAATTTTGTCTATATTGACAAATTCACTTATTAACATTTGACAAAGTTGTGGAAAACTGATAATATTTATTAGTTATAAACAAAACTGAGAAAAGTTTTTTTATTTCCCGCTATCCCAAGTAACATTTCATTTTATCAAATATAAATATTACATAGTGGGCTTCATCTTTTCAAACAACTAACTGAAACTGTAACTTTTAACTCGCGTCCTAGGTGATGGGAGGAATTTTTGTTGTCTAAGCCAAAAAATATTATCTAAATAATTATAATTTCGATAATTTATCCTATGTCTTCCAAGAAACAAACCCGAAAGTCATTCACTCCGCGAAAATTGGTTTTTCCTATTCCGGACTTAATTGAGGTGCAAAAAAATTCCTACCAGTGGTTTATGGAGCAGGGTTTGGGTGAACTTTTTGAGGAAGTGTCTCCAATTCGTGATTTTATTGGTCGCGATTTTGAGCTTTATTTCGGCAAATATTACTTAGATGAGCCTAAATTTGATGAAGTTACCAGTAAACAAAAAAATCTCAGCTATGAAGCGCCTTTGCGCGTGGTCGCTAAGCTGGTTAATCGCAAATTAGATAAGAAAATCGAACAAGAAGTTTATTTAGGCGACTTTCCGTTAATGACCGATCGTGGGACTTTTATTATTAACGGGATTGAGCGTGCCATTGTCTCCCAGCTGATTCGTTCCGCTGGTATATTTTTTACTTCGGAAGTTTATGGCGAAAGACGTTATTATGGTGCGAAAATTATTCCGAATCGTGGTTCCTGGTTGGAATTGGAAACCGATATTAATAATGTTATTTGGGTTAAGATTGATCGTAAGAGAAAAATTTCCGTAACATCATTATTTAGAATTTTTGGTTACCCGACCGATGAAGAGATTTCAAACATTTTTAAAGATATCGATGTTCATCCGGAAATTTCTTATATCAAAAATACCTTAGCTAAAGATACCTCGCAAAATGAAAGTGACGCGTTCATCGAAGTTTACAAAAGAATCAGACCGGGCGACTTAGCCACGGTTGATAACGCCAAGTCCTTGATTTATGCGATGTTTTTTAATTTTGAGCGTTATGATTTCGGTAAAGTTGGCCGCTACAAAATTAATCAAAGATTTAATCAGGATTTGCCGATTACCAAAGAAAACCGCGTTTTTAGAGTCCAAGATTTAATCGCGGTGGTTTCGGAAATCATCAAATTAAATATTTCTCAAAAAGATCAGGACGACATTGACCATTTGGGTAATCGCCGCGTTAGAGCCATCGGTGAATTGGTGCAAAATAAATTCCGCGTCGGCTTGGCCAGAATGGAAAGAATTATCAAAGACCGCATGAGCACTTTGGAAATTTCCGAGATTACGCCTAATCGTTTAATCAACGCGCGTCCGGTCATTGGTTCTGTCAAAGAATTTTTCATGTCGTCGCAGCTTTCCCAGTTCATGGATCAGACTAACCCTTTGTCCGAATTGGAACATAAACGTCGGTTGTCAGCCATGGGTCCTGGCGGTTTGTCTCGTGAACGCGCCGGCTTTGACGTCCGCGACGTGCATCCGACTCATTACGGCCGAATCTGTCCGATTGCCACGCCGGAAGGTCCAAACATCGGTTTGGTCGGCCACTTGGCCAGTTTTGCCCGGGTTAATGATTACGGTTTTATTGAAACTCCTTGCCGGGTCGTTAAGCATAATTTAGCCAACAAAGCCTCTGATATTGTCGACGAAATTGCTTTCGAGGATATCATTGATCCCTCGACCAAAAAGGTAGTAATTAAAAAAGATGAAAAAATTTCTGAGAAAGCCGCCAAGGATTTGGAAAAAATTACTGAAATAAAGCGAGTTTTAGTCAAACCTCGCGTAACCAATGAAGTGGTTTATTTAACGGCTTTCCAAAGCGAGAATTCAGTCAGTACGGCCGCTACTACCCCCATTGATGAAAATGGATATTTCTTGGTGGAACGCACCGAAGTCAGAAAATACGGCGAACCGGGCATTGAACATGTTGTCGATATCAATTATATGGATGTGGCTCCGAACCAAATCGTTTCGGTGGCGACTTCTTTAATTCCATTTTTGGAACATGATGACGCCGTTCGGGCTTTGATGGGTTCGAACATGCAACGTCAGTCCGTGCCGTGTATTAAACCGCAGTCGCCGATTGTCGGTACCGGCTGGGAAGCCGTGGCCGCGCGCGATTCTGGGCATGTTATCACTTCAAAAGTTAATGGCACCATTGCTTCGGTTCAGGCTGATAAAATTGTTTTAAAATCCGATGCCGGAGATTTAATCAATTATCGTTTAAATAAATTCGTTCGTTCTAACGCTTCCACTTGCATTAATCAGCGGCCGATTGTAGAAAAAGGCCAAGTCATTGCCAAAGGTGATGTTTTAGCCGATGGTCCTTCCACGCAAAACGGGGAACTGGGTTTGGGTCAAAACATCACGGTCGCTTTTATGGCCTGGGAAGGCTATAACTACGAAGATGCCATCGTGGTTTCGGAAAAAATGGTCAGAGAAGACCGATTTACCTCCATCTATATAGAAGACTTT
>Ga0172381_10004522_pt1 | contig 14368 bp, 15 predicted proteins | sample Leawel6488metaG_FD_119754 | JGI IMG/M metagenome (GOLD analysis project Ga0172381, IMG submission 119754) | Leachate microbial communities from a municipal landfill in Southern Ontario, Canada - Leachate well 64-88 metaG | ecosystem: Engineered > Solid waste > Landfill > Unclassified | place... | reverse complement strand
CAATCAATCGGAAAATAATCTTTTAGGAATTTGCCGCACCAATGCTTACCTGTAAGGATACCGTTAAAAAAAGGATCACAAACCCTGGCGGCTCCATCAACGATGTCTAAAGGAGGTTGAAAATCATGGTGTTGTTGTTTATAGCTCGCAAGCACCGCAGGGTCTTCGTCTGTGACCCACCCGGTATCAACCGCATTCATAAAAATACCATATTTCGCTAAATCACCCGCAGCGGTATGCGTCAACATGTTCAAAGCTGCTTTCGCCATATTTGTATGCGGATGACGAGCACTCTTTTTAAAACGTAAGAATTTTCCTTCCATAGCTGATACGTTCACAATATGTTTTTTTCCAGTATTGTCCCGTTTCATCATATTTGAAAGCCTGTTGCACAAAACAAATGGCGCGATCGCGTTGACAAGCTGCAATTCCAGCATTTCTGCTGTCTGGATCTCTCCCAGGCGTAACCGCCAGCTATTGGTCGTACGTAGATCCACCTGCTGTAAATCCGCATCGAGTTTTCCTTGAGGGAAAACTTCTTTACTCTTCAGGCCATGATCATAGGCATACGGGATCTGGGAAAGTTTTGCTGAAGCACGCAAGCCGATTCCAGGTGCTTTATCATTCCAGGTAATCGCAATCGCTTTTTCTCTCGCAAGATTAGATCGGGAAAAAGAAGCTAGCTTCTTTTTACATTCTTCAAAATCAGTTAAAAGCAATTGTGCACCCTCTGGCAAATCCTTTAAGGCTAAGATTTCATTTGGCATCAAATGCGCATAAAAGCCTGGCGGACGCCGAACTGTTTGGGCCGCATTATTAATTAAGATGTCTAAACGGTCATACTTTTGCTCTAGGTAAGAACAAAAGATTTCAACACTCGGCGTATGACGTAAATCCAACCCATAAACATGCAGCTGATCCTTCCATTTTGAAAAATCTTCTTCTTTCGCAAACCTAAGGGCAGAGTCAATAGGAAATCTTGTTGTCGCGATCACTTGGGCTCCCGCACGCAACATCATTAGCGTTGCCTGATACCCGATCTTTAACCTTGACCCGGTTATCAAGGCAACTTGACCGTCCAAGGAAGCGCTTTGAAATCTTTTCTGATAATTAAATTCGGCGCATTTAGGACACATCGTGTCATAAAAGGCATGCAACTTTTGATACTCTGCTTTACAAATATAACAATTCCGCGGAGATCTTAGCTCAGCATGAAAATATTCCATGTGCGTACTTGCATCCGCGATCTGTTTTGGCGCTATAAAAATAGCTTCTTCCCGCGCTTTACGAATGCCTGTCTGCGCGCGAAAGGCACGCTCAAAGCCAACAACCCTTTGCCGTTTAACTTTTCGGATGTCATACTTTCGTTTTGCGATCTCATCACGGTGAGGGCGAGAAAGTCTGCCTGCGGCCTTCATCAAGGCAATACGGTCTTCTTCGGACAAGTGTGCTAATTGCGCACTATCTTCAATAAAACTCTCAAGAACAGAAACGCATTTTTGCATTTCTTCTTGAGAATATTTTGTGGAAATGTTCATTTTTGTCATAAAAATAATAAAAGGATGTTAAGAAAATAAAGAATAGATCAGAAAATCTATTCTGCTATTTCTGGCTTATTCAAAGCTTTCGATCGATAAATTATTCTTCGATCGTAATAGCAGCAGCCGGGCACGCATCTGCGGCTTCCTGGCATTTCTCTTCAGCCCCCTTAGGGACTTCAGAAACATAAACAACAGATTTTTCTCCTTCCATGCGAAAAACTTGCGGACAAGCGTTGACACAATCTTGACTCCCCACACAGGCATTCTGATCAACTTTTGCTTTCATGGCTACCTCCTTCTTTAAAAGAGCCTAGAAAAAACACCACGCGCCTTACTTTTTGGTGACCCAACTCTCTAAAACTTTTGAAAATGATTCAGATACCAGCCGTGCATCATAGAACATGTTGACCTTATTTTTTGCCCACTTCGTCTTGGCTTCTTCGATAGCAAGCGTAGATCCGTCTTCCGTCCCTTTTAAATTCGCATCGCTATAAACAATAATAAGTGGATTTTTATACTGCATTTCGCCTATGCGCGGCAAAAACTCCTCTGGGCCTTGTTTTAAAAATGCAGGATGAAGAACAATGATCTCACACTTGAATGCCTTACCTTTCATCAAAAGATCGTTTTCACTGTTCACCGCACATGCCTGATAACCACTTTGCTGTAATGCCTTAGCAATGCAATCAATCGCACCGGAATCTTTACACAAAACGAGAGCTTTTTTAGCTAACACAAAATCGATCTTTGATTTAATTTCTTGGTCATCAAACGGTTTAGAAATAAATTCATGCACACCTAAAGCCTCAAAGGTATCTTTCATCAATCTTCTCGAGGTGATCACAATGGTCGGGATCTCCATATATTTCTGATCTTTTTTTAAAAGCTTAAAGAATTCAAAACCGTCCATCACGGGCATCATTACATCCAGCAATATCACATCTGGTATCTTAGTTTTGATGGCTGCCAAACCCTCTTGGCCATTTGACGCGGTCACAACGTCGTACTCTTGGGCCTTTAATCTTGCGGATAGGACTTCGCGAATATCAATCTCGTCGTCAATAACCAATACTATTTTTTTCATATGCTTTCCTTAAAATTTATTGGACCCTTGTTCTTAAAGAGAAGACGGCTGCTTAGGCTTCTTGGCCTTTGGCTATGCTTTGTGCCGTAGCGTAGAAATTCTTAAAGACATCTCTTCGGCCGATAATCCCAACCATTTTTCCATGCTCGCAGACAGGAAGCGTATGGATATTTTTTCGCTTCATGAGCGTAATAATTTCATCAAGCGTTGTGCTCTTTTCGATGCTAAGAATATTTGTGGACATGGCGAAGCTAACCTTGGGATTCAAGGCATCTTCCTTAACAGATCCAGACCGGATAATATCAATTAACGTAAACAGATCGGTCGCGGTAATGATACCAACTAGTTCATCCTTTTCGCGAACGACTGGGAGTCCGCTCACGCGTTTTTTGATCATCAAGTCTGAAACTTCCGCTAAGCTTAGATCTTCTTTGACCGTTAAAATATTCGTGGTCATAAGATCTTCAGCCCTTATCAACTTTAATCTTTCCTGTAATTCTGCCACTTGATTTTCAACACTCTTCGTCATATTCCCCTCCTTTAAATAAACGCTTAAGCTATAGAACCTCTTCGATGACATAGCTTAACTACGCGAACTTCATTCCTCGCCCGTTTTCAGATATTCTTGTCTTTTACAAGACTTCAACGTTAAAACATCCTAAATTTCTTATTTCTTAAAAATTCTTGCAACACGGCTTCCTAAAGAACACGTTATTTCATAATTAATCGTATTCGCCAGTTTGGCCAATTCATCAGCGCTCACTTCCCCTTTTCCCTGCCGGCCTAAAACACAAACCTCATCGCCAATTTTGACACCCTTAAGACGACTCACATCAACCATGATCTGATCCATCGTCACGGTGCCAAGAACCGGACAGCGCTTGCCATGGATCAAAACATGTGCTTTATTTGAAAAAGCTCTAAAATATCCATCATGGTAACCAATAGCCACCGTTGCAACCTTCATTCTACAAGGCGTAATAAAACGATGTCCATAACTAATCCCAGTGCCTTTTTCAACGTTTTTAACAAGTGTTACGCGTGATTTAACGCTCATCACAGGCTTAAGCAAAATTTTTGATTTGATTTTGGGAGATGGATACATGCCATAAAGAATTAAACCAGCGCGAACCATGCTAAACCCTTTATTTTTATACGCCACAATTCCAAGGCTATTGGACGCATGAACATAACGAAGAAGTATGTTGAGCTTTTCTTGAAGTGCATAAGCGATAAAAAGAAATGTCTTTTGTTGTTGACGGGTAAAATCGCTATTTGAGTCTGATAACGCAAAATGTGTACAAGCCCCTTCAAGAGAAATCCAAGGTAAGCGCACAAGTATTTGCGCCAAGGCAAAAGCATCATCGGGGGCAACACCCAAGCGCCCCATGCCAGTATCAACCTTAATATGAACAGGAATTTTCTTTCTTTTCTGAGCACCTAATCGATTTAAGGCGCGAGCTAATTCCAGCGTGCAAACAATTGGCGTAATATTATTTTCCACGAGATGTTTCGCATGTTCCGGCAAGGTATTTTCAAACATCAAGATGGGCTTTTTTATTCCGGCCTTACGAAGAACAATGCCTTCATGAAGATCAGAAATACCAAGAAAATCGACACCCTTCTTTTCAAGTAATTTTGCAATAGCAATATTGCCGTGGCCATAGGCATCAGCTTTAACAACGCAAAGAATCTTAAGCTTGGGCCCAGCAGTTTTTTTGATCGCATCAAGATTATGAGCAACGGCCCTTAAATCAATTTCAGCCCAGGCCATGGCTGGTGCAAATCGCTGGTCAAGAAGGCGCAAAGGCTTCATCGATTCACCTGACAATCTTGCCTATAAAGATAAAGAGGAACAATTTTATTAATATTATCAGTTTTCTTCTTTTCAAAACGGCCAAGAGCCAAGAAAGCCAGATGCTCTGCCCTAGGCAACCAAGTCGCCTCTTGCGCAAAAGTAATCTTAAAGTTGGTTTTAGCAAAATGCTTCTCGATCGGGTCGCGATAAAGCGCGATCCCATCGCCGACAAAAATAGTATCTTTTTTTATTTGAGGCAAAAGATCTTTAACTTCGATCAAAAAATATTTGCCTATGCGCTTTAACCCGTTTTTCCCATAACGGAATATCGCGGCATAAACCATGTTACGCTTGGCATCACTGATCACGCAGATGTCTTGATCTTGCGCAGCCTTAATATTTTGTGCAATTAGATCAAGACTTGAAATCCCCACCACAGGTTTCTGGGTTGCCAAACAAAAACCTTTGATCGTCGAAAGTCCGACGCGCAAACTCGTAAAGGATCCAGGCCCAAGACCAACAGCAAAACCATCCAGAGCAGTAAAGGCCACCTTTGCCTTTCTTAAAATCCCATCGATCGATGGGATCATTGAGTCCGAAAGGACCTTGTCAAGCGCAAGCTCCTGCGTCTCACAAAGTTTATTATTTTTTAAGACCGCAAGGCTAAAATGCTTTGTTGATGTATCCATCGCTAAAATATTCATTACTGCAGATCCTTTAACAACTCTTTTGCGCGCTTGCCCTTGGCCGAAAAGGCAAGCTGACGGCTTGTTTCACCCTTGTGGCTTATTTTAATTTCTAAACACTCTTTAGGGAGCAAGCTCCCAAGTTTTTCAGCCCATTCAATAACGCAAACACCTTGGCCATAAAGAAACTCATCAAGTCCAAGGGCCTGAAGATCTTCTGTCTTTTCAATACGATAAAGATCAAAATGATAAAGTGGTAGCTTCTCAATTCGCTTCGCTCTCTTAAAGTGATTCGGCATATAGCATGCCGAATCATAAATATTCAAGAACGTAAATGTCGGGCTGCTCACCACATTACTTTTAAGGCCTAATCCTGTAGCAACACCTTTGGTCAAAACCGTTTTGCCGCTGCCCAAGGGACCGAAAAGACAAATAACATCCTGTGGACGCAAGTGCTTAGCCAAGCGTTCTCCAAGTTCAAAGGTATGTTTAGGATTTTTGGATAGAATTTTATTCTTCATATTAAAAGTGCTTGTATCCTTTAGCGACTATCTTCTTAACTTTTCCTTTCAAATCGCGTAGCGAAAGTCCATACCCCTGTCCTGTGATCTCTCCAACCCAAAAAACCTTTAAATGTTTTTGCATAAAAATTCTTGATGCTTGTTTTCTTGAAAGCGTAAAAACCAGTTCAAAATCCTCACCGTCAAACAAGGCCTGATCGATAGACGCGCCCTTTGCTTTAGGGATCGCCACCTCATCAAGCACAGCGTTCTTGTTGCTTTCTTCTAAAATATGTCCCAAGTCTGCCGCAAGTCCGTCCGAAATATCGATCATTGCGCTTGGTTGAAATCGTGATACAAGATAAGCCGCCTCTTTAAGCCTAGGTGTAAACGACAAATGCTTCCTGGTCTTAAGTGACCGGCCCAAAGCGCCCGTGACAAAGATCTGATCCCCCTGTCTTGCGCCAGAACGCAAGACAAGTTTTGTTTTTTCCACTTCGCCAAGCATGGCAACGTTAATAATCAGCTTCTCGCTTTGAACCGTATCGCCGCCGACAATGCTTGTTTTAAATTTTTTAGCTAACGTGTTTAATCCACGATACATTTCATCAGCAAAATGAACCGAACATTTCTTGGGCAAGCCCACGGACACAACCGCTGATGTTGGGACCCCTCCCATAGCTGCAATATCGCTTAAAGAACAAGCCAAGGCCTTACGGCCGATCAAAAAAGGATTTTCTTTTCTTGTAAAATGGACGCCTTCGCACAGCAAATCTGTTGTAAAAAGCAAATATTTGCTTTTCGTAAAGGGTAAGACAGCGGTATCATCACCAATACCTTTGACAACATTCTTGGCGACAAAGGCTTTTTTAGAAAGTCTTTTGATAAGGCCAAACTCACCGAGGACTTTGAGAAATTTCTGTTTTTGTAAAGACATGTTAAGCAAACGTTCTTTTAATATTTTTAACAAACGGCGGACGAACAATACCCTTTTCCGTTATGATCCCGGAAATAAGCTCATGGGGCGTGACATCAAAGGAAGGATTATAGGTTTTCACGCCTAAAGGTGCGATACGCTTGCCTGCCAGATACAAGATCTCTTTTCCGTCGCGCTCTTCAATGGGGATTTGCTGGCCCTTTTTAATTTTCTTATCAAATGTTGTTTCAGGCGCCACGATATAAAAAGGAATTTTATGATACTTTGCCAACACAGCCAAGCTATAGGTCCCGATTTTATTGGCAGTATCGCCGTTTAACGCGATACGATCCGCCCCAGTAAAAATAATATCGATCTTGCCCTGCGCCATTAAGGTTGCGGCCATATTGTCGCAAATAAGCGTCGTGTCAATTTTTTCCCGAATAAGTTCCCAGGCCGTAAGCCTCGCCCCTTGCAACAAAGGCCTTGTCTCGCAGGCAAAAACTTTAAATGTCTTTTTTCTTTTTTTAGCCGCATACATAACGCCTAAGGCTGTGCCAAAATCAACCGTTGCGAGTGCGCCAGCGTTACACACAGTCAAAACATTAAAGCCGTTCTTTATCAACAAAGCGCCATGCTCACCCATTTGGCGACAAACAATACGATCTTCATTAAAAATGGCCATAGCTTCTCTGTTCAAAAGAACGCGGATCTGATCCACAGAGGCTTTTTTATGACGAGCCAAAACATCCTTCATGCGGTCCAAGGCATTAAAAAGATTAACAGCTGTCGGACGCGAAGAGCCAAGATAAGCGCAAAGTTTTTTAAGTTTTTGGTCAAATATCTTTCTATTCTTAGCTTTAATACTGCGTGCGGCTAATAAGACGCCAAACCCAGCTGCTGCCCCTAAGGCTGGTGCCCCACGCACCGCAAGGGTTTTGATCGCAGACCAAAGCGTTTGAACATTTTTACAGTCAATAAACTTTAACGTTAAGGGAAGCTTGCGTTGATCAATAATGCGAACCGCATTGTTGACCCACTTAATCGTTGGGATAGACATATCGTTTACTTTTCTTCTTCGATGCGAGGAAAAAGCGCACCATGTGTTTTCAAGGCCACCTTCGGCTTAAGCTCTCCCCACAAGGGCAAGGAGCCTTCTGCGCCCAAAACATCTAAGACAACTTTTGTTTTTTCAGGCATCACCGCAGACAACAAAAGAGTGGCGATGCGCAAACTTTCTGTGGCAACGTAAAGAATAGTTCCGGCGCGCGGAAGATCGGTTTTCGCGACTTTCCACGGCGCTTGTTTTTCCAAATAACCATTCACAAGACGTACTAATTTCAAAACTTCTTCAATGGCTTCATGCACGCTAAGGCTTTCTACGTACGCCTTAACACGCAGATGTAGATCGCGCGCAAAGGATTCAATAGCTTGATCTTCCGGCGACAAATCACCGGGCGCGGGAATATTCTTATCAAAATATTTTCCAATCAAACCACTCACGCGATTAAGCAAGTTTCCAAAATCATTGGCCAAGTCGCTATTGTAGCGCTTGATAAAAAGCTCAAGGGTGAAATTGGCATCCTGGCCTAAGATCATTTCACGCATTAAGAAGTAGCGTACGCTATCAACGCCATAACGGTCGATCAAATCCAAAGGATTAACCACATTGCCCAAACTTTTGCTCATCTTGGTTTCGCCAACAAGCCACCAGCCGTGCGCAAAGATCTTTTCCGGCAGCGGTAGACCTAAAGAAAAAAGCATGGTTGACCAATACACCGAATGCGTCGTTAAGATATCTTTACCCAGCAAATGCACGGACACAGGCCACCACTTCTTGAAGGTTGCCTCATCAGTCCCGTAGCCAACACCGGCGATATAATTGAGAAGCGCATCAAACCAAACATAGGTCACATAATCTTTATCAAAGGGAAGCTCAATACCCCAGCTCATACGCGCCTTGGGCCGTGAAATGCACAGATCCCCCAAAGGTTGTTTTAAAAATCCTAACATTTCATTTTGCCGATGCGCAGGGGCGATAAAACCTGGATGCTCATTGATATAATCAATTAATTTTTGCTGATACTTGCTCATCTTAAAGAACCAATTGCGCTCTTTGAGCTTTTTCACGTCACGAAACGCTCCGGAATCTTTTTCTGTTTCAGTAATAAAGCGCTCTTCGGCCACCGAATACCAGCCTTCGTACTCATCGGCATAAATATCCCCTGCCTCATGCACTTGCTTGAGAACACTTTGGACCACCTTGATATGGCGGGGCTGTGTGGTGCGGATAAAATCACTGTACTCAATGCCAAGTTTTTTCCAAAGATCAGTAAATCTTGGCGCCAGATCATCGCAATGCGCTTGCTCACTAAGCCCGCGGGCTTGGGCTGCCTGCTGAACTTTTTGACCATGCTCATCCAAACCGGTTAAAAAGAAAACCTCGTCCCCAAGGCCTCGATGAAAACGCGTTAAGACATCGGCTAAAATTGTCGTATAGGCATGGCCGATATGCGGCTTGTCATTAACATAATAAATGGGCGTTGTTACGTAAAACTTAGCCATCGTCACCTTGTCCGAAAATAACCTTGGTTGTCTTGCCGTCGCCAAGATTGACCCTGACGCTTCGCTCAAGATAATTGACATCAAAAACTTCACCCTTGCCTTCGGGCGTTGTGATCTTGGCCCCGCGCTTAGGCATGCCCTTGGCGTATTGCTTATACAAAGGGTATTCGTAAGCCATGCAGCATTTAATACGCCCGCAAACCCCGGAAATACGCGTTGGATTGATCGGCAGATCCTGCTCCTTGGCCATCTTGATCGTTAAAGGAATAAATTCACGCATATACGAGGTACAACACAGCGACCGGCCGCAACAACCTACCCCGCCAATGGCCTTAGCCTGATCACGAACACCAATTTGTTTTAATTCAATGCGCGCATGAAAAATACCCGCAAGCTCTTTGACCAGATTACGAAAATCAACACGCTCCTCGGAAATAAAGAAGAACACGACCTTGCTGTTATCAAAACTGTACTCACAGTGAACAACTTTCATCTGGAGCTTTTGTTCTTCCACCTTTTTGATACATGTTTGTATCCCTTGCTTGGCTTTTTCTTTATTGCGCTCGATCCGCTCAAGATCTTCTTTCGTCGCAATACGGTCAATTCTTCCTGGAAGATTTTCAATTTTGACATCAGGGCCAGAGTCAACTTCACAAACAACTTTACCGTATTCAGCCCCGCGATCAATACTCAAGATCACGCAATCCCCGCGCTTACATTCGATATCTTTAAGATTATATAATCCCAGCCCTCGAAATTGCCCGAGCTGCACTTGAACTACTTTTTCCATGTTTTCTCCTTCAGTATTGCCAATGCTATTTTTACATTAAAATTTCCCTCTAAGGCTTTTCTAGCAGCGACAAGATCCTCTAGAATGTCCTCTAGCTCTTCAAAGCTGTAGTGACCGCTTGACCGCTGTAAGTCACTTAAACGATCAGCGTTCACTAGGTGAGCTTTCGTAATATTAGTTTTAAGCAACATCAAATCCTTGAACCAACAAAACAAAAAATGGATCATCTGGGCTGTTTGGGCTTCGTCGGCAAGGATCTTTTTTAAATAAACATCATCATTGTCTGAGAAAATAAATTGATCGATCGCCTCATTTCTTCGCTCAAGAACTTGGCTGTGTTCCCCTGGGGCGATACGCCCCGGACAACCTTCAGAAAAAGAAGCCAAAAAATGCGCCTCTGTTTCACTGACATGCTCTTTCAAAGAAAAATTCTTTTCCATCTCCTCGTGACTTAAAGGAAAAAAGTAAAGGATCTGACAACGAGACTTGATCGTATCAAGCACCCTGTCGAGAGCAGAAGTCGTCAAAAGGATAAGCGTGTTGTTGGTCGGCTCTTCCAGGGTTTTTAAAAGCGCGTTGCTTGCCTCCAGGGTAAGCCGCTCAACCTCTGTAATAATAAAAACTTTCTCCTTGGCTTCAAAAGAACGAAGCTGCGACTGCGTCATGACCTCGCGGATATCCTCAATCTTGATCGAGGCTTCTTCTTTAGCAACGATATGAACATCAGGATGTCTCTGGTTCTTAATTTTTAAGCATGATGAGCACCCATCACAAAAACCTTCTTTGCTTGGCCGCTCACAATTCACAAGCTTGGCAACAGAAAGCGCTGTTTCACTTTTTCCAATGCGCTTGGGCCCAACGAAAAGATAAGCATGCGCAAGGCGCTTAGAGGCTAACAGCTTAACAAAGCGGTCAACGATATCTTGGGAAACAAGATTTTCTGCCATCATCATAAACGTACAAGCCTCATCACGTGCTGCTCAATAATTCTTTGTATTTCTTCGCGCGTTTGATGCGCCTTGATCACCTTGACGCGCTTAGGCTCTTTTTTTGCAATCGCTAAATACCCCTGCCGAACACGATTGTGATACTTAAGCGAACGCTGCTCAATGCGATCTTTAGGCTGGTGAATACGCGAGAGCCCCTTATGTATTTCCAAGTCTAAAAGAAAAGTCAAGTCTGGTTTAACGTTTTCTGTCACATAACGGCCAACTTCTTTGATAAAACGAATGTCTACTCCGCATCCATAGCCTTGATAAGCAATGGTGGAATCTAAAAAGCGATCACAAATAATAATAAAACCCTTTTTTAAAGCAGGAAGGATCTTCTCGTCAACCAATTGGGCCCGCGCCGCCATATAAAGCAAGACCTCGCAGGACTTGACCATTTCTTTATTCTTTTCATCAAGGAGAATATTACGGATCTTCTCGCTGATCTTAATGCCGCCCGGTTCGCGAATATGCAGCACATTCTTTTTCTTGGATCTTAAAAAATGATAAAGCAGTTTCGCCTGCGTGCTTTTTCCGCAACCTTCAGATCCCTCAAACGTAATAAATATTCCCTTTATCCTCTTCGCCATGTCTGTCCTTCTTTCCCATCTTCAACAACAATACCCTTAGCCTTCAAAATATCTCGTAGTTCATCCGAACGCTTAAAATCCCTATTTTTTCGAGCTTCCAATCGCTTCTCTAGTAAATCTCGCTCTTCGATGCCGATCAAATCACCGACAGTAAATATCGACAAGCCAAAAACTTTTTCAAGGATAGTCCTAGCAACTTCTTCAGCATAAAGCAAAATACCTGCACAGTCGCTAATGTCCCCTTTATGGTCGTCAACAAAACGATTAACATCTGTCACAAGATTAAATAGAGCAGCCAAAGCTTTTGGTGTATTAAAATCATCGTCCATCGCCTCTTCAAACTCACGCTCTCTCTTTGCAACAAAATCTTCTTTTTGCAACTGACAACCTTTATTCCTTTTCGTCACGTCTCCGATCCGCTGTAGAAAAATTTGTAACTTTACTCGATTCGCTGATGCCTCTTTCATCTTTTCACCCGTATAATCAATAGGGCTAGAGTAATGAGACGATAAATAAAAAAGCTTTAGATCATCATTTAAGTATTTCTTTAGAGCATCTTCAATGGTAATAAAATTCCCCAAGGATTTGCTCATCTTTTGGCCGTTAATTGTCAGAAGCCCATGATGAATCCAATGCTTGGCAAAGGGTTTCCCTGTTAAGGCCTCGCTTTGAGCAATTTCATTTTCATGATGAGGGAATATAAGGTCACGGCCGCCTGCGTGAATATCGAGTGTTTCACATCCTAAATGCTTCATGCTCATGACAGAGCACTCAATATGCCAACCCGGACGACCTTCTCCCCACGGACTTGGCCAAAAGGGTTCACCTTCCTTAGACTTTTTCCATAGCGCAAAATCAAGAGGGTCTTTTTTCTTGTCGCCTTTTTCAATACGCACGGCCTCCTGCATCTTTTCAATGCTTTGTCCAGAAAGCTTCCCATAATCTTTGAATTGGCGCACGCTAAAATACACATCGCCGCTAGATTCATACGCAAATCCTTTTTCAATAAGCTTCACAACGTACTCTTTGATATCGTCAATATACTTTGTCGCCCTAGGCTCATCCTCTGGCCTGCAATAAACATCCAAAGCCGCTAAATCTTTATGATAAGCCTTAATGTTCTCATCGACGATTTCTTTCCAATCTTTACCAAGTTCATTGGCTCTATTGATAATTTTGTCATCTATGTCGGTGATGTTCCGAACAAAATCAATTGAAAACCCACGATGCCTTAGATAGCGACAAATAACATCAAAAATATAAAGACTACGCCCATGGCCAATATGGCACTTATCGTAAACAGTTACCCCGCAAGAATACATTTTGAGAGGCTTTCCGTCTTCTCGATTTTCTAAAACTTCTTTTTTCTTTGTAAGTGAGTTATAAATTTTAACTTGCATAAGATAATTTACTTAGTCTTTTTCTCAAGCTCTTCAATTCTCTGCTTAAACTCTTCTAGTTGCTGCATAACAGGATCTAAAACATGACCATGCTCCATAGCGCGATCAATTTTCTTGCCATCTTGTTTTGTCACATGCCCTGGGACGCCAACAACCGTTGTGTTGGGTGGAACATCCTTTATCACCACCGCATTAGCGCCGATGTAAGAATTGTTACCAATGGTGATATTACCCAAAACCTTGGCCCCGGCCCCAACAACAATATGGTCTCCTAGCGTCGGATGTCTTTTCCCTGTTTCTTTTCCAGTTCCGCCCAAGGTCACGCCTTGAAAAAGTGTTGCATAATTTCCAATGATCGCTGTTTCACCGACCACAACACCCATGCCGTGATCAATAAAGAGTCCCCGGCCGATCTGAGCGCCAGGATGGATCTCTATCCCTGTAAAAAACCGAGAGGTTTGAGAGATCAAACGTGGCAAAAAAGGAACGGTATGTTTCCACAAAAAATGCGAGAGCCGATAAGCAACGATCGCATGCAATCCTGCGTAAAGAAAAATAATTTGAAAATTTCCTTTTGCCGAAGGATCTCTTTCTTGAGCAGACTTGATTTCTTCAGGAAACGTCGCTGAAACAAAGAAATACCAAGCCACTAAAACTAAAACAATATTTAAAAAAAACATCATTATGGCCCTCCCTATTATTTTGACAACAAGACAATGGCATGAGCCACCATTGCTTCTTCGCCGTTAGGCCCAAAACTCAGCCCTTCTTGTGTCTTTGCTTTAATGTTAACCGCCTCGATATGAAGACCTAAGGCTTCTGCCAAAAGAGCACGCATTTTCGGCTTAAACGGTTTCAAATTTGGCTTTTCGGCAATCACCGTTGTATCAACATTGACAATGCTGTAGCCATGGCTATCAACAAGCTTCTTAACATCTTTGAGCAGGATAAGGCTAGAGATCTGCTGATAGCGTATATCCGTATCAGGAAAATGTTCACCGATATCGCCTTCGCCTAAGGCACCCAGCAGGGCGTCACAAATGGCATGAACAAGAACATCTGCATCTGAATGGCCTAAAAGTCCTTTCTTGAACGGAATATCAAGCCCTCCCAAAATAAGCTTTCGCCCTTCAACCAACCGATGAATATCGTACCCGATCCCTATGCGTTTCATAACCATCCTTTTGCTAAAAGAAATTGTGCTAGCGCCAAATCTTCGCGCGTTGTGATCTTGATATTCTTATAACTCCCATGAACAATCTTTGGCTTGACCCCAAGACACTCGACAAGCTGGGCATCATCCGTGGGTGTGTGTGCAGCCAAGTGTTTGTACGCTTTAAGGAGAATATCTTTATCAAAAACTTGTGGTGTTTGAATTTCCCAAAGCTCATCTCGCTTTAACGTTTGCTGGACCTTTAAAGACCTTGGATGAACACGCTTAACCGTTGGCTTTACGGGCACCCCCGCGATCGCGGCCCTATTCTTTTGTGCTGCCCAAATACATTCTTT
>Ga0172381_10004521_pt1 | contig 14374 bp, 13 predicted proteins | sample Leawel6488metaG_FD_119754 | JGI IMG/M metagenome (GOLD analysis project Ga0172381, IMG submission 119754) | Leachate microbial communities from a municipal landfill in Southern Ontario, Canada - Leachate well 64-88 metaG | ecosystem: Engineered > Solid waste > Landfill > Unclassified | place... | reverse complement strand
GTATGATAAACCACTGAATAACACAACCTATACAGCTCGTTATGTTGATCAAACAGATACTCTTACTGTCTATGGTACTGATCTTAAACATAGTCTTGCTTTGGTTGGTGCTGACCTGCGCATGGGCTTCAAGGCTGATCGTTCTTATTTCCTTGGTCTTCATTATGAAGCGCATATGAGGCGTGGATACCATTCACATCATGCTTCATTAGAAATTGAAAAGACATTTTAAGAGAACTTGTCTTAATTATTTAAAAGAATAATGGTGTTCTTATGAAAAATTCTCTATGGCGGGTTGCAGCACGAGTAAATCATTTTTATACAGTTTTTCTTTTGATTTTATTGTTTATTTTTTATTGCGTGAAATAATGCCTAGTTTTCACCATATATGGGTTATTTTATCGGTAGGGATACTGTAGATAAGGTAATAGGTTGTTGATAAGAAATTGTTGAAAAAATGTATTGTATTGCGCTCTATCAGGAAGGAGATGAGTGATAGGTACTGTATAAAAATTGTAAAAAGAACTACTTTTTGTACACTGAAAACGCGTAATTTTTTTAAAAAGTCTTTCTATTAATCTTATCTTGAAAAAGAGGGGCAGCTTTTATGAATAATTCATTGTGGCCATTAGTTAAACAGATGGATGTCGTGAGTACGAGTGTACTCCTCATTCTCTTTGTGATGTCATTAATTTGTTGGACGGTAACTTTATATAATCACTTTGTGCTACGTGCGCGTATACGAGAATTAAAGCGAGCACAGGAGCTTCTTAAGTCGGTGAGCTCATGGCAGGATTTTCTCTCAAAGGCTTCGACACTTTCTGATACGTATGCTGGCGCCATGCTTGGAGTGTATCTTACAGAGTTTAAGACTATTGCTGTTATGTACACCGAAAAGAATCTTCCCATTCCTCAAGAGCGTTGGGATTTATTTAAAGAATATTTACGCCAAACTATTGATGATGTTATGCATCAAGAAGAGCTTTTTTTGCCCGTTTTATCAACGAGTGCTGTTGTCTCTCCATTACTCGGACTTTTTGGTACGGTATGGGGTTTAGTTCATGCGTTTATGGGTATTGCACAGCAACGTTCAGCTGATATCGCGGCCGTTGCTCCCGGTATTGCTGAAGCCCTTATTACGACGTTAGGTGGTTTGATTGTTGCTATACCTGCCTTGATTATGTTTAATTATGTTCAGACGCGTCAGCGTATGTTTGAATTTCAATTGGCATCTCTTGCCGATCGTTTCTCAGCTATTATCAAAACGACACGTAATTAAAGGGGGGACGTTATGTACAATCGTCAACGAGGAAAACGGCCACGCGTAGGTGGTATGCCCGAAATTTCGCTTACTCCTTTGATCGATACGGCTCTGGTATTGTTGGTTATTTTTATGGTTGCGACTCCTATGCTCAATAATGCTATTAAAGTTGACCTGCCAAAGGGGCATGTAAAAGAAGCGACAGGCAAGCAGCCAGAGGAAATAACTGTTTATATCGACTCACAAGACAAAGTATATCTTAATGGCCATAAGGTTAAAAAGGCTGAACTTGTTTCAGCGCTTGAAAAACAGATGGCTGCAAAAGGATCTCAGCAAGAGCGTGTTTTTGTTCATGCTGACCGTTCTATCTCTTATGGTTCGTTGATTGAAGTAGTCGATAGTATTAAGGGGGTACCGGGGGTGGCGCATGTGGTACTGGCAACACAAAAAGCTTAAACAAGCAGCATTTCTCGCCTTACTTGTTCATGTTGTTTTTCTTTTCTGGCTATTATGGGTGACTACCTATTCACAGAGCAGAACACAATACTTGCTGCGTAGGCGTGGCGGTCAGGGTGGAACAGGTCTTGTTACCTTTGGGGCGTTACCGGGGGCACGTTCTGCTGCATCTTCTTCTGTTGCGGTTCATGATAATACAAAGGGGATTGGTCTGACAAAACAGGAGAAAAAACGAATCAAGCAGGAAAAAAAGAAGGACTGTGCCAAGAAACAAAAAGCAGAAAAGAAAAAAAAGGAATCTCCTAAAAAGGCTTCTCAGAAACTGGCAGAAAAACCGATCGCTGTTATAGCAAAATCGATTAAAAAGTCTAAAAAAGAGCATAAGAAACAAGAAGTTATCAAAGAAAATAGACCAGAAGTTGTTAAGGAAGTTATACAACCAACTCCTCTATCTCATGCTGTACAACAATCAGTTCCTGTGCAAGAACAGATTCCCGATTCGATTGGTCTTGCAGCAGGTGAGTATGAATCGCCAGTTGCTCAGCAGTTGGCAGAATCTTTCTATGCAGCGTGGAGACCACCAGCTGGGTTTGGGCATTGTTCCTGCGAAATTAACGTGACGGTTAATCATCAAGGAAAAGCACTTAAAGTAGACATGCTCAAAAGTTCTGGTGTTATTATTTTTGATCAGTCGGTAAAAACAGCAGCGTATCGGATTGAGTATCCCGCAGCGCTTTGGAATAAAGTTACTCTTCTTAAATTATAAAGGGGTCCCCATGCGTATATTGATGAGATTTATAGTGGTAGTAAGTATGGGTTGTGTATGCGCACAAGAAGAGGTCTCATGTGCAAGTGTTGATCTGACGGGAACGATGCGCGCCATTTCAGGAGCACAGCGTATCTATATTGGTCTTATTGAACCAGATGCAGAAGTGCTCAAGGCTCGAGGATTGTTACAGAAATTGCTTGAGATAAGTGGCCAGTTACTTATTACTGCTCAGCAATGTGATGAACCAAAAAGCAAACAGGATATTCATAAATTATTTCAAGAGGGGTATGTTCTTGCCCTTTTTATGAGTACCTCTTCTGATAAAAAAAATATTTTATGGCGGCTCTATGATCCAACAGAAAGTGTCATGCTTAAAGGGCGAAGTTTTACCAAGAGAAGCTTTGATAAACTTTCATGGGTGTATGGGCTTGCTGATATTTTGTGGCGCGAGGTCATGCAACAACAGAGCTCTTTTTCAAGCTATATTACCTATTCTAAGCGTAAGAGCGCGCAAAAATTTGTTATCTGTACTAATGACCTTCTTGGTGAACAAGAGCGGGAGCTTTTATCAAAACCAGGTATTTATGTTGGTTTATCATGGCAGCTCTATGGAGATATTCCTGTCCTCTTTGCTTCAGAATTTACTCTGTATAATGTGCGATTTATGTCGGTAAGTCTTGAAGGGCGAAAAAAGGTTGTCATGAATTTTGACGGGACCCTTGTAGGTATTTCATGTGCAGGAAATAAGGCTCTTTATAGTAGATCAGGAACAATTTGGAGTTATTCATTTGATGCTCAAACTAAACGTGGGATACATAAAATAGTAGTGCAGAATGAAGGGAAGAATAGTTCTCCCCTCTTGCTAAAAAATGGTGATATGATTTGGTGTTCAGATGCGCCTTCACTTTGTGCTCCTACTGCTGGTCCACATATTTTTTATTATCATGCTGATACGAAACAAAGTGATCGATTAACGACGAGCGGATTTTGTGTTGGCCCTGCTTATCATGAATCGAGCAAACGAATAGTGTATTCAAAAAGAGTTAAGGGGCAGTTTCAACTTTTTGTTTATGATATGAATTCAAAGGTACATGAACAACTTACCCATGATCATGGGGATAAGATTTCTTGTTCCTGGTCACCGTGCGGGAATTATGTTCTTTTTTGCGTTCAAGAAGGTCGCTCAAGTAGGATTGCTGTTGAACATGTCAAACTTCATACGCGCCTTTATGTAACCTCATCTTCGTCCTACTGTTCCTACCCAGCATGGTCGCCATTATTATAGTCGTGAGGAGGTGTTTATGGGTGTGCAAAGTTGTGTGATGGGTATGACAAAAGAGAAAAAACTGAGCATCTATTGGTTTATGGAGCTTAAAAAGCCTCTTATCCTTAGACAAAAACGATGATTTTGTTATACTTTCTATAGCATTCTAGATTTTAACTTTTTTCTCAATTCTTAAGCTTATTATTATGAGTAGAATTCCAATGAAAAACTTCAAAGGTCCAGGTAGCCTCTTTTTGTGGGTATTGCTCTTTTTGGCAGGTTTGTTTCTTCTTGCCAAGATAACTGATTTTACCCGTTCAACAACACACATCATTTATAGCAATTTTCTGAAACAGGTCGAACAGGATAAGGTTAAACAAGTCCTTATTGCTGATGCAGAAGTTCAGGGTGTTCTTAAGGATGGAACTTCCCGCTTTGAAACGGTTGTCCCGACGACTGATCCCTATTTATTGTCCCGCTTACGCGAAAAAGATGTTGATATAACGATAGCTGATCCTGCTTCAGGATTTAGTTTTTTTAATCTTCTTCTTTTATTGTCTTTCTTGGGCAGTATTGGCTTTATGTGGTTTATGTTTCGTCAATCTCGTGGTGGTGGCAGTAGTGGCAGTGGCGGCGGTGGTGCGGGAAATCTTTTCAACATTACTAAGAGCAAAGCTAAAATGTTTATGCCAACTCAAATCAAGGTTAACTTTGATTCTGTTGCTGGTGTTGCTGAAGCGAAAGAAGAGCTTAAAGAAGTTATCGATTTTTTAAAAAATCCTGAAAAATATCGCCGTATTGGGGCTAAGTTAACTCGCGGAGTATTGCTTGTTGGTGAACCGGGTAATGGTAAGACCCTGCTTGCAAAGGCAGTTGCTGGCGAAGCTAATTGTCCTTTTTTCAGTATCAGTGGATCAGATTTTATTGAAGTATTTGTTGGTGTTGGGGCAGCTCGCGTACGTGATTTGTTTATTCAGGCACGTAAGCATGTTCCGTGTATTATTTTTATTGACGAAATTGATGCAGTAGGTCGTCATCGTGGTTCAGGCCTTGGTGGTGGCAATGATGAACGTGAACAGACGTTGAATCAGCTGTTAACTGAAATGGATGGTTTTGATACTGCGCATACGCCAGTTATTGTTCTTGCAGCTACCAATCGTCCTGATGTATTAGATAAAGCTCTCTTGCGTCCGGGAAGATTTGATCGCCGTGTGTATGTTCCGTATCCTGATTTGGTCAGTCGTGAAGAAATTCTTAACGTTCATGCTAAGGGCGTTAAGATTGATAATTCTGTTGATTTTAAGCAAGTTGCTCGAGGCACGCCTGGTTTTACTGGTGCAGATCTTGCTAATCTCATCAATGAAGCTGCTTTGAATGCATCTAAATTTAATAAACAGGTTGTTAGCTTAGAAGATTTTGAAGAAGCTCGAGATAAAGTTATGTTGGGGAAAGAACGTAAGACTATTATTCTTTCTGAACGTGAACGAGAAGTTATTGCTTATCATGAAGCAGGGCATACGCTCATAAATCTTTTATTCCCTCAGGTTACCGATGCTCTTTATAAAGTAAGTATCATTCCTCGTGGTATGGCATTAGGGGTTACTCATTCCATGCCAGAAAGAGAAAAGTACACCCGTTCGAAGGAAGAAATGCTTGCACTTATCAAAATTTTATTGGGTGGTCGTGGGGCAGAAGAGTTGGTCTTTAATTCGTTAGAAACTGGTGTGTATAGCGATTTTAAAGCAGCAACACAAGAAGCGCGTAAGATGGTGTGTTCTTTTGGTATGTCATCTGCGCTTGGTAATGTAGTTTATGATCAAGATGGCGATTATCGTTATTCTGAAGAAACTGCTCGAATGATTGACCAGGAAGTACGCACCATTATTGATTCATGCCGTACAGCGGTTATTAATTTGTTACAAGCTAATCGTGACAAACTTGATGTACTTGCCAAGGCATTATTAGAAAAAGAAACACTTTTTGCAGCAGAGATTTATCAGTTGTTGGGGATTGAACCACGTGTCGATCATTCTCTCAAAATTGGTACAGAAATGGCTGCTGATCAGAAGTAGAATTGAAAAACAGAATGGCTTTGTTATACTAAAAACAAGCACTTCTTTAAAGAGAATCTAAAATTATTTCAGAGAAAGAGTTCCAGAAAGGTCTTTATTCATGTCACGTATCTGTGTTGTTTGCGGAAGAAAGCCCCAAGTGGCAAACATTGTTAGCCATGCTAATAACCGTACTAAGAAGTGGGTATATCCTAACGTACAAAAAATGCGTTTTACGCAGCCTGAACATCCTGGTAAGGTTTGTGCGGGGAAAGTATGTACTAAGTGCATCAAAGGCGAAAAAATCAAAAAAGTTATCTAATTTATTACGGGATTATTAATCATGGCAAATACGAAGTCGGCAAAAAAGGAAGTTCGTAAAAACGAAAAACGTCGTTTTAAAAATTTAGCTCGTCGTACGAGTATTAAAACGGCAGCGAAAAAAATTATTATTGCTCTTGATAAAGATGCTTCATCTAAGGAAGTTGATACTTTGCTCAGCGATGTTGCAGCGCAGCTTGCTCGTGCAAAGGGTAAGGGCGTTATTCATCGTAATGCTGCATCCCGCAAGTTGAGCCGCTTAGCAAAGAAAGTTAAAAAGGCACGCACAGAAAAAAGTGCATAATTGATTAAGAAGACATGAATAAAAAAATAAGCGAGGAAAAACCCTCGCTTATTTTTTGTCTTTTTTTCTAATACAAGTAATTAGGCAATCGTACTTCATAGCCATTATATCCGCATATGCATTGTATGGGGGAACGTGGGCAATGGAAGTCACCTTTTTGATCCCCCACACATCCTGCAATGAGATATTTTTCTGAAAGTTTTTCTCTTTGTGTATGTTTCCAGTTTTCTACATAGTCTCTAATGTTATAGTCTCTAATGTTTCGTTCCTGCTGTGAGAAAAGAATAAGTTCTTCCCAGGTTGTATATCCTGCTGACCTGAGGTTCTTTATGGTGATTTCTATCATATTATCATTTGCTTTTCTGCGGCTTAGAAAAATGATTTTAAAACCACGCCGAATAAGAAAGGTATAGAGGGTAAGTACGGGCAATATAGCTGGGCATTCATCGAGATGGAGATGGGAGAGTACTGCATTATTTTGATATATGTCTTTTAGTTCGGGGACGTTTTGATAACAGTAGATGGCTGTGTCATCGATATCAAAAATGACTGCTGAATTGGGGCTTACACGAATTGATGAAAAATGTGTTATTGCTGCCGTGCAGATATGAGCAACGTCTTGTTCGTATTGTCCTCCTGGGCGGTAGTATTCGATAAGTTGTTTTTTTGCTTGTTCAAAATGGCCACGGTTTCTTGTTTGTCGAAAATCATTCCAACAATCAACAAAGTGCCGAATGGGAGGATTATCATTCGTAGGCGATGGAAGTTGAGGTTGATTTTGGTCTGTTATTTGTTGCATAAGTTCCGTTTGGCAGCAGTTATTAGAGAATGATGGTACTATGCACAGTAAAAAAGATATAACCAAATGGCCGGTAGTTTTCATAGATAACCTTCATTTTTTTAAAAAACTATTGTTTATAAAACAGTGGTACTGGTCAAAAAATTAATTTTGATAAAAGAACTATAACAACATTACCATTTTAGAAAATGGTAAGTTAAAAAACAATGTTTTTCACGCGTCATTTGAGATAGTAGTTTGTTGTGGTTGTGAGGGAGCATGTGAAAGATGGTATTTACGAAGGATTTTGTAGGCAATAGCCGTTGCAGATGATGATGAGCCTATGTTTTCCACGATAATTACCAACGTATGCGGTTCTTCGTTTTTGTATTTAAAATACAGGGTAACCCATCCATGTTCTACAAATCGTTTGCCCTGATCTCTTTTTGAAAGATCACTCGTTTGTGCGGTTCCAGTTTTAAGATAAATATCAAACCCATGCAAACGACTCATGCTTCGTCCTGTACCTTGGAGAACGACCTGTTTGAGAGTTCTTTTCAGAAAAGCCTGTGTTTTTGGAGAAATGAGAAGGGGTGATATATCAAGGGGCTCATTTTTTAGGATACGTGGCCGCACCAGATATCCTTCACAAATAGCTGAGTACATACGTGCTATTTGTATGGGTGTTGCCAGAAGGTAACTCTGGCCAACGGCTACGGAAAGGGTGTCTCCTGGCCACCACGGTTCTCTTTTTACTGCCCGTTTCCAGGTAGTGGTGGGAATTAATCCCTTTGCTTCGGGAAAGAGGACATGCGTTTCTTGGCCAAGCCCAAGGCGATGGGCATAGTCAGCTATGGTATCTATTTTCAGATGGCGTGCCATATCAAAAAAGGGAATGTTGCATGAAAGGGCAAGAGCCTGCTCCAGATTTAATACCCCATGTCCTTCTTGGTGGGCACAGTGGTAGTCTCGTCCGGCGAATCGGTAATACCCTGGGCAGTACCAGCAGGTATTGGGAGTTACTATCTTTGTTTCAAGGGCGGCTGTTAGGGTAACTACTTTAAAAAGAGATGCGGGTGGGTAGCTTGAGAATGCTCGATTAACAAAACAGCGTTGAGTTTGAAGGGTGTTCCAGGTAGTGTGATCTATTGAATCAAGAAAGATGGTAGGATCAAAACTGGGACGTGAAATGAGTGTTTCTATGGCACCTGTGCGTGGGTTTAGGATAATACAAGCACCAGAACAGTCGGTAGGGAAAAATTCTTCAGCAAGTGATTGAAGGTTCATATCTATGGTGGTCTCAATGGTGCCGCCAGCTAATGCCTTTTTTATTTCTTCCTCCTTCAAATATTTTCCTACTGAATTGACTGTCTTGGCGAGCTCTCCTGGTTGACCCTTAAGTATTTCTTCAAAAAGACGTTCGAGTCCCATTTGACCAGTTGTATCGATATTAAATTTTCCCAGATAGCCAACCAGGTGGCTTGCGATATGAGCGTGTGGGTAGTACCGCTTGAAATATTTATGTACGCAGAGATTTTTATGAGTTGAAAATTGCTCAATAAGGAGGGTTAATTTTTCAAGAGGGACATCATGTGCGACCAAAATTTTATTGTTATAAAACTCTGCGCGTCGCATACATTCTATTGTTTCTTCGGAAAGTTCGAGTGTTGTGTGGAGAGCAGTAATAAGTGATTCTTGTTCTGGATTGCAACAGCGATTTCCTGTTCCCTGCCAATAAATACTGGTAATAGGACGGTTAGTGGCTATTAAAACTCCATGAGCATCGGTAATATTGCCGCGCGGTGAAGCAACCTTTTCAATACGTAGACAGTTTTGTTGCCCTTTTTTAAAAAAGAGGGAACTGAGTCGTACCTGTAAGTTGAACAGGTACACCAGGAAAAGAAAAAATACCGTAATAACTACAATGAGAAAGGTAGTTAGCCGTACTTTGAGGAGTTTCGGAACTGTTTCCATGTTGGTGCTTGCGTATATCGTTGTGTGCTGGCGCGTGTTTTGTGTCCCAAAAGCTCTTGTACTACTTCTATATCAATGCCCGATTGCAGTAAATGTACGGCGTGTGAATGGCGGAGCAAATGAGGGGTGATGGGATATTTTTCTTGTAGAAATTGCCTAAACATGGCGCACATGCGTTGTACAGAACGAGTCGTAATAGGAGCGCCTTGACGATTGATAAAGAGCCTTTCTTCCGGACAGGAGATGGGTGCCCTCTCTCTTTTAAGATAATGTTCTAAATTAACTTTTGTTTTATCACTGAATGATACTACGCGTTCCCGTATTCTTTTGCCGCGAATGGTGATTGTTTTTTGAAATAAGTTAAGCGCTTGTACTTCGGCTGCTACCAGTTCTGAACTACGTATGCCCGTTTCATAAAACAGATTAAGAATAGCAATATCGCGTAAAGGATGTTTAGTAGGAATAGCTTCAGGTGTAATTTTTTCAAGCAAATTATTTATTTGCAGAAGATCCATGGGTGCAGGAATATAGGCAGGAACGTAAGGTCTTTTTAATGAGAGGGGGATGACTATGCCTTGTTCAGCTAAAAATTTTTTAAATGAGTTAAGACAGGATATTTTTCGGGCAATGGAACTACGGTCTATCGTTCGGTTATACAGTGCCTCAACAAAAAGGGACAGTGCTTCAAGCAAATCTATTTCTGGCTTTTCGGTAAGGGTGTCCTGCCAAAAGAGATGAAACTGCTGGAGATCGGTACGATAGGCACGAGCAGTATACGCAGCCCTATTTTTTTTCTGTGTTATATAGATAAGAAATTGTTCTTTTTTTTCTTCAAATTCTCTGATATTCATATGCTTTGTACATGGTAGGGGACACGAGTCCCTTAATAAACAAATAAACATTAGCCTGGAAGAATCTAACAGATTCACTACGCGCGTCCATCTGTTTATTAAAGAAATGCTAATTCATTGCCTTCTTGCTGAGGTTTCTGTTACTTTATTATTATGATGAGTGTTTAGAAAAAATGATCTAAATCCTAAATACGTATGGTTGATGTCAGGAGATAAAAATTAGGAGATTTTTCATATGAAACTGGTTTACGTACAACTTTTAGTTTTTTTAATTTTACTGATTGTTGCTTCTGTTAATTATGTTGGTATGAACAAGATACTCAATTATTTTGGCTACGGAGAATTAGATGGGCGACTGCTTGGAGCTGTGATTGTCGGTAATAGCTCGCAAGTACGTGATCTATTAAAAGAGGGAGCAAATCCTAATGTTAAAGATGAAAGAGGTACGCCTGCTCTTATGTTAGCAGCCGATAAAGGGTATACGGATATAGTGACTAGTCTTTTAAATGCGCATGTTGATGTAGATTCTACTGATCTTGGGGGGAATACGGCACTTCTATGGGTATCGGGACAAGGACATGTGCCGGTAGTTAAGATTCTTCTTGAAGCACGAGCTGATGTTAATTCGCATAATGTTTTTGGTATTACGCCTCTTTTTCAGGCAGCAGAGTTTGGTTGTTTAGAAGTAGTTAAGATTCTTCTTGAGCATGGTGCTCGAGTAAATGTGAGCGATATTTGGGATGATACGCCATTTTTAGCTGCAGCCAATAGAAGCCATAGAGATGTTGTCAAATTATTAATTGAGCATGGCGCTTATGTTGACGCCAAAGATGAAGAGGGGAAAACAGTTCTTGATCGCGCTCGAGAAAGAAAAAATAAAGAGATGATCGAACTTCTTGAAAACCACGTAAACTTAAAGAAATAAATAATTATAGATAGTGAGAAAGATTTTTAATTTATGAGACATACTCCCCAATCAATGCTTGCTTTTTTAGAAAAGATAACGGCTCATATGCCGCTGCCAATGAGTGAGCAGCTCATACAAGAATTTGGGCGCGATCATTTTCTTATACTTATTTCTTGTTTATTGAGCTTGCGTGCCCGTGATGTTGTGACTATTAAGGTGTGTCGCGCTCTTTTTAAACAGGTGCGTACTCCACAGGATCTCATTGGTCTTGATCTACAAAAACTTGAAAAGATTCTGTTCCCGCTAGGTTTTTATCGTAAAAAAGCACTGGTGTTACAGCAGGTAAGTCGTGATCTTATAAAAAAGTTTAAGGGAAGGGTCCCCAGCTCTGAAGAAGAACTCTTGTCGTTGCCTGGGGTTGGAAGAAAAACTGCTCAACTAGTACGTGGCCATGCCTTTGGTATACCGGCCATCTGCGTTGATATTCATGTACATAGACTGAGTAATCGCCTCGGGTGGGTGTGTACGAAAACGCCTGAACAAACAGAACGGGCGCTTGAAAAACTTTTTCCTCGGGATAGGTGGATTATGGTGAATCATGTTCTGGTTGTCTACGGTCAGAACGTATGTACGTCACGTTCCCCCTTGTGTTCGCAATGTCCTCTTTCTGTGTATTGTCCTCGCGTTGGTGTTACCAAAAAAAGGTAAACTCTTTACTTTTACCTGTTCCCTCTTCTACGCTTGTCGGTGTAAGTGCTGTGTTAGGTATTACTTAAATAGGTGTGTATGTGTCGTCTGTGTACCTATGGTGTACTTGTGGCAGTGGCTTTGGTGACTGCTGGTTGTTATGGACAAGATGCTCATAGTTTAGAGGGGGATCTTGCGCGTCAAGAAGCAGATACTGCTCAACAAAAAGAATCGATAAAACAGGATTCTCAACGGCCGCTTCCTCTTCTTGGACTTCTTTCAGGTTCTGGTGAAATGAGCTCTGTTTTGAGCGCTGTTGGGCAAGTTGGCGGTCAGGCTATGATTGCTGTTGTTATACTGGTAAGCCTTTATTGGGTAAAGAGTATCATTGAAGCTCCTATGGATTTGAAGTATCGAACAGATAAGGCATCTGTTGACAAAGCCCTTTCGTCGCTCGAGTGTGATTGTAACACATTAATCGTTTGCCTGCGCGACCAGTTACCTGGATTTCAAGATGGATTTCAAAAACAGAAAGATCTTATTGATCCGCTATGTCGTGAATATGAAGAACTTGAAAAAAAAAACGGTCAGATATCAGAAAAAGCGGTGCAACAACTTGAGCAGTGTCGTGCAGGAAGAGATTTCTATGTATCGGCAAATCAGCAACTTTCTCTCGCGCAGGGGGTTCTAGGTGTTTAGGATTAACGAGTAGTAAATCGCATAAGGAGGGAAATTTTTATGAAATTATTTTTATTAACTGTTTTTTATGTGCCTTTTGTTTGTGCTTTCTCTAGTAATAGCGGGGATCCCATCTCTATAACATCAATGCGTGTGGTAAAAGAGGAAGTTCAGGAATCGGTACAGACTCCTCTTGTCCCACTTGTTCCTACTACTCAGGTACAGCAACCTATTCAACAAGTGAATCCATCAATTCAACAGATACAGCAGCCAATTCAACAACCTGTTCAGCAGGTGCAGCAACAATCGGGATATGAGTTGATTGGTGTGATAACAAAATATGTTCTTGTCTGCGGTGGTGTTTATTTTCTTATTAATCAAATTAAGAAAAAATATGAGCAAAAAAACAGTGATTTACAGAATCATTTTAGGGAAACAGTTCAAGATCAGACTGCTAAATTTCAACAGGTTATTCAGAGGTATCAAGAACGTATGGATCGTGTAGCTAAGTTATCGGAAGACAATAAGAGGGTACTTGAAGGATTGATTCAAAGTGAACGTTCGATGCACCAAAAAGCAGACGCTATTAAGGCATGTCAGGAGCGTATTGATCCGGTATTGAGAAATTTTGTAGATAATTATGCTCGTTTGGTTGAAAAGGTTCAGGTACTGTGGCAGGCGGTACGGAAAGCTCGTGAAAAAGGACCAAAATCTACTTCTGTGGCAACAACACGTGGTGCATCAATTGGAGGTGCTGCAGCAGCTTCAACCTCTACCATCCAGGGAGACGACCTTGAGCTTACTGCCGCACTACACGAAATGGAGCGTGCTTTACAACAGCTAGGGGTGGAGGGAGGTGCTGGAGGAGCAGCTACAGCTCTACCATCAGTTTCTGCTACCAATGGTGCTGGTGTTGGCAATGGACAGTTGGGAGCAGAGGCCGCTGGCGCACTTAATGCACAATCTGCACATGTCTTAGATGCCAATGAACGGCAAGATCTCGGGATTCCGCGAAATTAGTTTTTCTTGTAGGATGTTTGTTTTATGCGTCAAGCGCTGCGGTTCCCTTAATAAGTTCCTGATAATAGGTTGATTTTGTAGCCAGCTCGTGATGGGTATAAAATTTTATTTCCTTTTCTTGATCAAGCAGTGAAATATCAAAAATTCCTACGGCAGACTCAATAGTTTTAAGGCGATGGGCTATAACACAGGTAATGGCTGTTGTAGCAAGTTGTTCTATCATGTGTGTGATTGCCTGTTCACTAATTTGATCAAGGCTGCTTGTCGGTTCGTCAATTAAAATAACCGCTGGTTTATAGTAGTGTGCCCGTAGGTAGAGGCTAGCAAAATTAAGGCGCTGACGTTGGCCACCTGATAAAGTGAAACCACTTTCTCCAATAGAAGTATCAAGTCCCTGCTTTGTTTGGAGTAAAGACCAGAGCCCAACAGATTCGAGGATGGCGATCATGGCGGCGTCAGAGTAAGTATCTTGAGGCAATCCCAAAAGAAGAGAGTTGCGTAAGGTACCACTTAAATTACTTGCTGCTTGTCCTTGAATAGCAACGAGTTGTCGGCGTGTTGTCTCATCAGTTTCATACATGTTGACTGAATTGATAACTACCGATCCGGACAGTGGATTAAGTTGTCCACCTAAGATTGATAGGAGGGTTGTCTTACCAACGCCTGATGGCCCAATAATACCAAAGAGCTTTGGCGAAGAATTTTTAGGAAGAGATAAAATGAGTGAATGATCGTGTAAGATCGGGGTGCTCTGATCATAAGAGAAACTTAAATTTTCTGCTGAAAGAGTGATAGTGTCTGTTACAGGTAGTGTCTGATAGGTGCTGTTTTTATCGGGAAGGACGGGGAAACTTTCTACACCAAAATTAGGAATAAAGGTATATAGATCTTTAATTTGTACGGTGCATTTAATAAATTTACGTATTTTGCGGCCTATCTTGATGATTTCATATGTTCCTCGAATGTAGGTTATTAATAGGGTGGTTCCGGTGAGTACATCAAGTGCGCCGACATTAATTTTATTAAGAACGACAAGCCCCAAAATAACTACGC
>Ga0172381_10004520_pt1 | contig 14375 bp, 18 predicted proteins | sample Leawel6488metaG_FD_119754 | JGI IMG/M metagenome (GOLD analysis project Ga0172381, IMG submission 119754) | Leachate microbial communities from a municipal landfill in Southern Ontario, Canada - Leachate well 64-88 metaG | ecosystem: Engineered > Solid waste > Landfill > Unclassified | place... | reverse complement strand
TGGGCATATGTCGAGAAGTGCTTAGCGTGCACCTGTTCATTTGTTTCGGGTGGAAATTTTTGCCCTAATTGCGGAAGACGGATCGTGAGAGATTCTGATTCTACGGAACTTAATTAACTAAACGAGAGAGAAGAAAATATATGGCATGCTTATCTTGTGGCGCGATAGCCCCTACGTGCAATGGACTCTGCGCCGATTGTGAAGACGCGAAAATAAAACAAGAAAATGATGATGAAGATGATACTTAATTCACCACACAAGCGCAGACGTTATTGAGAGATTGAAGAAACTATGAAAACAAGCAGTAAATTAGAAACCATTGCGGCGATTCCATTTTTTGGATCGTTAGGATTTTTGGGACAAACGTATGGATGGAAGCTCCCGATTTGTCTGTTTCTGTTTTTTATCGGGACTGAAATACAAAAAGCATCTCAAAGAGAAAAAGAAAAAGGAGATTAGTCTCTCTTCCCTGCACTTCTGAATCTATCAGGAGTGTTGGAGGGAAGATTTAACTTCCATAGAAAAAGAGAAAAGTTTATGCAAAATACACCAGCGAATGCCGTCGATAACAAGGTGGCAGTAATTCCAGGCGCTATCAGTAATCTTGGTCAAAGCATTGGGGACCTGAATGCCTTGATCGCTGACTTACGGGATCGTCTGGCACCAGTGATGAGGCCAGAGATTCCCGTGTCTTCGACCGGTGGACCTGAAAAATCACGAACAGGGATCGATATTGTCGATCTCGTCGATGACAATACCAATGCTGTGCTTAGGGCCTGTGATTCGATCCGTGACATGTTATCTCGTCTTGAAATCTAGTTCCCTCCCTCCCTATTTTTATGAATAGGGGGATGAGCGGAATTAACCGCATCTAAATTTCATCTTTATGAGTGAACCAAAAGTGCCAATGAATGCCATAAGTCAGGTGGTAGAGACGTTGCTACGTGCAGACGCATGGAGAGCAACGAAGTATATCTCTGATAAGTTGATCGTCCGTGCAACCCGCAAGTTATACGGTCGTAAGATCAACAAGAACGGGAAGGTAAAGATCCTACTTACGATTGGTCGTCCGGCCTACCGCGAGCGTGAGTTTATCAAGTCCTGCAAGAAAGCGGGTGAGTCATTCCCAGTTCAAAAGATTCAGATTCAAGCAATCCCGAAGAAAAAGAAATAGTCATTCATCCTTTCCTCCGTTTGGGGGATTGGATGGTTGAGTATGACCTATCAGCAATACATGGCATCTCAGGAATGGCGCGAGATACGCCGCTATGTTTTGAAACGCGATCACTACCGATGCAGAGAGTGCCACGGGAAGGCAAGAAAAGACGATCCGCTGACGGTTCATCACAAGCATGGCTGGGTAGATGGACGAATCGACAACCTAAAAGACCTAGAGACGGTCCATCGAAGCTGTCACGATAATATCCACTATCGAGTTAAGCCGAAACGGTTTAAGACGGTTTGGGGTTATCGGTGGGTAAATGGAAGGAGGACAAAGGAGAGAGTAAAGACCGTGATCCCTATATTCGTGTAAGCCTCAAAATTGAGCCAGGACGGAATAGAGTAGGAAATGATCGTAAGTGGGGCTAAAACGTCTGCGCGCGGGTGAATTTCAAGCAAGGTGCGGGCACGGAAGGTCAAGGATACGAAGCGGAAGACGCTACAGCCATTTATCAAGCAACTCGTTCGCGGAGATTCGACGATCATCACGGACGAATGGCTTGCGTATAACGGACTTGATAAGAATTTCTGGCACGAGCGGATTAATCACTCACAGGGTGAGTACGTTCGTGACGGTTTCATCCATACGAACGGTATTGAGTCCTTTTGGGCGCTTTTGAAGCGTGGAATCGTCGGCCAGTATCACAAGGTGTCCGCGAAACATTTGGACAAGTACATCCGGGAGTTCGCCTTCCGCCACAATAACCCTGATATCTCACTCGCTTTTAAACTCGCCTTAGAAAAGGCGGTCAACAGCTAATATGCCCGAATCAATCCACAAAGCAGAGTTTGGATCACCTGAACGTCCGCTCAAAATAGGAGAGCTTGAAATCCCGGCTTACGTTCTCGAAGATGGAACGCGAGTCTTGGTGCACACTGGAATGATAAAAGCTCTCGGCATGGTAGTCGGAGGGCAGGACGGAAGTGAAAAAAGGCCATGCGCAAGAGGGTGATAAATTAGTCCAATTCACCCAAACAAAATCGCTAGAACCCTTTATTTCAAAGGAAGTCTTAGACCGTGCGCAACATCCTTCGATCAGTAAGACTAAACCGAGTTACAGCGGAAATTCCATCAACACATGACATCAGACTACGGAACGCCGGAACTGCGCGATCACTTGAAAAACGTCATCTTCCTTATGAAAGGATGTAGCACGTGGGGAAATTTTAAACGGATGCTTGAACGTGCCGCGCCGAAGTACGGCGACACCATTCAACTTCCGCTCCCGTATAACGATGGAGACAAGTAAACCATTATGATTCCCTACATCCTCATTGGAATCCTCGCCCTCGCCATCATCGTCCTGTTCGTTTGGACGAACAAGAGGTTAAACAGCCACCTTGAACGCTTGGAGGACGTGGAGGACGTTGTAACTGAATTGAAAGCCAAGGCGGAGGCGAAAGACGATAGCCCTGATGAAATCTAATTACTTACCTACCGCTATCTAGGACATTCCCCAGCGTAAAATGCTTTTAAGATTGGGAGCAAAAAAAGAAAAAGCAGAATCCGTCTTCAAAGGATATACGCGAGAGGTTGATCCTACTGATACCGGCGGATGCTAGATGAAAGATCGGTCAGTCATCCTCTATTTACGAGAATGGGTACGCGATTGGCATAGCTATGAGACGTTACTGCATGAAATTGTCCACGCCGTTCAATACATCTTTGAGGATTGTCGCGGTCTGTGGAGCGAAAATGAGGCCGTAGCCTATCAGATTGAGTATTTGTTTCGTTCGATCAGACGTAAATTAGATCGAGTGGACAAGGTAAAAATTGTGAAGCTGTAATAATCCCATTTGGGGGATTGGAGGACTGAGTAAAATAACCTATCATCTCTCTATGAAATATCTCATCATCCCATTTTTGTTTCTTGTTTTAGGGGTAGGATGTCAGCAAGATACAAATCAAACGGCTAATCAACATTATCCAGTAGTGGAGTCGATACGTAATACCATTAGAGATAGAAAACAAATAAATTGGGGATGGAAGGATGAATCACCTTTATATGGTGATTATTCAGTCTTCGTTTCCGCTACTTCAACACCAGAAGAAATAAAAGCGGCCGTATTAAACGACGCACGAGAACGAACGGAATGGTCGCAAAAATTGAGGGATGAAAAATTGGAAGAAGAACGGGTGAAAGATCAAGTGAATGAGATGCTAACGAAATAGAGCCTTGCCGTGCTATACTTGACAAAATCCCCATTATTTGATGACCTAATCTCAACTCTATGCGTAAACTCATCGCCATTTCATTGTTTGCTTCTGCACTCATGATTCCATTTCAGGCTAAGGCCACATCCTCAAATACGCTCATCAAGTCGCCTGACTTTTCCAGCGTCTACTATTTCGATGGGGAGAAACGCCATGCCTTCCCGTCTGAATCCGTCTTCTTCTCGTGGTATGTGGATTTTTCAGGCGTTCAAACGGTTACATCGCAGGAATTGGGTCAAATTCCACTTGGGTCGAACGTCACAATGCGGCCAGGCACGAAATTGGTCAAAATCACGTCCGTACCGCTTGTTTACGCCGTTGAGGGTCAAAAGCTCCGTCCCGTGAGCACAGAGGCTGTTGCAGGCTCAATTTGGGGGCCTGAGTGGGCAAAACAGGTTGTAGACATCGCAGAGACGTTCTTTATGAACTATGGGGCAGGTGATCTGATTACGAGGACAGAGGATTACAGCCCGGCGGTCGCCTATGCGGGGTATGGTTCGATTGCTGAATTGGTGAAGCCCGTAACTCCCGTGATCGAACAGCCAGTGCAGACGATACAACCAACATCAACACCGCAGACGAGTCAGAATCAAACGACACAGCCAACGGAACCCGTAGGGTCGCAGAATACGGTTACGATTGAACCATGCAAAGTATCGGCTTCATTAACGCTACGCTTTTCTCCAAAATCGGATGGAACTTGGCTTGAACATTATTTTAATGGGTGGACGGATAAAAAAATTGAATATAGTGTTTCGTCTAGTCACATAAACTCATTTGAACATCCTGAATTGATGTTAGTCCTCAAAGGAGATTCTATTGGTATGGTATCACCAATAGCAGGGTGGGATATTAACGAAAAAGACTCCGCGAATACGTTTTACACAACATTCGTAAATATCTCGACGACCGGAACCCATGAGTACGCCTTCACCTGCCAAAAAGAAGGGCAGGAAACGCCGAGCGTAACAAATGTAAAAATTGAGGTCGTGGAATAGTATGGCCGAATCAGAAAACAACTGTACTATAAAAAAGTTAGTCGCATTACATAAGGATATACGAACACTTCTTTGGATTTGTAGTGCAATTTTTACCTTGCTCGTTTCTATTGCCCTTAAACTGAAAATTTTTATCTGGCAGTAAAGATAGTTATAGTCTTACTGATTCGTCTGCTCCCCAGTAAACCGAATCAAGGCGCGTCGAATGGCGTCTAATTCCTCCGGGGGGATGGATTCAATCGCTTTTTGAATCGGAATTTTACGCTTTATCCCAGCGAGAACTTCAATCGTATTTGAGTACATCACGGGAGAGGAAAAGATATTTACCAAAAGAGCGGGAACGCCTATAACCGGATTTATCATTCCCGTAGCGGTAGCAACTCCTGCGCCTCCTCCCAATACTTTAGAAGAAAGTGCGCCACGAATAAAGTCCATCGTCCTATTTTTCGTCGTCTGCGGAACCGTCTGGACGATTTGTTGCACTGTTTTAAGATCATCGGCAACATCGAGAATATCAATTCCCATTTTATTGCCCGCCTCGATCAAATCCTTGCGCTGTTTCCCCTTATTGAGATTCCCGATATTCGCAAGGTAGCTTTGTGCCGTGTCTTTCAATTCACCCGACTTATTCCTGATCTTCGTGCCAATCTTGTCATAAACATCGTAGTATTCTCGATAGAGCGATCTTGCCGCCTTCAATTCCTCCGGCAAGACTTCCTCCGTGAATCCACGAACTTCATTCTTCAACTTCGAAACGAGCGCGTGATATTTCGTTGCCGTACCGTCCACATTCAGGGGAATCGCATCATACGCTTCATCAAATTTATCAACTAAGAATTGAAGATCATCGACGCCTAGTGCGTTCGCCTTGTTCATCTCAACAGCAAGATTTTCAATCTGTTGCCGTTGAATCGGTGAAAAGGGCGTGACTTTTCCGCTAGCTTGTAGCGACACGCGTCCCGTCATCTGTCCTGCCCTATCTCGCAATCTAGCAACACGCAATCCGAACTCTCCCAATGTCTTGTTAAGTTGGGGAAGTTTCGTTGATAGGTCGAATGAAATATCACCCGCGCTCGCCTTCCATGCGTCCTTAGCCGTCGTCCATGCCGTCTGCGCCTTATTTTTCATCTCCGTAATACGCCGATTTATCCGTTCGGCAAGTACCAAAAACGGCTTATCTGGGCTTTCTGTAATGACGTTTTTCAACTGTGCCGCCTTATTCGGGTCGGATGAAACGATCTTTTTCCACCTATCCCATGTCTCGGCTTTGACGCCAGTTAAAATCTCGCCCGTCTTTGATGATCCGATGAGTTTCTTTGCCTTCCCCAAAACACCACCAACGACGGGAATCGCCGCCGCGATTGCACCCTCTGTCTTCGCCTGTTCAACGTCTCCAGTTCCTACGGCGGTGCGTAATATCTGCTCTCCACCCTCCATCCCGGCTCTAATGCCTGTTTTTAAGACACCGCCAATCTTCGGAACCTTTGAAATCATCTCACTCGCCTTAACAGCCGCTTTTGCCTTGCTCGCACCGGGAATCGGGGCCAGAGTCTCTGCTGTTTTTTCAAGGCCATATCCTATCTTCTGGGCAAGGTTCGTCGGCTTAGCAACTTCTGCAAGATTTCCCGTTCCGATGGGTTTGAGTCCGGTCAATTTTGAACCGACGACATCGAGCGCCTCCGCTCCGCTCACGGCAGTACGCAAAATTCCCTTACCGAAACCCGTAACAATATCCATTCCTGTTTCGGGATTACTCATCATTCCGCCTACAGTATCTGTTGACTGTGGGGTTGCAGAGCTCGATTTCAATCCTAATTTTTGCGCGACTTCCTCAACGTCGGCGGGTGTCGGATTCCCGTTAAAATTAACCTTTGTTCCATTCGAGAATGTAATCGTCGCCATATTAGGGTGTAATTGTGTAACTCAATCCACTAGAAGTCGTACCTGACGTGATTTCACCTCCTAGATTAGAGCTTCCCAAAAGTTCATCCGCTTTAGCTTTAACATCCGAATAGACTTGACCTAATCCACTAACATCACGACCCAATCCGGCTTGAATTTTAATCTTTGATTCAAGCGAATTAGAAACGGATTTAACCGTCATCGCCAATACTGCATCCGTAATATCTTTTGTATTCTTCAGATTCGGAAGCGTCTTTGAATAATTGGCAATATCATTATCCGTCAAAACACCAACTTCTCCGTACACACCACGAGCAAGGCCTGGAACGATAGTCACGAGCTGGGCCTTAATGAGTTGAGCCTTTGTATCGTATGGATTATTTTTCCGGATGATTCCAACGATCGGGCCAATAGCTTCATTTTTGATATTTTCTTTAAGCCCTTCGAGCTGATTTATGACTACCACGGCCTTTTCAAACGAAGTAACGGCCGTCGCGTCAACTTTCGATCCACCCGCACTTGCCCGGATGACGCCCATGATATCGCCACTCTGCAATGCCTGATTTTTGAGTACTACGAGAGCTTTGTTAACCTCATCCCTTTGTTTGACTGGGAGATCAGTGAGCTTCATCGTGCTCGTGCCATTAAAAATGGCGAGTGCTGTCGATTCTGCCGCACTTCCTGATCCACTCATCTTTCGTCCAAGAGCGCCGGTCACTTTATCAGCATATGCCTGGGTATCGTATTTAACGCCCTTTGAATTGACGCCCTTCTTCGCTACGGCCTGTTCAGATCCGCCGAGACTTCCGTTCCAAATCATCGCTACCTGTTCGGGCGTATTCCCCGCCGCCAAAAGTTGACCGATCTTCCATCGCGCGACCTTATTCTCATTTTCCTGCGTCATGGATAAGATATTCGGGAACATCTGATTATCTCCCGTCTCGCCTGTTGATTGAAGATACTGCTGTGAGATAATTTTCCATGTCGCGGGCATAAATTGAAACGCCCCACTTTCGCCGCTTGCCCCGCTCACGCCAAATCGACCACCTGATTCCACCTGTGCGATAGCATTCGCTACGTCATCCGCGCTCGCCTGTGAAACATCAGCGATGGGATTCCCACTAGCGTCAAACGTAAATCCTCCCTGCCAACCCGTGATCCGTTCACTAACTGATGGCGTACTCGCTTTTAACTTTTCCAATTCAATAGCGTTTGCGTGCTGTTTCTGCAACAGGTCAATCTGCTGTTCAAAGTTTCGCGTATCATCCTCAATCTTTTGAAGGCGGGCAATCTCCGTATCATACTCCTTCGCTTTTTCCTGATAGGCGAATAGGGCAGTCTGCGCCATGTCTTTGTACTGACCTGACATCGTGGAAAGCGCATTTTGGAAGTTTGCCGCGTTCGTCAAAATCTCCTCGCCACGGGTTGCCAAGGATGCGGAGAGCGCACCGATTCCACCGACACCCGCAGACTTGAAGATTTCGGATTCACCGATAGGGGCTTTCGCAACACCTGTCTTCGTCTTAATAGCCTCTTGAAGTACTCTCAAAGCCTCATTTCCGCTCCCTAGCTCCATAACCCGACCATACGCCTGTTCCTTCTGCTGGCCCAAGGAATTGACCTGTGAGCCTTCGGGGGTCTGGGATAGGGGATTACCCGAAATAGGAGTTACAGCGGGCGTGGCGGGGCTTGCTGGACTCCCTGTGGCTCCGTAATAGCTCAACGTCGTTGCATCCTTCAATTCATCTGGAAGATCGCTCATCGTCGGATAGGCCATCTTATGAACAGATCCCCAATCCGAAGGTGTAGACGGTAATTTACCCTTCTGTTTAACGAAGGTATCAACGGCGTTTTTTTCGATGGTCAAATTTCTTGTGGCCATATTAGTAGGTTTTGTTCGTGAGGGCATCTTGTTTAGCACGATAATTTGAAATGATCTCATTTAGCGTACTCCCATACTGACCTTGTTTTTGAACCTCTTGTGAACCCGTCGCAACCGTACCAGCAAGTCCTGTAAGACCTAATCCCTGAGCCCCCGCCGTCCCTAGCAGATTCTCCGCGTTTCTTGCCACGGCTTCACGCGCGGCCTTGGCCCTAAGTTCAGATGAAGTAGCCATGAGACGATTTCCTTGATTTACCGTTCCCTCATAGAACATACCGCCAAACGGCGTCTGAGCAGGAACTGTTGTTGCATCACCTACACCCGGCTGGGCATAGGCGGAATCCTTGCCAAGTGTTTCAATTGCTTTCCCAGTAAATGTCATACCTGATTTTTCTAATCCTTCCTTAGCTTGTCTGATATTCAGCCCTGCATTTGCTCGTTCCGTTTCAAGTTCTTGCGCCCGCGTCTGTTCGAGCTGAGTCATATTGCTCCGAATATCAGCAACCGCTGTATCTGCAAGTTGTTTGAAATATGGATCAATCGTTTCCTGCTTAACCTTGTTAAACGTCGCCAAAATTTCTGCCGTGTCATATTCGACACCAGGCGGGTATCCCTTTACGACTGTACGCCACATCTCCTTTATATCTGGGGGAAGGTTTGAGGCATCAATTGTTGCCAACGCTTCATCCAGTCGTTTATTGCTCTCGTCCTTAAAGTATTTTGAGGTGTAGTTATATTTTTGTGATTCAGCTTTCAAAAATCCATCAAGTGTAGCCGGAACCTCTTTTGACCAGTTCAGCAGTTCCGCACTCGTTGCATCACGATCAAAATACTTTTGATAGAGTTGGTTGATCCATGTCTTATCAGCATTATCAATCCCCGCCGTTGGCGTCGTAGATGTCGCTGATGCGGATGTCGATGGACTCGCTACCGTTGATTCCGCTGGGATCGCGGCGCGGGTGTCTTTGTACCCTTGCGACAACACAAGATTCTCCAATGTCTTCTGATCTGGGATGGGTGTGATGTTCCCTTTTCCATCATCAGCGTAGAGTTTGACCCCGTCTGCGAGAATCTGCTTTGTCCCGCTGACTGCGGGGGAAGGGGAGGATGCAGGAGCAGGAGCGGGTGCCTGTGACGTGCTTACAAAATTTGAATATGGCGCACGAGTGTCTTTATACCCCATCTGTTGAACATATTTAACTAATGTCGCTTGATCGGAAATATATGTCGCCTTTGCTCCATCCCATGCATATAATTTCCCATTATCGGATAAGATTTGTTTTTGGGAGGATGAGGAAGCCGGTGCGGAAGCTGGTGCGGGATTCACGGGCGAAGATTGTGTCTGTACAGGCGTATACTTATCCGGGTACTTGCTGTACACGGAATCATAGGCCGCTTGCGAGACCTCGATGATTGATCCATTCGATGTTCGTAGTTGCATATAGTTTACATGGCTACCCAAGTAGTTGTGCCAGTGCAGTAGTAAGTCTTTCCACCATCTGCTCCGATGCAAATATCGCCAGCCGTACCGGAAAGTGCTGCATTAGGCGTATTTCCATTTGATTCCCAAATTGTAATTGCGTTTCCTCTAATGAGTTTTTTGAAATATGTTGAAATTGCTCCTCCAGTTTGAAGATATAACGGAGCAGCCGTATTCCCCGCATTCGAGGCATTTAATCTCAACGTCTCAATGGCAATATCGGCCTGATTAACCCAATATCCACAATACGTTCCGACTCCAGTAGCCGGAGAATGAACGATATACTGGCTGTATCCTTGACCCTGATTATTGATATATTGGGCATAGGAACCATGACTTTCATCAGTAATATCTATTTCAAATCCGATACCCAATGCATCATAATCAAGATGAATACCGATACCGGAAGAAGCGGGGTTAATACAATCCACTTTTAGATTCGTCCCCGTCGAGGAACTTTCCATCAAGACATTCTGTCCCGTCGCATCCGTATTAGACCGCCTAAAAAGAACTGTACGAGCTGTCGTCGCTTCACTATTTGTTACGTTTAATCCAAAGGCCGCTCCCACTGGCGATGCGGGAATGGTAATACTCATTACATAATCACTTGCACTTACATCTGATCCAATGGAAGCGAGAATGGCGTTATTGGAATCAATGAGAGCGAACGAATTTGCTCCTTGTGTTGGCGTCGTCCCAGCGGCAGAAATAATACGGATTCTCTGTCCACTCGTCGCGGTTTGAATCGTCCCGCCCGTTACCGTTGAACCCGTAATCGTTGAACCCGAAGAGATACTGCCAAGAAAAGATGCGCTACCCGTCGCTGCATCAATCGTGAACGTAGCTACACCCGCCGCTGCTCCCACGATCCCACCACGATAAATGGCAATGCCAGACCCCCCTGTAATCGCACCCGTTGTCGTATTCCATGTAATATCTCCGGCCTTGACCGCTCCCGCGTAGTCCGTAGAGCCGAAGTTGAAATCTGAAAGGATCGTCTTTGCACTCGAATTAAGACGGGCATTCGTAATATCGGTTAGAATGTTCCCCGAAGCGTCAATCGTGGAAGCAATGGTCACCGTAGACCGAGAGGAAATCGTTCCAATGAAGTCAAACGTCCCGTCCGCGATCGTGTACTTTAATTTTGAGGCGTCGGATGCGGCACCAAAGTAGATACCTTCTGACCCAATGTAGTACCCCGCATGAGTCGCATCCGTGAAACCTGTCTTTTGATATTTAATCGTTCCTCCGGTAAGGGTCAAAGACGCGGCTTCGATATCTCCGGCCCCGGTAATCTTCCATCCTGTCGTACCGGAAACAAACCCCGTAGACTGGATGTAAGAGTCCACCCGAAGACTCCCAGCGCGAAGTTTTGAGACGTTCAAACTTTCGATCTTCTCTCCCACGATACCCAAATCAGTAAACACCTGTCCCGTTTCCGTGATCTGTTCGTCAATACGTGAAGGAATCGGCTCGCGCTGGCCAAACGCATCAAACCCCAATTCTTCAAGGGGTGTCGGATAGCGAAGTTTAGCAATTCCTGACATATTAGATTCCTGTTTCAGCTACAATGACGGCCGTGAGTCCGTAGAACTCCCATGATTTAGTTGTCCCCATCTCACGACCTTCAAACTGAATGAAATATCCGCTCATGGACTTATCAGCCAAAATGTTTACGACCTTTGGAAGCGTCCCAATAGGTTTGAATTTCTGATCTATTTCATTATTTTGATCGAAAATCCGATAGAACAGTTGGAGATTTCCTCCATACCCAGCGTATGCAATGACCTTCTCAATGAATTTCATCACTGAGGGATCACCAAAGTCATAGGCTTTTGTCCTAAAATGAGAGACAATCGGTTTCGTGTTATCGGTATAGATGGGCGATGAATCAATATATCGGCTTTTGACATGCACCTCGCCATCATTCGCACCCAGCCAAAGGTAATCATCACCGCCCGTCAGTCGAGTACACATCGAGGTTAGAGTGTCGTACAATTCCCGCCATCGCCACATTCCCATTGAAATATTGTAGGTTGCAAGGCAATTTGTATATGTAATTCCATTCGCTTCTGTCGCGCCAAGATATAAATTATATTCACCATCTACGATAGAAGATCGCCAATTCGTATAAGTTGAATGACGCAAGAGTTCAATAATGTCGTTTGCAATTGGTGCGGGTTTACCACCTGTTGAAGCCCAGACATTATCTTTGTTCGCCCAGATCAAATAGTCGTCGGACTTCTGAATTGTCCGATTATTAGAACATCCAATATCCCAAACTTTCTTTTTTTCGTCTTGATTGTAGAACCATGCTGATTTTTCCGTAAAGATAACGAACCGATCCCAATTTTCCTCGATTCCTGTGATCTCTTCGGAATAATCAACATCGATGAAATCGCTTGCGACCGTCCATGTGATCGTCCCGGCAGACGGAACGGATGAAAAGTAGACACGATATGGGTAGGTCGTACTACCGATATTACAATTTGCGACATAGAGGCGATCCCGGTATCGCTTAATATACTTCGCCTCCGGCATGTCCGTCGTGTTCGTCGTCCCAAAGGTATTTGTACTTGTAACCGTCCTTGAAGGGATAAACCCGTCTGTCACCCCATATCCAACGAAAAAGGTGTAGCCAATAAAGTCCTCCATTTCAACGTCAATCCCGGCGTGATTTGCCCATGCCGTCTCAGCTCCGGCAATCTCCGTCCATGTGCTCCCGGTTGAGTAAAAGAGTTGCGTATCATCGCTTGTCGCGTCGTCAATCGTCGCAAAAACACCTTGAATAGCAGAGGTACGACGATAGTTAAATAGACTCCGAACAGGCTTTGCTTCCATTGCAGTCCCGATAATGGAATATCCCAAGTCCTTAATGAGTTTTCCCATTTTGTAACAAGGATTACAACCATTACAGACAACAAGTTGATTGTCGCCAGCCAAAAAATGCCCAATCTCGGTAGAGGGTGGTTGGAGGAAGTGCTTAATATGGAACGGGACTTTAGCCATAGCTGAATTTGTAGTATGAGGTTCCATCCATCGTCGGTGCGGCGTAGGTCGTCAAGTTGTCTTTCAGAGTGTCTAAGAATTGATTATAAAAATCCTTAGCCACGTCAAAATTGCGCTTGCGAGTCTCGATCCGGTAGGCGATATAGAGGGGGATCGCATTGAAGAACGCGACGTCTACCCTGTCTCCGAATGTCGAGATCGTATCCAATTTTTTCAGGTATCTGATTTTGATCTTCTGTCCAACGTAATCCGTATCAATAGGGACGTTAAAAATGATCTTTTCCCCGATAATCGTGTACTTCGTTGGCAGACCTGGATTAACGCCTTGCCAGACACTTCCACCCGCAGATACGTTTGTTGTGATTGCAGATGCAGAAATACCACTTAATACACCGGTCGTTTCTGTATTTAAGGTATAGGCGACTCCGTTATTTGATCCTAAAGAAATTGTACCGGCGGTTGAATTGAACTCATAGGAATCCGTGAGAGTCACGGACGTATCCCCAGCGGTAACCGCTGATGAGAGATACCCATGTTTAACCCCCTCAAACTCAAAATCCATATCATCTGGACTTAGGTATTCGAGTGGTTTTGACGTACCAATTCGTACATCCAAAACGGCCTTATTAGAGATTGCATGTTTAATAGGGTATGTGAGACTTGATAAAGCAAATTCATTCTCATTTTCCGTTGTCGTCAAACTCGTCGTGTCTGTAACAACCTCAAAGCTCCAATCCTGTTTTTGTGCAATCTCTCTAAGACAGGCATTCACATCTTTATAGAGTATTGCCTCTGTTGCGTAGTCCGATCCGATTGTGACGCCTACTAAATTACATCCTTCCGTTGCTAATTCTCCAAACGAATCTGCATCAGCTCCCGTATAGTTCACTCCATCGGAATAATCCGAATAGATCGAATCTGACGAGTTCTTGAATCTAACAAATCCATATCCTGTGGAGTTCGTGAGATCGTTGTAGATCGTTTCAGGGCGATCTGCGCTGACAGTAACCGTGCTTAATACTGATTTCGCTCCCGTTAAAGTCGTTGCTCGTGAAAATTCGACCTGGTTATAATCGATCATTGTCACCTTCGCTCCCGCGTAGTGATCAAAAACAGTATTTGACGCGAGTGTAACCGTCGTCCCCGTTGGTGCAGTAGATGTATGGATTCTAATAATTTCCGATGTCGGTTCTCCAAACTCCCCAATCAAAATGTATTTCCCCACGGCAAATCCTGTAATATTATCAACCGTAATCGTACCCGAAGCAGATGCCTGATCTGCTGTGAGATGGGCTATTTCACGTTCAGAAAGAAGGGATGAATTGAGGACAAAAAGTAACATATTAGGAAATGGCTAAAGTAGGCTTGATTGATCCAACGCCGATCTTTGGCTTAATAGAACCGATAGAAAGTGCGGGATTAAGCGTGTTAGTTCTTAACGTTGGCTTACCGGTCATCGCATAATCACGTTCCCATAGAACATCGCCAGAATCATCCTCTTTAAGGATGTCTCCTGATTCATCTTCAAGTTCTATTGGCCGTTCAGGCATAATTGATTATTGGCCCCGCTTTTTACAGCGGGTTAAGAGGTCAATCATCGCTCGCGTGTTCCTCTCGGTATCGGATCATCCATTCTCGTGGCATCCTTTCGGATTCGGATTCCTCGGT
>Ga0172381_10004519_pt1 | contig 14377 bp, 11 predicted proteins | sample Leawel6488metaG_FD_119754 | JGI IMG/M metagenome (GOLD analysis project Ga0172381, IMG submission 119754) | Leachate microbial communities from a municipal landfill in Southern Ontario, Canada - Leachate well 64-88 metaG | ecosystem: Engineered > Solid waste > Landfill > Unclassified | place... | reverse complement strand
GTTCGTCCAGACCATTATGGGAGAATATCTCGGTGCCCGGCCGGGCAGCCGTGCCGCTGCCGCAGGCGACGGCCAGGCGCAGGGCCTCTGCCGGACTTTGGCCGTGGGCCAGCGCGGCGACGAGGCCGGCAACCATGGAGTCGCCCGAGCCGACCGTTGACTTCACCTGAATGGGGGGTGCCTTGGCAAAATAGCTGCCATCGGGTCCGGCCAGCAGTGCTCCGTCGCCCCCCAGGGATACACAGACATACTGCACCCCTTCCCGCTGTATGGCACGCGCCTCCTTCGCCACATCCTCCAGCGTGGGGAGCTCGCGCTGGCGCAGGAGGGACAGCTCATAGCAGTTGGGTTTGATCAGGAAGGGGTGATGGGGAAGGGCGTGTTGCAGGAGGGCGCCATGGGCATCGACAATGGATTGCCCGCCTCCGGCGCGGACGCGATCGACCATATCTCCATAGAAATGATCATCCACGCCAGGGGGCACGGAGCCGGTGAGTACCGCAAAACCGTCTTTGCACAGGCCCAGAAAGGTTTCCCGGACTTCGGCGAGGATCAGTTCCGAAACCCGCGGCCCGATGCCGGTGATTTCAAACTGGGTGGCGGGGTCACCCTGCAAAATGGTGGCGTTGACGCGGGTTTCCCCCTCCACATGCACGCAATGCGGATCATCCAGTTGATGCTGCAGCAGCTTCTGTAGCAGTTCGCCGATATTGCCGGCCACGACACAGCAACTATGGGCGTAGACCAGCAGCTCCTTGAGGGCGCGGGCGACATTGATGCCGTTACCGCCGGGATCGTAGCGGGTGGATGTGGCATGGCTCTTCTGGTCCGGGATCAGGTGCGGCACTTCGTAGGCGATGTCTACGGCCGGGTTGAGGGTGAGGGTGGCGATGGACGGGGAGCGTGCGTTGCTTGCGATCATGACCGCACCTCCAGCCGGCGATAATGGACGAGGGCGGCTAGGGCGGCGGAAACCAGACGGGCACGGGCGGGGTCGGAGCGGGAGGTGAGAATGACGGGTACCTTGGCCCCCATCACGATCCCCGCCAGAGTCGCGCCGGCCAGATATTCCAAGTCCTTGGCGAGGATATTGCCGGACACCAGATCGGGCACCAGCAGAATATCGGCATCTCCAGCCACGGCACTCTGTATCCCCTTGATCTCCGCCGACTCTTTGGAGATGGCGTTGTCGAAGGCGAGGGGACCGTCCACCAGGGCGCCGGTGATCTGCCCGCGTTCTGCCATTTTCGAGAGACAGGCGGCATCCACCGTTGAGACGATGGCGGGGTTGACCACTTCCACCGCGGAGAGAATGGCGGCTTTGGGTTGGGCAACCTCCAGAATGTGCGCGAGATCAATGGCATTTTGCAGGATGGCAGCCTTGGTGCCGAGGTCGGGCGTGATATTGATGGCGGCATCGGTGATGAGCAGGAGTTTCGGGTACGTCTGGATATCCGCAACAAAGACATGGGAAAGACGACGATCCGTGCGTAGTTTGGCGAGAATGGGGTGGAGGAAGGCATCGCTATGCAGGTGTCCTTTCATCAGTGCCTTGGCCTCTCCGGCAAGCACCATTTCGACACCTTTTTCCGCCGCGGCTTCCGCACTGTCGGCGTGAATGATATGGAAGTTTGGGCAACTGCCGGAATCGTGCCCCATTTTGAGCAGCAGACTGCGAATCTGTTGGGCGTCGCCGATGAGGATGGGTTCGATGATGCTCTGACTCTTGGCCTCGCAGGCGCCGCGCAATACATGCTCTTCGGCGGCATCCACTACCGCTACGGGGATGTCGTCCAGGGGCGCGACGTCGGCCAGCAGCGCGTCAAAATGGGCATAGGGCATGTCTGATCTCCTTCTCGCGATGCTTCATTGGGGCAGGGCCGGTCCGTGGTGTTCTTCCAGCGTCAGGCCACGGCCCTGCACACGGAAGCTGTAAGTGAGCGCCAGACCCAATAGGCTGACCGTGCCCATCAGCAGCAGGATCACGGTAACACCCAGCGCAGACTGGATCACCGGCAGCAGAAAGACGCTGATGGTGGCGCCGATCTTGGCTACGGCGGCAGCGAACCCGGCGCTGAAGGCGCGCACCTGGGTGGGGTACATTTCCGTTGGCAGGATGAAGGTCGTTGCATTGGGGCCCGCAGTCATGAACAGATTGAACACTATGAAGCCGCTCAGAATGAGCGGCAGATGGACAGTGGTGCCTCCTGCCAGCTCCGTCGCAAAATAGAGCAGTCCCATCCCCAGCGTCATGCCGCCAAAACCGATCATCTGCATATGAATCCGTCCCAGCCAAGGCACCATCCAGAGGGAGAGCAGCGAACCGAGGAGGAGGAAGATATCCACCTTGCCGCTGTCCAAGGCGTTGGCAAGGTCTCTGCCGACAACATCGATGATACCGACGTTCTCGCCATTGCGCATGGTGCCGAACAGGATGGTGGTGAACAGGCCGACACCATAGGTGGCCACATCCATGAAAAACCAGGGCAAGGTCACCAGAAGGGTGCGGCGCCGATATTCCGGCGAAAACAGGGTCCGAATGCCCATATGTCGGCCGGGACGGGTCTTGGCCACATAGTGGATTGTTTGGCCCAGACGCTGGGCCATGGCGGCGAGCATCGCTTTCTGTCGGGGCGCGATGCGTTCGAGGATGCGCGCGGCTTCGGCGTTATGGCCGCGTCCCATACACCAGCGCGCGCTTTCCGGCAGGGTGAGGCGGCCCAGTAGATAAGGGAGCACCAGCAGCGCTTCCGTTGCCAGCAACCAGCGCCAGGTGTTGTCTCCGGGATGAGCGCCTTGCAAAAGAACCAGAGCAAAACCGGCACCTGCCAGCATGCCGACGGATTGCACGGCAATGGAGGCCGCCATCATGCGTCCGCGCCGTCCCTGGGGCATGAACTCCGCCAGATAACTGCTGCCCACCGGGAAATCCATACCGATACCCACACCCACCAGTAATTCGGCACCGATGAGTACCCGAGCGTCCGGGGCGAGCGCGGTCAGCAGGGCGGCGATCATGAGCAGGATCATGTCCATGACCATGACCGGCTTGCGCCCCAGGTGATCAGCCAGATGCCCACCGATCAGTGCGCCCACCACCGTGCCACCCATGAGCATGGCGGCAGTGAGGCCGATGCTGGTGGCGGGCATGGCAAAAATGGGGATGATGAGCGGTAAGGTCACGCCCAACAGAAACATGGAGACGCCGCTGAGCAGGGTGCCGCCGGTGGATAACGCCCAGATGCGGTAATGAATGGGTAGCAGAGGACTTTCGTCGAGTATCCGGGTCATGCTGGCGTGGTCTGGGTGTACCGGGTGTGGAAGTGCATGCTGCGTCTGGCGGTGCCGCGTTTTTCCGGATTTCAACGATGCCGCTCCTGTGTGGGCAGGAGCCGGTGGCAATGCCGGGCGATCATCAGGTCTTCATTGGTGGGTATGACGAGGATTTCCACTGGACTATGGGCTACTGATATGCGCGGTTCGGGGCCTTCGTTGGCGACCGGGTCGATCTCCAGGCCAAGTCCGGTCAGGGGGCGGCAGATGGCCCAGCGGATCGCGGCGGCGTGTTCGCCGATGCCCCCCGTAAAGACGAGGCGGTCCAGTCCGCCCAGCACCGCCATCAGTCCCCCGATGGCCTTGCGCGCACTATAGGCGAAAATCTCGATGGCCTGCGCCGCATGGGCATCGTCATTGCGCAGCCCGAGCAGGGTCTGCATGTCGCCGCTGCAGGCCGAAATACCCAGCAACCCGGACAGATGGTTGAGGAGCCGCTCCAGTTGTGCGGCATTATAGCCTTTTTCTTCCATGAGATAGAGCAGAACGCCAGGATCGAGATCGCCGCTCCGCGTGCCCATCACCAGCCCCCCCGTGGGGGTGAGGCCCATGGTGGTGTCGCGGCACTGGCCGTTATGCACCGCCGCCATACTGGCGCCGTTGCCCAGGTGAGCGATGATGGTCTTGCCGGTGGCGTGATTGGGGAGTCGGCTGACGATATATTCGTAAGAGAGGCCATGAAAGCCGTATTTACGGACACCTTCATGCCAGAGATTGCGCGGCAGAGGCAGACGGGCGGCCACTTCCGGGATGCTCTGGTGAAAGGCCGTATCGAAGCAGGCCGCCTGCGGAATCCCGGGCCACACCGCCTGTACGGCCTCGATGGCGGCGATTTCTGCGGGCAGGTGCAGTGGGGCAAAGCGCAGGGAGGCGCGCAGGTCACCGAGCACCTGGGTGTCCACCAGACAGTGCGCCTGATGACGGGGTCCGCCGGAAACGATGCGGTGGCCAACGCCGTCCGGCGTTGCGTATTGCACCTCGCTCAAGGCGGCGAAAACGGCTTTCAGGGCATCCTGGTGATGGGAAAGGACCAGTTGCCGGTCGGTGATCGGATCTTGTCTCCGTTGCAGCCACAAGCGTCCGATGCTCTGCCCGATGCGTTCCGCGGCGCCCTCCGCGAGCTTCTCTTCTCCTGCAGCGCCCAACGCAAAAACGGCGAATTTGATGGAGGACGAACCGCTGTTGAGGCAGAGAATATGGCGTATTGCCGCCATGCTCACGGTTGTCCCCCGCCACCGGACAGCCAGGACAGATCTTCCAGCCGCTTGCCCAGACGTTGCAGGAAGCGCGCGGCATCCGCGCCGAAAATCACCCGGTGATCGCAACTCAGGGTGAAGTCGGTCAGCCCGTCACTACCCGCCGCCGCAACGGCAAGGATGGCGGAGGCGCCCACCGGCACGATGGCATTGAATCGCTCTACTTGCGGGAAAACCCCAAGATTGGAGAGGTAAAAACTCGCACCCTGGTAGTCTTCCGGATAAATCCTGCCTTTTTTGACTTTGCCCAGCAGAATGCGCCAGTCCTCTGCGAGTTCCTTGAGCGGCCGTTTGGCTGCGTCGCGCAGCACAGGGGTAATCAGTCCGTTCCCGGTGTCTACGGCGATGCCCATATCCACCCGACTACGCTTGGCCAGCCCCTCCCGGGTCCAGGCGTGGTTAAACCAGGGATCTTCCGCGACGGTCAGGGCGCAGGCACGGCTCAGAGCAAGGGTCAGGCTCAGTCCGCTCGCCTTGGCAGCGGCATGCAGGGGCGCCACGGCGAAGCGACTGCTGATGAGGAAAGAGGGCGTATTCAGCGTAGCGGACATGTTGCGGGCGACGGCGGCGCGCAGGATGTTGGGACGTTCGATGGTATAAGGCGGTCCCATACGCAGATCGGCATCCTGAGGTGCGAGGGCCGCGGCCAGCACCTGGGCAGCGTGAATGGTGCCATCGGGGCCGGCTTTGACCTGAAGGATATCGAGTTCCAGATCCCGGGCCAGGGCGCGGGCGTAGGGAGAAGCCAGTAAACCATCGGCATGGGGGGGTTGCGGTGCAACGGCGTGCGGCTGGGGGAGAGGAGCGGGCTTCTCCAGGGAGCCGGAATCTGCTGGTGTTGCGGCGGTCGTAGAGGTGGCTGGTGGCAGTTTATCCGGTGGTGCGGTCTTTTTCTCTGCAACCGGTGCGGGTGTAACCGAAGGCGGTGCGAGCGGTGTACTTGGTGTGGGGGTTTTGGTGGCGCCGCCCGTATCCGGCTGTGCCGCTTCTGGCGCGTCGGCGATGTAACCGATCACCTGCCGCACCGGGATATCCGTATCCACAGCGGCCAGAGGGCCAGTGAGATAACCATCGGAAAAGGCTTCCACGTCCAGAATCGCCTTATCGGTCTCGACCTCGGCAACGGCCTCGCCTTTTTTTACCGCGTCACCCACCGACTTGTTCCAGCGCGTCAGGCGACCGGTCTGCATGGTGTCGGACAATACCGGCATGGTGATTTCGGTTTTCATCGTGCTGCTTCCTTTCGTGCCATCATCTGCCGGGCTGCCTGTACTATGTCGTCTGCCCGCGGGATGCTGGCGGCCTCCAGTGTGCCATTGAAGGGGGTGGGGATGTCCATCCCCGCCACCCGCCGGATGGGGGCATCCAGCAGATAAAAACAGTGCTCCTGCAGGGTGGCGGCAAACTCCGCCCCGGCTCCGGCAAAGCGGCAGTCCTCCTCGACGATCAGGCAGCGGTGGGTTTGCTCCACTGCCGTGATGCAGGTATTCCAATCGATGGGTGAAAGACTGCGCAGGTCGATCACCGTGAGTTCGATGCCTTCCGCGGCGAGCGTCTCCGCCGCCTGCAGGGCGAGGGGCAGCATCCGCGAGTAGGCGACGCAGGTAATATCCCGCCCCCGTCGCCGTACCACCGCCTGATGGATGGGCGGAGCCGGTACCATTTCGTCTACTCTCCCCTTGCTGAAATAGAGCAACTCATGCTCCAGAACTATCACGGGATCATCGCTGCGGATGGCTTGGCGCAACTGCCAGTAGGCATCCTGCGGAGTGGCGGGAACCACCATGCGCAGGCCGGGCACGTTCATCAGCATATGCTCCAGTCTTTGCGAATGCTGGGCACCTAACTGTTTGGCGACGCCGCCGGGCATGCGGATGGTCAGCGGCATGGGAAACTGGCCGCCGGACATGAAAGGGATCTTTGCCGCCATGTTGACGATGGCGTCCATGGCGAAGAGGGCGAAGTTGATGGTCATGATCTCCACCACCGGGCGTAGACCCAGCATTGCCGCGCCCACCCCGAGGCCGGTAAAGCTGTTCTCGGAAATGGGGGTGTCACGCACCCGCCATTCGCCGTATTTGGCCATGAGGCCCTCGGTCACCCGGTAGGTGCCCCCATAGAGGCCCACATCCTCGCCCAGGGTCAGCACGGTCTCATCGGCAGCCATCTCGGCATCCATGGCGCGGTTCAACGCCTGCCAGTAAAACATCTCGCTCATCGCGCGACCTCCATGAGGGTTTCGAAACGGCGATTGCGGTGGAAGGCCTTCCAGGCATCCTCCATATCCGGTGCAGCGCTCTGTTCGGCAAAAGTCACCGCATCTGCCACTTCCTCCTGAATCTCTCGGCGCATACGCTCGACCGTCGCATCGTCGAGATGCCCCTCCTGGCAGCAATGGTCGGCAAAGCGGGTTACGCTATTTGCACTGGCTGCGGCAACGGCCTCGATGCCGGGATACGGATACTCCGCCTCATGGACTGCCGCCGCGATGGGATCGTTGGCCTGGTAGGCATTGAGCTCTGCGTTCGGGCGATAACTGCCGGAGTCCGCCATGGAGTGCCCCCGGTAACGGTAGGTTTCCAGTTCCAGGAACTGCGGCCCGTCTCCGGCGCGGATGCGCTCCAGCGCCCTCTCTGCCGCTTCATGCACGGCGATGACGTTCATGCCATCCGCCTTTTCGGCGGGGATGCCATAGGCGCAGGCGCGCTTGTAGACCTCGGTAATGGCGGAGTGACGGTGAATCTCGGTGCCGATCTGATAATGGTTGTTCTCGCAGATGAAGAAAATGGGCAGCTTCCACAGGGCGGCCATGTTCAGGGACTCATGAAAAGTGCCCTGGTTCACCGCGCCATCCCCGAAGAAGCAGAGCACTGCCTCGGGCAGCTTGCGGTAGGCCACGGCGTAGCCCGCGCCCAAGGCGATGGGAAAGGTCTCGCCGACGATGGCGTAACCGCCCAGAAAGCGCCGGTCCTTATCGAAAAGATGCATGGAGCCGCCCATACCGCCGCTGATCCCGGTTTTTTTGCCGTGCAGTTCGGCCATGATCTGCCGTGCCGGAATGCCGCGCACCAGGGCATGGACATGCTCGCGATAGGTACTAACCACGTAATCGCCCGGCTCGGCCGCATGCAGTACGCCCACGGCCACCGCCTCTTCACCCGGATACAGGTGCAGGAAACCGGCGATATGGCCCTGCGCATAGGCCTGCGCCGCCGCCTCTTCAAAGGCCCTCGCGCGCAACATGTCGCGGAGCATGGCCGCCATTTGTGTCTTATCCATGGCTTTCTTCCGGCAAAAACGCATCGACGGCCTCGGTCAGGCGTACCAGATACATGAGCGCGGGGCCACCATGCATGAGCACTGCCAAGAAGCCTGCACTCATGATTTCATCGCGGGTGGCTCCGGCGGTTACGGCGCCTTTGACATGGAGCGCGATACACCATTCACATTGGGCGGCAACGGACAGTGCTACATTGATCAGTTCCTTCTGCGCCTTGCCCAGGGCCGGATTACCCTCGGTCTTCCCCATAAAACCGAGGAACGCATTGATTTCGGCGGGATACTTGTCTTTGAGGCGTTCGGTGAGCTGAGTGATTTCGTTGACGCGATCGTTGGCACTCATAACGTGTTCTCCTTATAAAATGCTTTCAGACGGGCCGGTTTTTGAGGAGGATGCTATGTCCCGTCATTTCCTTGGGCTGCGGCAGGCCCATGAGCTCCAGGATGGTGGGGGCGATGTCGGCGGTACCACGACCAATACCCAGATGTACGCCCGGTTCGCCAATCAGCAGCATGGGCACCGGATACACCGTATGCTGGGTGTGTGGCTCGCCCGTCACCGGGTCCACCATTTCGTCGCAGTTGCCATGATCGGCGGTGAGAATGATCTTGAAGCCTTGCCGCTGCGCCGCCTGCAGCACCCGGTGAAACTGCAGGTCGAGGGTTTCCACCGCGCGCAGGATGGCGGGGATTTTGGCGGTATGCCCGACCATGTCGCCATTGGCGAAGTTCACCAGTACAAAGGCATACCTGCCGCTCTCCAGTGCCGCGATGATGCGGTCCGCCACCTGGGGGGCACTCATTTCTGGCTTCAGGTCGTAAGTGGCCACCTTTGGCGAGGGGATGATCTCGCGATCCTCGCCGGGAAAGGGGTCTTCCCGGCCGCCATTGAAAAAATAGGTCACATGGGCGTATTTCTCGGTCTCGGCACAGTGGAACTGTTGCAGTCCCGCGTCGCTGATCACTTCGGCCAGGACGTTGACGGGAATTTCCGGGGGAAACAGTACTGGGAACGGGTACGCGTCGTCGTAGGAGGCCATGCACAAGGCACGCCGGGCAGACTCACCGCGGCGGTCGAAGTGGGTGAAGGCTGGCATGGCGATGGCGGCGCTGAGCTGGCGCATGCGATCCGAGCGAAAGTTGAAAAAGAAGACAGGCTCATCGGCAGCAATACGGTTTTGCCGTGGATCACCAATGACGGTGGGCGGAATGAACTCGTCTCCCTCACCGCGCTTCCAGGCGCTGTGAATGGCCGCTTCAGCGGTATCTGCGGTGAACCCTTCGCCGCGCAGCAGGGCGGCCCAGGCCTTTTCCGTCCGATCCCAGTAGCCGGCACGGTCCATGGCCGTATAGCGCCCGCAGACGGTGGCAATGCGCCCCTGGCCCAGCTTGTGCAGGATTTCTTCCACCTGACGGGCGTAGAGATCGGCGCACTGCGGCGCTGTATCCCGGCCGTCCGTAATCATGTGGATCACCGGTTCCACGCCTGCCGCCACCACCAGCGGCAGGATGCTCAGCAAATGCTCGATATGGGAGTGCACACCACCATCGGAGACCATGCCCACCAGATGCAGGCGTTTGGCGTCCCTGAGCATATCCTGCCAAGCCGGAATCCGCGCAAAACTGCCGTCCTCCAGGCTATCGGAAATGCGCACCAGATCCTGAAGGAGAATCCGCCCCGAACCCAGGGTGAGGTGACCCACCTCCGAATTGCCGAATTGTCCGTCCGGCAGGCCCACCGCCCGCCCCGAAGCCTGCAGGGCGGTATGGGGAAAGCTGGCAAAGTAGTGATCGAGATGCGGCGTGTGCGCCAGTGCCCAGCCATTGAAAGCGCGATTGGGGTTGAGGCCGAAGCCGTCAAAAATCACCAGTAATACCGGGTTGACCTTCATGCCCCTCCGCTCCGCTTTTTTTCCACGTCGAGCACATGCAAGGTGGTCGCCAGCACCGTATCCGGATTCAGGCTCATGGACTGAATGCCGATTTGCACCAGAAACTCAGCCATTTCCGGATAGTCCGAAGGGGCTTGTCCACAAAGCCCGGAGTGGATGCCGTTACGGGCGCAGCCCTCCACCGCGAGGCGGATCATCTCCTTGACGCCATCGTCCCGTTCATCATAGTCGAAGGCGACGATGGCCGAGTCGCGGTCGACGCCCAGGGTGAGCTGGGTCAGGTCATTGCTGCCAATGGAAAAACCGTCAAAGCGTTGGGCGAACTGATCGATCAGGATAATATTATTGGGAATTTCGCACATGGCATAGACCTGTAGGCCATTTTCGCCGCGGCGCAGGCCGAACTCCGCCATCTTCGCCAACACGTCGTCCGCTTCTTTCACCCGGCGCACGAAGGGCAGCATGAGGATGACATTATCCAGCCCCATCTCTTCACGGACCCGCTTCATGGCCAGGCATTCCAGACGAAATCCCTCGGTATAGGCCGGATGCGCGTAGCGCGAGGCGCCGCGGAAGCCGAGCATCGGGTTATCCTCCTCCGGCTCAAACCAGCGTCCCCCCAATAGGGCGGCATATTCGTTGGTTTTGAAGTCGGACATGCGCACGACCACCGGCTTTGGATAAAACGCGGCAGCGATGGTTCCGATGCCTTCCGACAAGCGTTCCACAAAGAAATCGGCGGGCTGGGCGTAGCCCTGGGTCAGCGCGGCCAACGCAGTGCGTTCATGGGCATCCTCGACCTTTTCCGGATGCAGCAGCGCCATGGGATGAGCCTTGATGGCGCTGCTGATGATGAACTCCATCCGCGCCAGGCCGACACCGTCATTGGGCAGCATGCACGTCTGAAAAGCGATTTCCGGATTGCCGAGATTGATCATGATCTGCGTCTGCGGGCGGGGCAGGGTGGCGAGATCGGTCTGGCGGACCGTGAAGGGCAGGGCGCCGGCATAGACGCTGCCCACATCGCCACCGGCACAGGATACGGTCACGCTGTCACCATCCTTGAGCGTGGTGGTCGCATGATCGGTGCCGACGACAGCGGGAATGCCCAGTTCCCGGGCGATGATGGCGGCATGGCAGGTGCGTCCGCCGCGATTGGTGATGATGGCTGCCGCCTCCTTCATGATGGGCTCCCAGTCCGGAGTGGTGATGTCCGCCACCAGAATCTCACCGGGTCTGAAGTCCGCCAGATGTTTCACATCCCGGATGATGCGCACCGGGCCGGATGCGATTTTGCCGCCGATGGCGCGCCCCTGTATCAGTGCAGGGCCCTGAGCATCCAGGATGTACTCTTCCAGTACCTGCCCCTTTTTCTGCGACGCGACGGTCTCCGGCCGCGCCTGGACCATGTAAAGCTGGCCGTCGATGCCATCTTTTGCCCACTCCATGTCCATGGGTCGGCTTTCCTGCATCTTGCGGCTGTAATGCTGTTCGACCTTGATGGCGTAATCGGCGAGGGTCAGCACATCCGCGTCGCTGAGGCAGAATGTGTCCTGCTCGCGGCGATGGGTGGCGATATTGCGGGTGCTGTGCCGGGTATCTCCTTCCGTGTAGATCATCTTGATCTTCTTGCTGCCCAACACCCGCCGCAGCACCGCCTTTTTACCGCGCAGAAACGCTGGCTTGAAGACGTAGAATTCGTCTGGGTCCACGGCGCCCTGCACCACGTTTTCACCCAGTCCCCAGGATGCGGTGATGAAAACCACGTCACGGAAACCCGTTTCGGTATCCAGAGAAAACATCACACCGCTGGTCGCTTTATCGGAACGCACCATTTTCATGATGCCGATGGACAGGGCGACCTTGAAGTGATCAAAGCCCTGATCGATCCGATAGTGAATGGCACGATCGGTAAACAGACTGGCAAAGCAGCGGCGGCAGGCGTCCAGCAGGGCGGCTTCACCGGAAATATTGAGGTACGTATCCTGCTGACCGGCGAAACTGGCGGTGGGTAGGTCTTCGGCAGTCGCAGAAGAACGGACGGCTACGGACAGTGCTTCGCCATATTCCTTGCGCAGTTCGGCGTAGCCCGCGAGCACCTCCGCCTGTAGATCTGCCGGCAGCGGGGCGCCGTAGACGATTTCGCGTGCCCGTGCGCCGCGCCGCGCCAGGTCGGTGACGTTGGTCGGGTCCAAGCCGTCCAGCGCATCATGGAGCGCCGGCCAGGCGCCAGCCTGATCCAGCAGGTAACGGTAGGCTTCGCTGGTGATGGCGAAACCATTGGGAACCTTCACCCCCTGGGGACTCAGTTCCCGGTACATTTCTCCCAAAGAGGCATTTTTACCGCCTACCAGAGGTACGTCTTCTATGCGGATATCCTTGAAAAACCGAATATAACGACCAGACATGACGCTCTCCTCCGCAGTAAAACCGATCTCCGACTCCAGACTAAAGATAGTAGAGGGGGGGTGATTCAGCAAGCGGGCGCGCTGGCGGACGGGTGTCAGCGGTTGCCGGAGGGCTTCGGAGACCGGGCGGCGGAGAGCGACTGACCCGTTGGCTCCGAAAGTTTCCAGGATGTCCGCAATTCCGGCAGCGGGCGGCCCAACAACTGCTCCAGGCGCTCTATTTCCGGGGTGTATATGGCCTGAAGAAAGCTGCGCGCTTCGGCATCCATGGGCGGCTTGCGCCCTTCGCGCAGGAAAATGTTGCGCCAGACGAATTCGCCCCAGGTGCGTGGAAAAAGATGCTCGCCAATATACCGGCTGATGTGTCCGCTGGCCAGTTGCCGGGCCCAGTTTCCCCGCGGCAGGCGATGGACGTTATGGACGGTTCCCAGATCCATGTCGCGCAATGGTCCGCGGTCGATCTCCAGAAAATCGGCAATGTCCTCCAGCACGGCCAACGGGTTTTTCTTGAGGTCCTCGAGGAGACAGACATGCACCTGGTCGGCACCGAATTGCTGCTGGTAACGCATGATCTGTGCGGTATAGCGCCCCAGCTCCACATAAAGCTGGGAGATCCCCCAGCCCTTGTCGGGGCGGGTCCAGTCCCGTTGTAACGCCTCCACGAAGGGTAAGTCGAGTACTCCTTCGTTGAAGTCCATGAGGTACTGGGCATGGGCCCGCTGCACCGGATCACGCAGGATGACGATGATCCGGGCTTCCGGTTGCACAGCGTGGATACGCTCCGGCGCTTCTTCGCACCAGAGATAGGAGGGACTGGCGTCCCCTATCCGCGGGAATCGCTCCGCGCCGCGATAAAGCTGCTGGTACTGTTCGACATTGCCCACATATTGAATCCAATGCCTTTGTTCCGGAGACGGATGGGGCTGGGTAAAAAAGTGCGGTTCCTTCATCGCCGGCAAAAAAACCTGGGGATGTTGCCGCAGGTAGGCGTAAAGCGAAGTCGTGCCGCTTTTTACCGCACCGACAATATAGAAGTTGGGCCACACCGGTTGGGGCATCTCGCGGTTCCTTACTGTTCTATGCTGTAAAAATCATGAAAACCCATCTGCCTGAGTTCGGCGATGACCTGGACCGCGGCGACACCACCCGGCAGCGGGCCAATCTGCACCTTGTAGTATTGCTGCCCGTTCACCAGTCCGGGCACGATGAGCACGCCGCGAATGCCGGCATGGAGCAGACGGTTGCGTTCACGGGTGGCATTGTTGACCCGGCTAAATGCTCCGGTTTGCAGAAAGGTTTGGGATGGCGCCGGTATTTCCGGGGCCATGGGCAATGCTGCCGCGGTAACCGTGCCCCTGGATGTGCCTGGCGGAGGCGCGGCTACCGCTGCCAGAGCCACGATCTCCACCGGGGCGACGCCTTGCCCCGCCATCCCCAGGGCATTGGCCGCTCCGTAGGAGAGGTCCATCGCGCGGCCATCCACAAAGGGGCCGCGATCATTGACCAGCACGATAACACTTCGGCCGTTGCTGAGGTTGGTGACCCGGGCGCAGGTCGGCAGCGGCAGATCCCGGCTGGCGGCACTGAAGGCGCGAGGCCGGAAAGGGGTGCCCATGGCTGTGGTGGAGCCGGATTCCCAGCCATACCAGGAGGCCATGCCGCGCACGGCATATCCGGCGGAGCTGTTCAGCGGCGCATAGGTACGGCCGTGAACCTGATAAGGACGGTTATAGGCGGCGCGCAGATCAGGAGCGGGGGTGGCGCAGGCCGCAGAGGCGGACGGCGACGCACCGTTGGCGGTGGGTGATGTCGAGACGCCTGCACAGCCGCTCAGTACCAGCGTCGACAGTCCCAGTACGGTATAGACGGTACGACGTGCGCCACTAACGGCCATTCGCGGCCTCCAGCAGATGCACCATGATCTCCGTATAGATCTGCGCCAGATGCTCCAGATCAGCGACGGCAACACATTCGTTGATCTTGTGGATGGTGGCATTGACGGGCCCGAGTTCTACGACTTGCCCGCCCAACTGGGCAATGAAGCGCCCGTCCGAGGTGCCACCGCCGGTGGACAGTTGGGCCACGCGCTGTTCTACGGCTTGTATGGCCTTTTGGGTAGCAGCTACCAAGGGACCCGGCGCCGTAAAGAATGGCGGCCCGGACAATTGCCAGTCGATGGTGTAGCGCATGGCGGAGGCGTCAAGGATTT
>Ga0172381_10004518_pt1 | contig 14379 bp, 23 predicted proteins | sample Leawel6488metaG_FD_119754 | JGI IMG/M metagenome (GOLD analysis project Ga0172381, IMG submission 119754) | Leachate microbial communities from a municipal landfill in Southern Ontario, Canada - Leachate well 64-88 metaG | ecosystem: Engineered > Solid waste > Landfill > Unclassified | place... | reverse complement strand
GAATCGCGCGGCAGCTGGCCCGATATTTCGGACGGTCATGCGCAGAGGAACGCTCGTGTTGATCGTACCAATGTCCATCAGCCCCACATTGGAAACTTCGCTATAATTTTCGCAGGGGATGGGTGTGCCATCCATATAGCTTCGGTCAGCAAGCACCAGTGAGACGATCTCCCAGTCGGCAGCAATGCTACCGGGGACGCGCAACTCGGTGGGTTTGAAGGGCGTTACCGGTTGGATCACCAAGTCGGCAGTACCATTGACAGCGACAAGCGCGCCCATAAATGGCGCTGACTGAAAGCCGAAGTCAATATCGTAGCCCTTGGTATATTCTTGCTGCGGACTGTACTGTACCGGTTGCTGACCGGTGCCACCAGCCTGGGCAGGACGACCAATTTCGACATCACCGACGTTATTGAGGACAGCGTCCATCACACTGCGACTTCGAGGAGGCATAGCACTTTACCTTTTTTCAAGAGAATCTTTGAGGAATGGGAAGAGAAGATGGGTTCAGTCGGCGCCCGGAGCGGACGAGAGCTTATCGCGCACGACATTTCCCAATCCGTACGACGCCGCGCCCAACCCGAAGTTGACGACTAGCTGAGAACCCGGAAGCACTTCCGCAAACCCCGCAGCAGCCACGAGTAGACCAGCGCCGAGCGCCGTAGGTACTCCCCACAGTTCGTGAGTCTCACCCGCTCCTAATCGCCCATCCAACAAACCACCAGCGGCGCCTCCGGCGAGCTGCATGCCCGCGCCTAGCACCTGCTGCGATGATATTTTTTGCTTCGCGCGATAATTCGCCAGTTGGCTCTTCATCGCTCTAGCTCTCTCAACTAATGCCGTGACAGCAGACATGAGCCCAAGAATACGCAAATCGCGGCCGAGTTCTACGAATCCTGCGAACCTCGTTTGACTCCCGCAATGTCGATATATTAGACTTATTGACGATGAAGCAACAATTCGCCTATTCGATGAAAGAGACCATGCGTCTTTTAGGCTGGTTCGGGCCGCCGAAGGTGATGTACCGGGGCCAGCTCATTGATGGCAGAGAGCGGTCGGCGATAGCTGATGAGCTTGGGCTATCACTCACGGCTAGGACGACCGTGGCGAGAAACGCGCGACAGGCGGCTCGCCTGCTCATCGCCTCTGGACACTACGCGCGGGCAGCTCAGCTAGGACTTTTTCCGTTTGACCCGAACGATTCTAAAACCTGCCTTCAGTGGGCAGGACTCGACAAACCAGCCAAGGCCATCGTGCCCAAGCGCACGCACGAGCCGCGCGTTCGCGCGCAGGCTATCGATAGAATGAAAGCGACCATTGCGCGAGCAAAGGCGCGAGGGGAGGACACTATCCCAATATTCGACGTGCAGGAAATACTAGCGAGGTGGTTATGAAGTTCGTTCGACTGCGGACCCGCGAAGAAAAGGCGAAGGGGATTCCGCTCTACAAATTCGAGGTAAAGGTCTCACAGCAACTCGGCCGCAAACTTCGAGAGATTGCGGCCGAGGAAAACCTACCACTTTCCGGGCTCGTGCGTAGACAGCTCCAGCGCTGGCTGAAGTCTAGAGAAGCAGGAAGTCAGGAGGAGCAGAACCGTCAAGCATCATGTAGCCCTTGCCTGCGGCAATAGTTCCGTGCCTAAGCGGCACTGAATGAAGGACTGAGCGCACGTTCATCGCCGCAAGGCGAGCGCAAAAGTACAGGTCTTCTGAGAGCCACTTACCTCGACTGTCAGGACCGACTCGGTAGGGGGCCGTAGTGGACGCACCACCACCGAAGGTGACCATCGGCTCGTCGGCAAACGGTACCGTGTGAAGGTATTCGAAAACCTCCTTGCGCATGGCTACGCACCCCAAACCACCATGCACATGCTCGCCGTCGAGATAGTGAGCCAGCCTTTGATCGCGATACTCGAACCCGCGCGGCTGTCGGATTGGATAGGTTGCAAAGACGACAGTCGGGCGAATATACGACCACGCATGCTGGACGATCGACAGCATTTCCAGCGCCGAAAGCCAAACGTCATCGTCGAGCATCACAACGACGTCGACCGGAGGCATATGCACGATGGCAGCTGCAGCAAGACGAGCCCGCGCGCTTGCGACGCACGAGTAGCCCACAAGAGAGCACACAGGAGGGTCCGTCAGTTCCACATTGGATGGCGCTGACATCGACCCGTTCACTGTTACCGCTGACGCTTCGCCAGGAGTACCAGTACCGTACGGCCATGCTGAGCGGATCGTTTTCATGGCTCGCGCAAGAGATTCCTCATTCCGCGACGGAACGAGAAAAGCCACCGATGGCACTGTCGAGATTGAAGAACCTGTTTTGATGTACATCCTAGCCGACTCCAGTTCTGGCCACTTGTTGATAGTTGCTCCAGACCGTCACGGGCGGCAGGCCAATCATCGCCGCCTGTTTCGGTCGACCCCTTCGTCTGAGGTCCTGCCTCAAAAATTCTTCACGTTCCCACTGTTCTTGCTCTACCGTTCGAGCGTGTGAGCCTTGCTCGCTAGAGGCCTCGGCCACCTTGTGGAGCCCCAAGACCATCGGGATCCCATTGTAGTAGGTCCTACGCAACAACGTGCCAGTTACGTCAGGGTTCTTCTTGCGTTGCGGCAAAAACCTCACGCCCGAACGAAGACGGCGGAAACGCAATGGGGCGTTCGTCGGTAGCTGGCAAAGCTTAGTTACCTCTCCAATAGTTGCGTCTTGCTCGCCTGACAGTTTAATCACGTACGAGGCTAAAGTGTTCGCATCCCTCGCCGCTTCAGCGGTCGAGATGAGCCCGAACCCGGATCGAGTAGTGACGTCTTCTAGCTGCCGGCACACCAGGACCGAATCACGTTGCGACATGCCCTCCGCCAGCCGGGCCCGAGTCTGCTCACGCAACCAGTCAGCTAGCTGCGGGTGCCAAATCATGAAATTCATATGAGGCCACCCGGAGCGGTGCGCCTCGGTAGTTGATACCCACTGGTTCGTGAGAGGCTCCCATCCCATCGACTTAAACCACCTCCGGAGGTTCCGCATGTAGGCTTGTGATAGCTTCTGGAGGTCCAGAAACGCGTCTTTCGGACGGCTCCACGGTTTTTTCTTGCTGTACGTACCGCACCTGTCGAGCGTGTTCACGACGAAGCACCACCCGTCTGCAGCAAGCGGAGCGGCTGCCTCAGTGATGCGAGCATACTGGACGTGGGCCTCTTGAACCCGACAGACCGGGCACCGCCATGATCCGCACCGGTATGGGGTGCGAGAGGACGCCCCCCTGCGGTCAACGCAACCCGCTTTCTTCCAAGTCCAAATCCACCAGTCGCGTTGACCTAACTCGTAGCAATGACGGCAGGCCTTGCTCGCAACGTCGGGGAGATCCGCCACGGAATAGTAGCGCCCCTTCTTCTTATTCCACCGACGGTCTCCCTCGTGAGGATCCTTATCGGAGAGCTGCTCCGCAGCGGGATTCCAGAGCTTCGCCTCATCCGCTAGGTTCTCGCAAGGCTGCAAAACCTGGGCACGAGGGGAGGGCGGCCCGCCCTCCCCTCGACCCCTCTTCCGGGGTACGCCGGTCGATGCCCGGCTATCCCCCCCCACGCATGACGCGAGCGTCTCATGGTCGAGCGCTTCGGCCCCCGTTGAAGGGGGCACTACGCGCTCGGCTGTCGACGACGCTCGCGTCATGCGTGGGTCCCCCCCCGCGTCAACCATGTGGGGCCTTCGGCGCCCCATGGTTGACTTATCCTTGTTCTGACTAGAGCCCTCATGCGCCCGGCAAGTCTCCCCGATACCGAGCTAAACGCGCAATATGAAAGGTTTTCATACCAACCCTTACCTTTTTGCATACAAGGCCGACCAGTCGATAGTGGCAAAGTTGAGCTCTTGGCATCCGGTGTGACTGTGGTTCACAGGTGCGAGAGACCAGAACAAGCGACCGAACGCGAGCCGAAAGCCACGCATGTTTCAGCTTGACCTCTCCATGAGACTATGCCGCAAAAGAGAAGGCCCCCACAGTTGGGAGCCTTTCACACAATCACACTGTGTTGCTTTTCACATTCGAGCCAACACTTTGGCCATAACAGAAGAATGCTTTCGCTTTTGCGACGCGAGGGAAGAACGCTCTTTTTCTCGATTCTTTCTCGCCAGTTTCCACTGCCATGCGTGCGGCTTTCCTTTCCGCTTTCTCACGCGACGAAGAGTCTCACCGCGCAACACGGCGACGAACCTTCGAGCCATAAGACCGATATTACGCACAGTAAGCACCATTGTCGTTGACTGGTCTAGGTCAGGCATTGCGCTAGAGATTTCTACGTCTGATACTGGTGAAAACTCCACACAAGAAATGGGGTGCTCGGAATCAACAAAGATACACCCACCAACCGACATCCCGACAATTTCGAACGACACGGCACAATCACTAGGGACGACAATCCTTTTCACCCCGAACGGTTTTCGGCAACGAATGAAGATACTCTTCATTTCTCCCACGCCGATCTTTTCGCCTAGAAACGGAGCAGACTGAACGCCGAGATCGCGAAGCCACGCACCTTCTGACACTTCGGACCGTTCGTTATAGATACGCAACTCTCGGCGGTCGATAATAGCAGCCAGACCGCGGAGACGACGCGAGGGAAAGACCCGACGCTTCACAGCGGGTTTCCGTCCTTATCAAAGTGGACGTGAGGGCTAAAAGGCTCGCCTGTACGCCCACAGTACGAGTCACCTTTTCCCAGAGACTCACGCTGATGAGCAGTAGGATCGACGGCTAGTTCGCTCTGACTCAGACACGCCATCGGCGCGCCGCCTCGACCGGCTAATGGATCATCCGACGCAGACGCAAGCACCCCGCGTTCGAACTCCACCGACACGTCTACGCCTCTGGAACGTGTCCCAGAGCGCCGCACGTCCGTAATATCCTCTTGATACTCCAGGACCCTGGTACCGTTTTGCGCGTCATCAGACACCCCGCCAAACTGGCAACCGGCACCGAGATCACGAGTCGACTTCAGCAGATCGACAACAGCCGAACGCAGCAGCCCGAAGAAACTGGCCGGATCAGAGGACGAAGACACTTCATCACGCAACGCCTTCAGCCTCGCCGCGGTCCTCGCAATTTCACGCGCGGAGAATTCTTCATCCATTTCCGCGCACCGCTGATGACTTTCGGCTTCAATCGTAGCGACAGAGCATACGCTCAGGATCCCCCACGGCAGCCGTTCTCGACGGAGGGTATTGCAGTCGTCCAGATACATCACTGACACGAGACAGTGAGGATCGGAATCGGAGGGAAGCGGATCGGCGTCGACCACCACCATCATCGGAGACCCGCAGAATCTCACGCAATCGCCAAACGCGGGCGGACGAAACAACGGCTCCCTACCTGATACCAGCGAGAACCGCTCCCGAAAAGGCATAACATCAACGAACAGAGCACCAACAGAACGAGATTCATTTTCTGACATGACTTACCTTTCACGCTTTGCAGAGAGATCCAAGTGGTACGACGCATTGACTAATATGGCCATCGTTGTCTATGTACAGGACACCGATAGGACACCCAAACGGCAGGGAGCCACCGCTAGCACCTAGCCGCTCGGCCTCCTCGAGGAGCAAACGCACCCTATCGCCAAGAGACGGTAGCCGTCCAGCCGGTCTGGAGCGTACTCGGTGCGAATAGACAAAAGAGCTTCACGCTTGCCAGTGACATCAGTTGGCATGTAGCCCACTTTCCTGTTCGCGAAGCCGACGAGCTTCACGGTTCGCATCGCGAACCGTCACTATCCACGACTCACACGCAGCGAGCAGATTGTCACCGCTCATCGGATGAGTTTCGAAATAGACGGCCAGATAGACCAACAGACCACACGAGAGACTCACGATTTGAGCCGGCACAACTAAGACACGGGGAACGTCACCCATCCGATAATGGGCGTGCAGCAGCAGCCACCGCACGAAGATGAAGCCAACCTTGTGAAAAAACTCTGCGGACGTCGAAGCACACCAACCAGAGATCGTCTCGTAGACTTCTGCGTTTTTTTCGTCATAGGGAGCGAACGACTCGCTCAAGCAAAAACCGATACATCCTTCATCCTTCTTGTCCATTTGACTCCTTTCGACTGCATACGCAATCACATTGGCCACACCATAAATCCCAACAGACAACGCACCCAGACAGCCCCTCGACTCGCCACTGTGGCGAACAGATGCTCAGATAGTCGAGAGGCATCTCGCTCTCATCGGAGCACTTATCACCACGAAAGCTCCACCGAGGAATCAGCCAGAAAGAGAACGTGAGGGAAGGCTTCTCCTGCAACCAATAGATGCCCACGTCAGTAGAGCAAAAGGCATTAGCTGGTTCCTGGCATCGAGACATCATCACAGCCACCCGCGAGCGACTAGGCCAATCTCCACACAGCGGTCAACGAACAGCTTTTCCGCGGCATCGGGGAGAAGAGGAGGAGTCCAGTGTTCGTCATCTGGTTTAATTGCTAACCAATCTTCATCCCATGGCAGAGACGAAGACTGAACTCCTTGCAGATACTTCCTTTCTGTCACTAGCGCGATCCTATCGGCAAGCTTCACCGCAGAGACGACGTGCGAGTCAGAGCACAGAGAGAAGACTGACCCGATGACAATCTCCCATATCTTTTCGAGACGGCTATACGAGTCCATTTGTTGCTTGAGCGGTCGAATCATGTCGCCCAGATATGCCTCCGACGCGTCGTGAAGCAGAGCCTCAGCAGCCCACACCGAAGGGACGATCCGCGAGACAAACACGGAATGCTGTGCCACCGAGTAGAACTGTCTGACGTGGCCATTGAAGCGACATTGCATCGACAACGAATGAGCGATATCAACCAGACTCACGACGGATCGTCGAGGATTCTGGACGTCGTAGAGATTTCCTGAGAAAGTAAGAGCACAGCTGCCCATCTCACTACTCCTCTACGACTGTACAAATCGAAAGGTCGCCGTCGACCGATTGAACGATACCTAGCAGAGCTCGGTCTGACAGAGCGACGACACCAGAGCCGAGCTCGGTATCAGTCTGTGGACCGCCGACCGCGAACGCGTCAGCCAATATCGAGACGACCAACGTCTTTCGTGATTCGCCTGCAGAGTAAACTACTACCTCTTCGCCCAGAATAGGAGACCTCAGGATCTGGGACTTGCATTTCTTCGCCCTAATGAAAGGGTCGTCCTTGCACACCTCTGCAGTTTGCGCCCAGCCTTTGGACACACACGTTGAGGTGCAGTCCACCGAATCTGGTGAACACCCCGACGAGCACCACCCGCACAGGGCGGCGAATATCAGCACCGCGGCCGTTACAAATAGAGGTCTCATTGCTTCCCCCGAATCTCCGCCCAACGGAGGCAAACAGGCACGGTGAGAGCTTCTTGGGTGGCTAGCCTCCACCATCGAGGCTTTGGGCAGCTCGGATGCCCTACGCGCAAGAGGAACGAGCACCGAAGCCCCGACCCAGCTTCTACAGCTTCCACGCACACATACCAGGATGCCAGAGACGCTCCGCGAGCCACAGTAGCTAGGAGCTCCGCGGACATGCCGCCGATAGGCTCAGGGAGTGGCCCGATCCAGGGGCAGCACGAAGCACCGCGATGATCGGAAGGAGACCACTCGCCAAACCCCGGCATAAGCACTCGGACAAGGACGTCTAGCTGTGGGGATAGCTGATGCTTCGAACGACTCGTGATTGACTTAGACAACTTTGGACTTTTCATAACTTACCTTTCAGCAACTGAACCAACCGACAACAGGAGAGAACCGAACCAGCACCACCCGCCGAGCGGGGAGATTCTCGGTAGCGGGTGATAGCTTTGGTAGCTGCAGAGTAGGGATCGAGAGCAACGGACGAGGCCTCGACGCATGTTCCGGAAGGACCCACACCACACCCCAGCCCTTGGGAGAATCCACCCATACCCGCAGCCATAGAACATTGAGACTTACCGCTAGCGGAGCCAGGTCGATAGCGACATCGCCTCCAGAGTACTCTTTCAGCGGAAGGAATTGGCGAACGCGAGCCGTTGCGTTTTTCGGAGACTGACCGCCAGCTTCACAGAGAGCAAAGACGTTCACTTTGACGCCTCGCAGAGATCATACAGAGAGAGAGCAGTACTGAACATTGCGAGCAGCTCTGACAGATGAGCTAGCATGACGGCGCCGAAGACTGTCTGTCTGACAGACTCGTGAGCGACAATCACATTATTTGCGGCGAGCAACGAGCTTCGCAGATTCGACAGAGCAGATAGGATCTCGACCATGTTTCCGACAGACCAAATGGACTGTGACAGGATGTTCAGATCCGGAGCAGCTTCAGGAATCGAGAACCCGAGACTACCCCACATGTCGCACAAATGTTCCCACGGTATACGAGTTACCTCAAGCCGCACGGAAGCGACCATAGCGTAGGATTTTAGTAGCCGGGTGGTCTCGGGGAGTGATGGCAAGGACACAAACCCAAGAGATTTGACATCAAGAGAGCTCATTAGTAGACACCCCTTGCGACACAGAGAAGAGTGTCGGCGTGACATGGATCGCCCAACCGACACCAGCACGATAGGTTACTGTTGCGCAGCAACACCCGAACCTGCTCGATTGTCAGATCGGATCTCCCCGAGAGCAAGTCATCACGGAACAAGCTCACGGCCATCTTGCGTGCCTCAGTTTCTGAGTAGCAGTATTTGAGCGTCTCGAAGCGTGCCCCGAAGTAAGTGCCGACGTACCAGCACAGACCCTTGCGAACGAGTCCGTAATGGTTTCCCCACATACTCGGACGCCCGACATAGACGATGGGTAGCCCGTTTGGAGAGACGAGTCGAGAGCCCTTAGCTCGTGACCGTTGCAGGCGCACCGGATGAATCTTCTGAGTGGTCATGTGCCACCCGTCAGTTCAAACCGATCAAGAGCATTATTCAATTCTTCCAGGTCGTAGCATTCCTCATCGCTTTCCAGGAACGCAGAGCATCGTTCTTCCCGGTACGCGATTCCGTCGGAGCCGACGCGACGAACCTCGAAGTGATAACTACGGTCGACAGTCGACCGAATGCGGCAGTCTCCGGTGGATACGGTAATGGTCTCGTCCGGATGAAACTCCACCTTCCGTTCGTCATGGGTGGTCTGAGTGATTGTCAACATGTGAACTCCTACGAGACACATTGACGCGCCCTTCCCATCGCAACCATACCCCATTCGGGTGATGAACACCCGTCAAGCACAAAAGCAAAGCGCCCCAGAGTTACCTGGGGCGCTTCACCGTGACCGCACAACAAGGAGGTTAGACCCGAATGACTAACCTCTGAGGTCTAGCACAGCTCAGGGCTAGACGCCGCCGAGCTCCCAAACCTTTACCCACGCCTCGTAGTTGCGCAGGTATAGGCCCGCGGTGACGCCAGAGAGGCAGGTCAGTGATAGTTCGAAGGCGTCATAGTTCAGGGCAGGGGTGAACGTCGGACTCGTGAATACCACGGTGTTGATTTCCGACATCGAAGTACCGTTGACGTGGTTATTCGGCGAGCTCATCGAACCGAGGCCAAACGTAGTGGCTCCCTCCATCACACCAGAGGAAGCAATGCGCCGGTTCCACTTAGGAGCGAGCAGATGTGAGACTGTCAAACCAGTCTGGTCGACGCTGAAGGCTGCTTCGATGCTGTAGCGATAGCCAGTCTTCAGATACGCCGGGAGTATGGCTCCGAGCCCTGGAGCGCTGAATAGCCCCTTGATATTGTCAGCTGCGGCGAACTCGAATCGGTTCCCTTCGCCGCTTGCAGCGAAGATGAGGCTCGCGAGATTCGGACCAGCGACAACGGGAGGATCGCCAGCGTAGGGACCATTTGGCGGAATGCGGAGAAAACCTGCAGGCATGGGGACACGTCCTTTCTAGAGACGACCAGAGTCTAACCCTTTTTACTGTTCCCCCCACCACTATCTGGAGGGACAGAATCAGCATGTGGTTGTTGTTTCATCGCGCCGCCGAGACTTTCGAGCGCGGTGCCTGCCAGCACGCGAAACGAATCAGCGGCCAAGTCCCTCACGGTACCCTTGGGACCGGTGAGAAGAGCAAACGCCAGCATGGTCAACGGGTTCGATTTGCTGTCAACCGGACGAGGAGGCGGACGCTTTGGCTTAGGCATGTCGTTTCCTTGCGAGCGATGAAGGGCGCTTTGGTTCGGCGACCCACGAGACGAGCAGCTTAGCCATGATCTGATCCTGTGGACGTCTGCTCTTGACCACTTCCGAGAGATGCTCTTTGAGCGTCTCGCGACGCCGTCGGTACTCACGACGGTTCACCGCTTTCCCCTTGGGGCGAGCAAGCACCCACACGACACGCAGTAGTTTGCCAACTCAATCCCCCAGGAACACGAGACAGGGCAGCCGCACGCCTGACAGGTCTCTGGAGGAGGAGCGGAAGGAGTCGGCGCCATATTCGGGACAGCGAACCCTTCCGTGTTTGGCCATGGCTGGTGAAGCTTCATCGCCTACGCTTCGGGGCTGGAGTCTTCGGAGGCTTTCGGCCGCGAGCAGAACCTCCCTTGCTTCGCTGGGCATCGAAGGAAGCCAGGTCGACCACTGCAGGCGAAGGCCGTTCGGGAGCGGCAGCTGGTGGTGGAGGCGTAGGCGGCGCGGGGGGCGGCGTGGGGGGTGGCGCCTCTTGCTTGTTCGGGAGCTTATTGCGGTCCGAGTACCGCCGCTCTACCTCGGCCGCCACGATCCCGAAACCCAACTCCAACATAGGCATGAACTTCTCAAAAAGAAGATCCATCCTCCGACTACGCGCCAACCGCTCCTCGGCAAGAGCCGTCTGTTCCGACTTTGCGGCGACCAGACCTTGGAGCGTATCGGTCAACAGCATGGTCTGGCTTAGGGATTCCTGATAACCCTTGGAGACCAGATCCAAGTGAGATTGCATGGTTGTGCAAATCGCCTCAACATTGCCAACCAGAACAGTGACGGCCCGTTGCATCTGGACGTTGCCGTCTACCTGAGACGTCGCGACCGTGTTGGTGCCGCGCACGACGACGGGGAGCACGGCGAGTGTTTGGCCAGCGTCGTCAAGGGCCAACATACGCGCTTGGTGATTGCCTCGCGGGAGGCTCTCACCGAGCTGGACGATGGCCACCCGAGCAACCTCGGGGAGTTCCTTGGTATCGATACCCCACGTGGCATGGGGCTCACCATTGATCTCAAGGACGATGCGGCTTGCCCGAACAGTCGAGGCGCCTGCGGTGGTAACGATGGCCTGCTCTGCAAGCCATGATTCATAATGTGCCAAGGGACTCCTAAACCCCCCGCCGGGCGGGGTAGGGGAGTCCTGGCCTACCGCCGCCGGCGAGAGGCGAGCACAGTACCACCGACGATGGCGGCGAGCACTAGAGCCACCACAACCCCGGTGGTGAGCTGCTTTTTTACCTCGTCAACCGCGGCTTCCACGTTCTCCGCAGTCGCCTCACCCCAGGTCTCATCCCCGGGGTCGACCGCGGCTCCGGGAGGGACGAAGGAGCTCAGGAGCAGCCAGTCGGCTTCCTGGTAGTCCCTCTGGCGCGTACCTGCCCAGGTGACCTGCAGACACGGCCAGGGGATGGTAGCTGCCGGCCCCCTCCACCACACGTCTAGAGCGAGATACCAGGGCGTGGAGGCGACGAGGAGGGGGAGAGGGTCCAGATCCTCACGGCGGGCAATGATACGCTGAGTAGTAGTCTCTGATTCGGTGGACGAGGACAGAAGTGAGGCGGTGAGCACGTCGGCCAGCTCGGCCATTGACTGGACAGGATGTCCGAGCAGACGCACCGGGCGAGCGGCACTCACCCGCCACTCGAGAGGCTCGTCACCTGAGGAGGTAGCAAACACCTCGTTGGGTCCGGACCCTGGCTGGTCTCCTTGCACCGTTCGAAACGTGTGTTGGAGGAACCCCGCCACCATGCGGGCGACCTCCGCTTGGCTCGCGCCGTCGCGGTCGGTGCGACCGACCACCCACACCTGACGGCCAGGGACGAGCGAGAGCGTCGGGTCAGCCACTAGACTTCCCCTACCAGGTGAGCAATCGAGAAAAACGCGGCCACCTTGCCAGCATCCGTTTCGGTCCTAGTGATGGCTCCACCAGCCGCGTTGCCGTTCAAGATTTCGAAGCGCCCACCGCCGAGCACTTTGCTAACAGTTGCGACGTGCTGATATTTGGTGAAGTAGGCGATATCACCAATCTTCACTCGACTGGAGGGAATCGCTTTCAGCTCCAGCGGGGTGGCTATGCCCTGCCCGCGTACCCAATGAGCATCCGTCAGCCCATCGGCTCGATGAGCCCAGAGAATGAGAGCACCACACCAGGCGTCTGGGTGAGGCTCGTCATCGTCGAGCACATCCGCCCAGTACTTTTCCGGATCGGGCGACGCCATTTCCGCTTCAATCCGCCGCACTAGCGAACGGCGCACCGCATCAGCATCAGATGATTTCGTATCGCGTTTGACGAGCATAGTTAATCCTATCAGAGCGGCGGGGATGGCCCAGAACAGCTTACGCATGGCGTCTCCAAAGGAGTAGGCCGGCGAGGCCGGCGAGGATGACGAGGCCGGCGAGGGAACCGCGGCGACCTCCGCTGGCGGAGTCGCCGCTGGAGCTAAAGGGCCAGGATCCTCATAGGAGCTTTCTTCCGCTACCGAGGCGAGGACTACGGGAGCGGCTTTTTCGACCGACTTGATGACCCCGTCCATGAGAGCCACATAGGACTCCACCGAGGCGGTGTAATAGATGCGCTTGGGGTTCGCGTTCAAGGCGCGAGCAAACTCCTCAGCAGACCCGCCGCGGATAGCCACATCCCACGCCTGAGGGTAACCGTCCTGCAGCAGTGTCAGGTAGGCGTGGACACCAGAAGCCAGATCCGGATAGGCAGCGAATCGGCACGCTGGGTGCTTCGGGTATACAGTGACGGTCGCACGGTCTCCGACAATCTTGTCGATAGTGACGAGACCTGATTTTTCCCATTCACGCGCGGTCGATAACGATACCTTCTCGCCACACTTGTAAAACATCCAATTGCCGGAGGTCCCTGCAGATTTTGCATTGCCGACGTTGAAGCCGTGCATGCTTTTTCCCCATCCGGTCTCTCCTGCCCAATGGGCGAGCAGAAGGCGGAGCCCCTGACGACCGAGGCCAGGAACCTCGGCAAGGAATGCTTGCCCCATGGCCTCAGCGGATACGGGAGTTTTCTTATCTGGCAACTCAGCCATAGAGACCTGCTTCCCTCAGTAACTCGACGACCCTAGCATCAGCGCGCTCGGAGGCATGCCGCTCGACAGACTCAGGCTCTGCCTCGTAGGCTTCAACGACTCGCTCAGCCACCGCATCCGGTGATTCATCGGGACGAGCAACGAACAGCCGAGCATGGTCGAGATACCAGGACTGCAGCTCTTCGGGGAGGTTCGCGAGCACCGCGTCACGGAACTCCGCGCGACGCTCCGTCGACGTAGAACGGAGCACAGGACGGCGCACACGACTTGCGAGCTTCTTGTCAACCGACGCGCGACGAACGGCAGACTTTGACGACTTCACCCGTTGCGACAGATCAGCCCGCTTTTCAGCAGCGGCAAGCTTGATATCATGTCGGTCGACTTCAGATTGCCTAAGGCGTAGCGATACAGCCGAAGCAATCTCTTTTGGTCCCATGCGCTTACGAGCTGCCACCAGCTCGCGAAGATATGCAAGCTCATCCTTCCGCCTTTGCTTTTCGGCGAGTACTTCTCGCCACCATGAACGGTATGCCTCTCGACGAGCAGCCAGAGCGAGCAACAGCTCGCGAGTGATGCCACGATAGCCTCCGCGTATACGAGCCAAGTCCTCGCGTAGAGCTTTGGTCTGCTCTCTACGCTCTAGCACTACCGCCGTACGGTGGGCCTTGACAGCAAACTTAGCTCGCTCGTACTGGCGGCGCGCCTCGAGGAGCTCGGACCGCAGTCGAGCTTTCTCGTCCCGTTCGATGCGCTTCCGAGCTTCGCGATTCGTCGCCATACTCACCAGATTAGAGAAAGGACACTCTCACCGCGATGCGACCAGATCCACTCACACAGAGAAACCAGATGGGGAGACAGAGCAGAGACGGCAGCAACGAGCACGGTCAGCCGCCTTCCGTAGGAGCGGAGCTCATCCCGCAGGCTAACCACATCAGATTCCACCCGCTCGACGCGACCGACCAATGAGCAGGTGGGAGATGGAGGCAGGTGGCCCAGGTCGAGCTCCGACGCGCAGGTCATGGCGTCTCACAGGCGAGCAACGCACGCACAGCGTCAAGTCGGTCCGCGCATTGCTCGCAGGGAATCAGCTGGGCAATCTCGACCGCCCGGCAAACATCGGCCGCAGTCGCCTCGGTCTTATCGACAGATTGT
>Ga0172381_10004517_pt1 | contig 14383 bp, 28 predicted proteins | sample Leawel6488metaG_FD_119754 | JGI IMG/M metagenome (GOLD analysis project Ga0172381, IMG submission 119754) | Leachate microbial communities from a municipal landfill in Southern Ontario, Canada - Leachate well 64-88 metaG | ecosystem: Engineered > Solid waste > Landfill > Unclassified | place... | reverse complement strand
TATGTTACAATAAAACTGGTCATTAACTTGTACAACTGTTCCACATTTATTAGATGAAAATAGTACCACAAAAGAAGCTTTTACAAAAAGAGTTTGACATCTGGCCAAACATGGAAACTTAATATCAGTATTTAGCTCAATTACTTTTGTTTTCATCTTTTACTCCATTCCTAACAATCTCCAAATCTTTCCAATGATTAGGTGTGGTTACATGGTTCTTTCGAACATACTTAGCTACAGAGTTTACAAATTCAGTATTTCGAAATCCTTCCGCTTTTCGCAATACAACACCCTCTCTATCTCCACCACACAAACTCGGCTTCTTTGCTTCAGCTAAAATAACTTCCTTCAGTTCTTTTTCAGAGAAAAACATCATACGCTTAGCAATTGTTGGAACAGTTTCTAATCCTAAAGCCTTAGCTAAGTCTTCTACATCCTCCCAACTAAGCCACAAGTCTCCGGCCCTGCAACCAAACATTAGAAAATATGCTGGAAGTTTTGAATAATGAATTGAATGTTTTGCATACATCCATTCTCCAAAAACACACAGACCAGAACTAATATTGTATTTGATTTGAGCATGCAGAGCTTTGAACAAATCAAATGATGGATGGGTTGGCGGGCCAGAGTGTGTTCTAGCAAAACACTTCTCCGAAGTCATAGCTACATTAGAACCATCACATTTTTCAGAAATAACCAAAGGTGTATTTAAAAAATGGTCTGCCGAATCCAGAACCTTATCATCATTGCCTTTTCCCGGAGAAAATGGAAGATGATAGGTTCTAGGATACTTATCGCAATCCATATTGGAGAACACCCTTTCTAAAGGCCCTGGATACCCAGGAAGGAACTTTCTTTGATTGAATAGCCTCCAGCATTGCTGCCTCAATAACCTTAGGAATAGATCCTGTCAATTGTACCTGAACCATATTCTTCTGTGCATTTAGCCGCCCTTCTGCCATCAAACGTCCCTGAGACTTTCGGAACTGATCTTTTGGAGAACAAAATGCGAAGGATGCAAAATGATTTTGCTGAGGATCATCCTTCTCAGGACGAGTAATTGCTACTGTCACGTAGCCTTTGCGGGAATTGATTGGTGCGGAGTAATAACCGAATTTGATCATTGTATTTACCTTTCTTTACTAACAATTGGAGCCGGCGGAGGGATTCAAACCCCCGACCTGGTGATTACAGGTCACCCGTTCTATCAACTGAACTACACCGGCAAAATCTATTATTCACTTTGGCATCGTTTCAAGAATACTTTTGAATGCTGGCATCTCTGGAGAAATTAAATCTGGAACATAATTTCCCAAACTAGTGAAAAGGATAACTGTTCCAATAATCACAAGAAGATATTTACTAATAGCAAATCCGGTTTTGTCTTCACGGGAACCTGGTTCGTCTGGTAGACCACGTTCTTTACGGTGGCATAATACCGCTATTATATATGCAACAACAGCAAAACAAACCCACAAAGGAAGCTGTACCCAGGCAGTAGTAATTATCCTATCTACCGCCGCCTCATACAGTTTAGGTGCTACGTTGCGAATTGCATCAATGCTTGCCGCTACACTTGAATCTAGTTTGTCTAACATTTTGTTATCCTTGACTTTTTCTATTCTGCGTTGTTAGCTATTTCCCATAGAACATCCATGACCATTGGTAGCAAAATTCCATTCGCTACACTCCTGGCAACAAACGCTATAACACAACTAATTTCTGGCAAAGGATCAATTGAATAATCTGGTTTCCATGCCCACTTGCCATCATTCATCAAGAACAAACAAGTTCCTTTAGGAATCTTAAGATTCGCCACTTCTTGTTCAGACATTATTTTCAACATGACCACTCTATCCAAATGATAACCCACCCAAACCAAATCTCTAACAACCGACCAGTTAGCCTGAATGGCTCATCATCCTCACAAATTCCAACACAATTACAACTCCAATGTGGCTTCAAACGAACCTTACCAGTTTTACGATTTCGTGAAAGTCGGCAACGAATCTTCATATTATTCCCCAATAATCAAAATGGTATCATCACTACACCCAAAAGTTGTAGTTGTAATAGCTAATTGATTTCCATCAGGAAAATATAATATCAATTTTTGAGTATTTCTATTATCAGAAATTTTATTGATATTACCATCGCAATCATAATTATCAAATTCATATTTGATAATGGTGCCACTTTTCACCAAATCATCCAATGCTCTGTTTTCCATACCCACAACATAACCACCAGCTTATTCTTTGTCAACCCCTAAAGGATCAAGCTTGGGCAAATCTACCATGGTGTCCTCAGCCGGAGGAGGGGCCGGATCTGTATCCATCTCTTCCTTTTTCAGAAATCCTGGAACGCTTTTTCCCACAGAATTTTCAAAAACATTTTGCAAATTTACTCTCTGCTCTTCAGAAAGAATTGCGTTCTCAAAAAAGAATCTTAGATATTCTAGCTCAGATGCTTCTTCTTGTATATTATCTGTTATTTTTTTCAAAAATTGATTTTTCATTGTTTCCGCCATATAAAAAGCCTTTTTATGTTTATGTCCATTCTTTAATGCCATCTTGTATTTTGTATAAACTACATGTAACTGCTTATTCGTTATTGGATAACCACCTTTCAAAATATTGCATTCCATACACATAGTTTGCATATTCGATAACAAATTACTACCGCCCTGAGATATTGGAATAATATGATCCTTCGTCATCAATATATATTCCCCATCCTCAGTCATTCCGTATACATTAAGATGTGGTGATTCATGGCCATTTCTTTCCAGTCTTACTAAATTACCCTCCAGCCCGCAACAAACACATTTCCTATTGCGCTTCAATAAAACCAACCTATAAGAATTTATCTTTGCTTTAAAAGATATTCCCATTGGTGTGGTAAAACTACGCCGCTGTACAGAATGCGAAGCTTTATCAGGGATATACTGAAATACTTCATCTATATCTAAGGTTGCCAATACCTGCATCACTTCTTCTTTCTATGCCGCCTCTTCCTGAAAATCTCCGTTGAGCAACTGATCTACATCAAATTGTAACCTTGGAACTAACTCTTGTAACCTGGTCCACTCAATGTCTGCTTTTTCTGGCGCTACTTTGTTCAGCCGACTAATAAATTCCTTCTGTAAGGAAACTACTCCATTTCTATAACTTTCTTCTGGTGCTGTAAAATATCCAGCCATCTTTAATGAATGTACATATCCAACAGCATCTCCTTGCAATAGTTTGGCCCAAGCCGTCTTATACCTTCCTCCAGCAACAAAATCAACATAACAATCTACCCCATCCCAATTATTAGCAAATGCCCTCATGCGCGTCTGTGGGTGTCCAGGCGGAAGCTCACATACTGTACCTGTAACCACTCCATTCTTGCTTGTCAACTGACCTTCCGGAGCAAACCATACTATCTTTCCGTTCAGCACTTCATTAAGTTTAATACAACAGTACATTCCTTTATATGTATTAGCACATTTTACATTGCCCCAGTTACCATTCCAAATTTGGGTCCATCGGCCAGTCTCTAGTGCTGTCTTTGCTAAAGCTAAAGCTAAAACTTCTATTGAAGGATCGCTCCCCAAAATACTTTTTAGTTTCCACTTCATCATATCAGTGGCAAGTTCAAATGAAATTGGCGTTCTTTTCGCTTCTACATATATTGCTTCCATGCAGATATACTAAATTATGCGAATCTCTGCTGAAAATATTATCTAATTTATCCCACATATCCTGAATCGTACCATTATTTTCTATCACATAATCAAAATTACTATCAGGCAAATGAAGCAACCCAACCTCACTAGGATGGTTCGGCACAACTCCAAGTTTTGGTACATTTCTTTTGCAGCGAATTATTTTAATATTACTTTTCTTCAATTCCTGAAATTCATTTAAATATCTAACATCCGTAATAACTACATTTTCTGGGCCAGATTTAAATTTATCTATACCGCATTCAGGAGAATATTTATATTGACAGGCGGTAATTGAAAATGCATTTCTTATTGCATACTTGGCCCAAAGATCTTTACAATAGCCCCGACCCCACTGATCTCCCAATGTTTGCAAGGCTTCTCTTGGAGTCTTACCATATCGTGGATCTATTTTGTTCCGCTCCTGAGAAGGTCCAAACATCTGCGTGTGTGTAAATGCACACACATCTATAAGCATACGCTTCATCGGATCAGCAAAAGCCAACGTAACAAAATCATACTTATCAACCAGCCGCTGGGCCAATGCATCCTTGCCTGCTCCAGCAGCTCCACATCTTGGCCTCAGTCTCCACCATGGCTTGTCCTCAATCGTCAGTCCTGATATTGCTACTATCATTTAATAATCCTTGTCTCTCTAATTCAATCAAATCAATTGGCATCTTCCCAGACTTTGCAATATTATCCAGCAATTTATTTATAAGCCCTTTCTGCGCCTGATAAGAAGCGGCTCTTGTAGGTGCAGGTAGGCGTAGTGTCAAATATAAAGCTTCTGTGATAGATAGCTCTGTAGGATATTTATTAAGAAGCTTTTGTGAAGCTGCGCCGATACCATATATATCCGGACCAAACTCGACAACGTTCAGATAAAGTTCTAAAATTTGATCCTTAGTTAGAGTGCTTTCTAATACTGAGGTCAAAAATAGTTCTTTAATTTTTCTAGCTAATGTTCTATCTCTGGTAAGCCAAAGATTCTTGGCCAGCTGCATGGTCAAAGTTGAGCCGCCACGAAAGAACTTACCCAAACGCAGATTGTCCTTCAGGCTATTTTCAAATGCCTGCGGGATGACTCCACGATGGACGTAGAAGCCAGGATCCTCTGTAGTAGTCAGGGCTACAGCCATGGTGCTAGAAACACTGCTGAGTGGGGTCCAGTCCAGTCTGAATGGCCCAGTTTCCCTCTGGAAGGTAGCCTTGTGGTCAGCGTGATAGGCTGTATAGCTAAATTGTTTAGATAAACTACTGATAAACTTCGGAATAGAGCCCTTCCAAACACACCCATTCTTGAGTTTCAATTGCGGATCTTTAGGATCTACTTGAACCTGGAAGCCTAATCTTCCATCAAAATGAAGATCGGAAAACTTCTCCTTGTCGTAAATCTCTGAATTCAAAAGCTCTTCTGGCAAAGCATCTAGCCAATCTTGACATTTTTCTTCGCCAAAAATAGATTTACTATTGACATCTACATTTACAGACACATCTTGTCCGCTGTGACCAATCCAGAAAACTTCCACCGGAATCTCCAAGGAATCAATACTTGGGATACGTACATGCTGGAAGGTTACTGGCTGAGTATGAATATTAGGGTGAGTGATAACAATTTGGTCTGCCCCAACCCAAACCTGTCCATCATAGGTAACGCGAAGTCCAGAGAGGGATACTCCAAGAAAAGGACCAACCTGTTTAACGTACAAATCTTTGCTAATCAAATCAACAGATCCATTCTGAAATTTAACAGTACTGGTAAAATCAAAATGTGTTTTACCAGTAATATCAACATTGGAATGAACCCAGCCAGAATCAAACGTAGCAATATGCGTGTTCCGATTGTAACATACATTATGAAGATCTAACTCAGTACGATATGGGTAATATTCAGCATGAGCTGTTAACCCACCAAGTTCTTTATCATTAGAACAAATAACACCATCGTTCAAAGAGACGGATGGTAGATGAATGTCTAGAAAATCATTAACCTGAATATTAACACTGATATCTTTGGCTAATACACTCCATCCGTCAAATCCAGCCTGAGAAGAACTAACTTCTTTGGCGCCGCTATTAGAGATAGTAGCATTTACATGGCCAGATTGTAAGCTGATGGTTCTATTCCCCCAGCAAGCATAGGCATTCAAAAATTCAGCCTCAAGTGATGGTAATTTGTATACTATGTTCTGCAAATGGAAACAGCTAAAGCTGTGCCATGCTACGTTGCCGACATGTACATTGGGCCGTAATTGGTTGAGATATGTTTTAGCAGCATATGGAACAGCAAGAGCAGCAGAAAGGATCGTGGTAAGAATGGTGGCCGAAACAATTACGGCTTTCTTCATTCCTTAAACTCCACTTCCCACAATGAGGACTTTGGTAGCTTTGCTGTACACAAATCACCATTGTTGTTGTGCCACTGACAGCAACAGACTGTATCGCTTGATTCAATACCTGATTCAAGACCAACTACTGTCATTGGAAGCCCTCCACTGCGGAGAACTACCAAACATCCAACCCGACACCGATTTGCTAAAATATACTTGAATTTACTACTATCAACTACAACTTCTCGTACCGGATATGAACTACTAAATTGAAACAATGGATCCATATTATCCTTTCTATTTTTCCATCTCTGGTGGAAACCAGAAGTCACAGAACTTTACAATACGTTTTTCGCAAGGCAAAGGAGATTCCCAGTTCAAAACACAACCAGTAGAACCAAGCATAGCACCATAGCACCGTACTGTCCAGGCTGGTTTCACAGAACCACTGGGTGTCTCCATGTGGTTTGCGTCAAAATGCTCAGCTGTTGACACAACACCCATGCCAACGTATGGCTTGATCCCCCAGCTAAGGAGAATTAGACCTATCACAAACAAAACCCGGAGATTATATTGTTGAAATAGATTAGTAAGGATAAGAAAGAACCCCATAAGTATAAGAAAGAACCCATTAAGGATAAGACAGTTGTGCCAAAACATATAGGATATCATTAGAGACCTCTCTTATGCCAAGAGCCGGTGGTGGTTTCAATTTGTCTTATACCAAGAATCTGTGACAGTTTTTCGACTTCATATTTTTTATCTATAATTAGTAGGTTTGTTTCGATCTCTTGCCAAATTAATCTGGTCCTATTCTCCACACCCCATTCATCCATCCTGGATGATAACTGATGCCAGCCCACAACTGTTACTAAGGCTAGCAAAAAGACAGAAGAGAAAACGGCGCCAAGCAATATGGGGAAACTAATCCATCCAAATCCATAGTACCAAAACATATCTGATACTAGAAAAATTACAGTGCTAATCGCCATTTCAACCGCAGACAAACCTCTTATCCACTTGATCATTTATGACTCCCAATGCCAATAGCCCAGAAACACACGGCCTCCGGGCTATTGGGCTTATTCTTGTTGCTTACACCGTGGCGTTGGCTACCTGTTCCAACTCCACAGGAGGAGGGTTGGTCAGACCTGCCACCTCAACCGGAGGCAACTCCTGAGTGTCCACACTAAGGATAGGAGTTTCCACCACAGGTTCGGTCACCACAGGAGCCGGGGTTTTCTTGCCAGAACCCTTGGGACGGCCACGACCACGCTTCGGAGCATTGGGGTCAGCAGCAGGCTTGGGAGCCTTCTTGGCCTTAGGAGCCGCCTTGGCAACAATCTTCTTGGAAGGATTCGCAGCTTTGGCCTCATCGGCCGTAAAGTTACGAATAGAACCATATCGACCTCGAACATCACCGAACACCTGGCCTTTGGCGTTAAACGCCCCGGCCCTAACAGCAGTCTCGATATCTGCCTCGGAATAATAATCATCTAAAGCTTTTCCCATAGCCTTGGAAAGAGCCAGGGCCGCTACCGTCTTATTAACATGACCCCCTCCTTCCTTGACCAAAGAAGAAATGACCTTGTATCCAACCTTTGCAAACTTCGCCGTGTAATCATGGGACATATTTTCGTTTTTCCTTTCTATACTAACGTTACTTCACTACTATAAGAGGTCTTCCCCGCTTTGTCAAGGGTTATCCTTGCTTTTCTTTTGATTGGAGTCGTTTGCCTCTCACATTCAACAACATAAGTCGTCACCTCATCTTTGTCAATAGCCTCCATCAACTTTTCCTCAACATACTGCAATCACAAGCTTTAACGACCAAGGGCTCGGTCACCCCGAGCCCTCTCTAAACCCTACTGATACAACGCCACATCCAAATCGTGGAATGTGATTCCACAATCCGGGTCACGAAGGACTGACCTCCACTTCGGATCCATCGCCTCCCCAAAGAAAGCCAAATGGATATCACACTCAGAATCATCATTGAAGAAACAGTTCATCGGTCTAACCAAATCAAAAGCATCACTAATGACTAGCACTCGATCAAAATTGGCTACCGTAGTTCCCAAAGCATAGGCAATATCTGGACTAAATCGAAAATCAATAGGCCTACAGTTCCCAGCTTCCCACGGATGAACAGTTTTAACATTCCAGCCCATACTGCGCAAATTAGTTACAAAAGATACCTGCGCCGGCTTCTTGTCCGAAAACAATGTATAAAAAGCACTGGTTGTGAACTTATCCTCCGGCCCAAGCCCTACAAATTCCTTGATAGCAGCATCAAGCCTAGGATAATTGATCATTTTGTTGAAATTTTGCCGTGCCGAATACAAGGCCGTAAGATCTCCATAAACCGCAACAGTCTTATTATTTTCCATATTATTCCTTTCTACTACGAACTAAACAATATCAACGCCGCTATACCAAGTGGAATTAATCCAGCCAAATGTCCATCATTCAACATCGCTATACCTATCCAGCCCAATCCAATTATGAAAGCTATTCCAGCTATTCCTAAAAAGATATCAGAGAATAATCGAATAAAAAACAATACTACAATAAGAATCAAAAGACCAACAAGGATGGTCACAACTGCCTACTTCCACGACATCCTTGCTTGTACCCACAACACCCCCAGAATTGTCGATTGGTTCCATGAATAGTTCGTAGAACCATCGGCCTACCACAACTAGGACAAGCGGGAATTTTCTGACGCAACATCTCCCGAGCTTTATCCAATACACGCTTTACAATATCATAGGCCGAATCCCCACAACGATTTGTTCGTGTAGTGTGATCAATTATAGCTTCCCAGCCCTGAGCATCTTGCCAAATAAGCAGGCATCGAATAGCATCTTCCCCACAATCACGAGACAGTTTTCTATCGCTACGAATACTAGTGAGAACCTTCAGTTCCAAACGACCCAACGAATTGCTTTTAGTAATGCAGGAATAATAAGCTTCTTGCCCTTGGGGTTTTAGCAATGAAAACACCCGCTTCGTTGGGTCGGTACGACTTGGCATATTAAACTGTGCTTCAAAATCGTCTAGTGTAATTCGAATAAAGCTAGCCATAATAATCTACTCTTCCTCAATCACCCCATTTGCCGGCTTTATGGCCGGCGTTTTCTTTTCTTCACCCTTTGGCCGAATACCAATTCGCTTTTTGGATTCATATTCGGGCAAAAATCCCGAAACCAAACACAATGTAATGACAGACTTTGCAGCTTCAGCCGCTTCGGCATTTAGTTCTGGACACAAAGCTGTAATGATTGTTTCTCGTGTAACTATATTTCCAGTAGCAAGTTTGGTTTCAATTTCCTTCTTAACCGCTTCTAAGAAGACTGAATCGATAATTTGCATATTATTTACCTTAGCCATTCCTCAAACGATTTCACCAGATCCGGCTTGTCATCAACATAAGACTCGGCCCTCTTGTTGTCAACTGCCTCTAATACCTTTTTTGTGTAGAGGTTTTCGTACTTTTTAGGATCAAACCTAACACGCTTCATATCGTCAACCAGCCTGTTGACCATTGCCACATCCTCTTCCGAAGCGGCTTTTCGTGGGGTTGTATTGTCATAATCACGTACCTCATTGCTGTAGTACAGTGTGTGCAACATTAATCCATTCTTATATGGACGAATTTGAATTAGAGTATCTTTTTTTCCATGCCACCGACCAATAGCACAAAGACTATTTTTCTTTAAGTTTGCCGCTAATGCTTGGAAAACAGCATCTCCGCCAAGATCTGGCTTAATGTAGTAGCTGTCATCTACATAAACTGAATCTACAGTTTCTTCTGGGACAAATTGTTCAATTGCTAGATTTGTTCCATTCGAATCAAGAGCATCATATTCTTCTTTGGTAAATATTACGAACTTATCTTTTTCAACCTCATAGCCAAAATCACAACACGACATATCAATTTCATTACCGATTTTGGAATCAAAGGTTCTTTGTTTGACAGTATTTCCATCCGGTGTAATCTTTTTGAAAGAAATTGATTCTTTTGAAGACGAAACGAATAATTTAACTGGCATCTTTGCCAAACCAAACGTCATTACCCCACTTGCCGCTGATCGATATGCCATTGTTTTTTCCTTTCAGTTATTCCTTACAACAAAACGAAGTTGTGACATTGCCAAAACTATCTAAAATATTTGAGCACGATGTAAAACGTGGAACCCTCTCGCCATTATCAACGCGCACAATATCCCAGGTGGAGTCTTCATTGTATGGCGGCATTTCTGGTGCCTGAGCAAACCATCTAACGGTTATACTCTCCATACAGGTAACCTCATAATATGGTTCAATTTCTGTTTCCGGTCCGCAATTAGATGCAACAGTAAGATCTGCCTTGCAATTTCCGCTACAAATTCTAGCAAGTTTGATTTCGTCCAGTGTTCCCGTAGTATCGTTCCATTGGTAATGTGGACTACCAAGACCATTACCACAAGCCTCTGGATAAGTACAAGGAAGACAGTCAATTAAACTACCACAACCATCCTGAACTACATCGCAGGCCTTATATTTTAGACCAGAGAGGTCTCCACTGGCCCTTGCTGCCGCTGATTGGGCAATTAGAAAATCGTTATCTATTTGTTGGGACTGCTTTTCTAGAGCATAGCCTTCGCAGGTAAGTGGGACACAAGCAGTTGAGCCACCAACTTCTGACGCTCCTCCTGATTCAGAGATTCCACCTGAGCCTTCAGAAATCCCGCCGGAACCTTCAGAGGCCCCTCCAATATTTAAAGCCCCTCCAGCTTCAACAACCCCACCTGTGCCTTCAGAAGTTCCACCAATACCAGTTGTGCCACCCTGTTCTGTAGCTCCACCAATTCCAGATCCACCTTCAGCAACTCCCCCAATCCCTACAATACTACCACCCGATCCCAGAATTCCTCCAGAACCATCTCCAGCTGAGGCTCTACCGCCTTCTTCAGAGGTTTCTCCCCCACTCCCGGCCCAGACAGCCTCTCCTGCTGAACCAGCCTCAGAACCCCCGCCAGAGCCCGTCTCAGTGGCACCAGACATCCCAGCCTCGCCTGCTGCCAATGGGCCATGGCCGGCCGTCACAGCTGTATTGGAACATGCGGTTAGAACAAGCAAAGCAATAACGTTTCTCATATAGCCACCAATAATCCCAACATAACCACCAGATCTATTGTTGTCAACCCCTGTGCTAAAAAGAAAATTGTCTGCTCATAACTGTCCTTCGGTTCGGCTTAGCTTCATTGTCTGTATCCAATGTAGGTGTATCGAATACCTTTACCTTCATTCGTTTCCATTTGCCGTTCACGCAAACTTTTTTGATTTGCATTTTGAAAGCCAAAGGGATAGCTTTTGAGGTAGTAGGTTCAGATCCTTCTTTTATAGCGAATTGTGAATTCTTAACTAGATGGTTTGTAATTTTCATTTTCTAGTTTCCCATCCAATGTGATCAAACCATTTTTGAAACAGTTTCTCCCAAATTGGAAGGATGAAACGTTTGTTTTCAAGATGATCTTGAATGTATTTGTTGAAATCTTTCCAAGTTGAAGAAGAGAAACGGAGCAAACAACTACATGTATAATCTCTTAATGTGATTGTTTGATTTTTGATAATTCTATTTCGAATGTATGGTGCATTATATTTGTAATGTTTAGCCACTATTTTCTCCCAGCTTTGCTATGCTTTCCTGCAACGCTGCCAAAATATCACATTTGTTTTGGATAGATAATTTTCTCACATCAGAAATATTCGTTAGCTTTTTAGCCGAAGCTACAATTGCAATATCAAGATCTTCATTTTTTTCTTTTGATCCCAATATAATCTAATCTATCTTTTGTGGCTGGATAATAGGAAACAAATGTGGTTTTGAACCTCTCGGGTTTCTCACCAATTTCCCGCAACCGAGAATTTATTTTCTTACCATTATCCAATTGAATTGTAGTTTTTGTAACCTTGATTACATGGAAAACACAATAACAACACTCAAAGGGTGTACTAACTTCTTTAATCCATTGATCTCCAACTTTAGCAGAAGAGAAATCAGTATCAGATGTTTTCCATAAATTATCCATATTATTCCCTATCAATCAAATATTCGTGTGGATTAGTTCCTTGAGAAAAATTTGGATACCCATCCTCCTTAAGTTTCTTTTTAATACGCGGATCACAAATATTTGAACTGGTTGAAAAAACATATTTGTTTTTTCGCAAAGATTCATGAATACATCGTTTAATTTCAACAATTGAATTCCTAAGCAAAAACATTTCATGTGCCAGTGATTGTATTGGAGAACAGCTATCCCAACAAATAGCACAACGATATTTAGACACAAACTCTATCTGAAATCCAAAATTCTCTAATTCCATAGGATAACGATCAATATCAACTTCATATGATAGTTTTCCATGCAAAGCTTGCGCCTCAATACTAGGAAGCAATTCTTTACATATCTCATTAATTCTTTCGAATTTAGTCATATTATTTTCTACCCCTTACATTTGTTGGTCTAACCCAACGTCGATAGTTTTCATTCATCCGACCCTTGCGATAATCCAAACCATAGAGATGAACCAAATCTTTACATAACTTGGGAGCCCACTCAGAACAAAAGCCAGGACTAATACAAATACCAATTCCAACACAACGCTTAAGAAAAGAATCTATCTTTAAAGATTTGTCATAAACTGAACTGGTTTTTTTCCAATCACTCCCACCATCCCATTTTTGACATTGATAATTCCACTCTCTCAAATTACAATTACCAAAAGAATCATTGTGACGGTTGCGATACCACATATATCTTCCAGAATGTCTCCATTTAACAAACGAAACCCACGATCCACAATCCAGTGAATTTACATCTCGAGAACATAGATCAGAATGTTCATCAATATTTACCAGAGTATCAGCACCAGAGGAATTAACATATGGCAACAACTGTTGATGGTTCATCACAACTATCGTTGGAATGTTCCGCCTATGCTGTAAGAGATTCTCAAGTTGCTTCTTGGCCTTGTGGTATTCTTTGTATTGCCAGTAGTCAACATCAATGGATAGATAGGTTGCCATATTTAATTCCAGTATAAGGCTACGATTTGGCTTTGTCAACTACTCGCCAGTGGTTTTTCTCCACATCCCAAACACCATACCGGCCCTCTTCGATAGTATAGTACACCCTTAATACGTGGTGATTACGAATTAAGGACTGACATTTGGGACACGGCTTAGCCAAAGCCCACTTGCCCCCATCACGATATACCCTGGCAACATACATGGTACAACCAGCATCGGACTTGCGGATAGCTCTTGCTTCTGCGTGGGCCGTGGGATGGGGCTGCCTGGTCATTGCATTTTGCGAAACGACAAGAGCACCATCCTTACGCTTTGCCACAGCGGCTAATAAGTAATTCTTACCAAGCTTCCCACGATTACCCGACAGGGCTATCTGGGCTGCCAGTTGTAGGAGCTTCATCCAATTCCTTTTTAGACTTATTAGTTGATAGGTATTGTGACCGAAGAGTTGCCCAAACCATAGATGCTAATATTTCTTCTTCTTTAGAAAGCTCACGTTCTTCTACGCTAAAAATTTGCCACTTATCCGTCCCGGCATTACCAAAAACTTGAACTATAGTTTTTGTTTCATTAAAACGAATCAAAGCACTATGATCTTTGCGTCGAGATGTAACGATATATTGATCATTAATAATTATTCTGCGTGAATGGGTAACAATTCCTGGATTGTCATCATCAATACTAACTTTGGGACAGCTATGTGTTTTTGAATGTTTGATGTAATTAGAGTAGTTCTCAATATCTGGTTTCATTTTACTTTTCTCCATTGTTTAGATTTTCCAACAACCAGTCTGCACCTTTTTGTACCATCTGGAAAAGTTCCGGATTGATACTAACACCAAATCGATCCTCTCCAACATCTACACATCGTGTTTTGTGAAGAAATTCTTCTTCGATACTTTCTGTCATATGTTGTTGCATTACTACTATGTAGTCAGCCCAAGTGCAAAACAAGTGAAGAGTTTCTTTAGAGACTCGAATTCGGCCCACAGCCACAGCTTCATGGCCTCTTAGTTCATGAAGAGTATAGGCCAATGCCTGGCTTCTAACATTTCCGCCATCACATACACATAGGAATTTCATTTTGTTTCTTTCTTGCAGGCCGGGCAGGATTTGAACCCGCATCTGATGGATTTGGAATCCACCGTTTTGCCAATTAAACTACCGACCTAATTAGATTGTGGTTCTTTTCCGCCTTTATCTTTTCCGAACTTAAACGTTGGCATAACATCCTCATCAAAACTTTTAGCTTCTACCCATGGT
>Ga0172381_10004515_pt1 | contig 14386 bp, 8 predicted proteins | sample Leawel6488metaG_FD_119754 | JGI IMG/M metagenome (GOLD analysis project Ga0172381, IMG submission 119754) | Leachate microbial communities from a municipal landfill in Southern Ontario, Canada - Leachate well 64-88 metaG | ecosystem: Engineered > Solid waste > Landfill > Unclassified | place... | reverse complement strand
CTTTCTGAGTAACTGCTATTATAAGTGGAGTAAAGCCATCTTCAGTTGGAGAATTTACTGAAGCTTTGTCTTTTATAGCTTGTTTAACACCTTTTAGGTTGCTTCTCTTTATAGCATCAATTAAATGATTTTGTGGAGTAATTGGTTGTTGCATTGCGCTGTTTATGTGTGGTAAAAGTAATGCTATGCCGAACACAATCAGTAGGTGTTTTTTGTACATAAGATTCTCTTTTTTAATGAGGTATAAAAAATTTCTTTACTTAGCCTAGTTTGCTTTTTCTTTGAAAATCAAGAAATAAGGACCAATGGCAGGACAGGCTGAATATAATTGTGTTCCTGAAAACGTCAAAAAATACTATACTGGATTATCTATGATCTCGGATGACACAAGGGTTTTCATGAACATGTCAGAACAATCACTCAATTTTGCACGCAAGTGGCGGTCGAAGCAATTTAATCAGGTGGTAGGGCAAGAGCTCACTATTCGTCTGATTAAAAATAGTCTCTATCGCAATCTTGTTTTCCCGGTTTATCTTCTTGCAGGTACTCGTGGCTGTGGTAAAACTACGACCGCACGGTTACTTGCTGCTGCTGTTAATTGTGAAAATCTTTCTCTCTTTCAGCGCGAACCACAAAACAGGGACTTGCCTTGTCTGACCTGTGAGTCGTGTAGAGCTATGACACAGGGACAACATCCTGATTTTATTGAAATTGATGCAGCGTCTAATACGGGTGTTGATAATGTGCGGCAGATTATTGATGCGGCTTCTTTTGTGCCTGCTCTTGGTACTAAAAAAGTTTATTTAATTGATGAAGCCCATATGCTCAGCAAGGCTGCTTTTAATGCATTTCTAAAAATGCTCGAAGAGCCACCCGCAACGGTATTGTTTTTGTTGGCAACAACTGATCTTCATAAAATTCCCGAAACGGTATTATCTCGTTGTTTTCAATTGTTTTTTTCTCCTCTTGCTCCTGAGATACTTATTAAACATCTTATGTTTGTATGTGAGCAAGAAACTATTTCTTATGACCGTGCAGGTCTTATGCGTATAGCTCGCGAATCTGGTGGTGCCGTGCGTGATGCTCTGACATTGCTTGAACGGGTACGTTTGTGCTCGCCCTCGGTGACTGGTGAGGCTGTGGGACTTTTGCTTGGGTATAACGATGCTGATCATATTAAGTTGATCCATGCCATAGCCAAGGCTGATACTTCTGCACTGATGAACTGCCTTGATCAGATACGGGCTGGTGGTGGTAAACCACAGCAGGTCTGGCGGGGATATGTTGAGCTCCTGCGTGAAGCGCTTTTAACAAAACAGGGTATAGCTTCAAGTCGTGCAGAGGATGTGCAGGAATTAGTAGCTGTGTGTTCCCTTGAGAAAATTATTAATCTTCTTGATATATGTTACGAATATGAGCCGCTTTTTGCTAAAACGGCAATACCATCAATTATGCTTGAGCTTATGCTCATGCGTCATATGCAGGTAGTAACTACTCTGGCGACGGTCAGTGTTGCGCGGAATCTTCCCATGTCTAATCAGACAAAAAAACAAGAAACAGGAGCACCAGCACCTGTTATATCTGTTGCTGAGAAAGTTGTTGAAAAGCGGGAAGTAATAACGACAGAATTTCCGCAATGGCGGTTGTTTTTAGATAAGATTCAGCAGCTTGATGACCCGTTGTTATTATCTATTTTTAGGCAAGGTGCCTTTCATCAAGAGGATACAAATATCAAACTTAAATTTGGTAAGAATCTGACTTTTTTTAGCGACTGGCTTGATAATACCAAAAAGCTCTGGGAGCCCTTAGTTATTGAACTGTTCCCTGGTTGTACGTTACTGTTTGCGTTTGATCAAGTTCCCGTTGCTGTGGCAGAAAAAAGTTTTGATACCGAAAAAAAAATGGCTCCGATCATGACACCACAGCCACGGCAGGCTGCAGGGGAGTATAAAAGAACCTATAGATCACCGGAGCCACTTAAAGAAGTTGCAGTTTCAATTACCGATAAAGATAAATGGCGTACTGCGCACACTCTTTTACGGGTCTTTCCCGGAACGGTGACGCTGGTACCCGAGGAACATCTATGACAAAAAATAGTTCTCTGCCACAAGTGGCGTTTGTTGGACGAATGAATGTTGGTAAATCAACATTATTTAATCGCTTATCTACCGATGCAAAAAGTATTGTGCTCGATTACCCAGGAGTAACGCGAGATGCGGTTAAGGATAACGTAGAGTGGCAGGGGCGGGAGTTCATTGCTATCGATAGTGGGGGTATTCATCTTCACAAAACTCAGGATGAGCTTTTTGAAAAGATACGTGCGCAGGTACTCAAAGTTATTGAGATGGCGGATGTTATTATATTTATGGTTGATGGGACCGTTGGCGTTCTCCCCGAAGATCGTGATATTGCGACCTATTTACATAAATTACGTAAGCCAGTCATCCTAGTAGTGAATAAAACTGATGCTCGTGAAACGAATGAGCGTCTGTATGAATTTAACCAACTCGGTTTTTCAGTTATTGTTCCTGTTTCTGCTCAGCATGGTCGTGGGGTTAATGACTTACTAGATGAGGTGGTAAAACAGTTGCCAGAATATGGTAGTGCTTCTTCTGAAGCACCAGCTTATAAAGTTGTCTTTTTAGGTAAGCCAAACGTAGGTAAATCATCATTACTGAACGCTCTTCTTAAGCAAGAACGTTCAGTTGTGTCTCCTCAACCGGGAACAACGCGTGAGGCTATCTCTGAACGTGTCAATTTTTATCAAGAATCTATTGAGCTTACTGATACTCCCGGTGTGCGCCGTAAGCGTTCTGTTGGCGAGCATTTGGAACTATTGATGGTCAAAAGTGCTTTTCAGGCGCTTAAAGGAGCAGATATAGTTGTTCTCTTGATTGATGGATCCTCACCAACCTTAGTAGACCAAGAGCTTAAACTGGCATTCTATGCATTCACGGAGCAATATAAAAATCTTATTTTACTTGTAAACAAGGCTGATCTGGTGACGGATGTTCAACGGGCAAGTCTTGATAGAAGTTTTGAAGAATACCAACATTTATTAAAAAAAATTCCGGTATTATCTATTTCCTGCCTGTCTGGTAAGAATATTGGTCGTGTTTTACCCTTAATTCAGGAAGTATGGAAGCTGAGTAATGCTCAATGGAGTGATGGTGAATTGACCAAACTCTTAAAGACAGCTCTTACTGAAAAACCGTTATATCATAAGGGTGAACGGCTTGAACTCTTTGCGGTTACACAAATACATACAGCTCCACCGACTATACTTCTTGAGGTAAGTGATCCGCGTTGGTTTGGACAAAGCCAATTGTCTTTCTTTGAAAATATTCTTCGTTCTGAGTATGATATTCAGGGCGTACCCATAAAGCTGATAACAAAAAAACATCACTACTAAAAAACTTTTCAGAAAGGGCTTTTCATGAACAAACGTATTACGTTTCGAGGAATGGACCATTCACCTGTTATTGAAGAGTTTTCCCAACGGCATCTTGAAAGGATTGTGCATCTGCTGACGAGTGAACGTACGCCACAGCATCTTGAACTGACGTTAACAGCACACCCTGTTCATGCACATCATGAAATCGAAATTCTGGTAAAAACGCCTCATTATGACCTGGTTGCCCGTCGCGAAGGTGTTGACATGTACCAAGAAATTGAAAAGACGGTTGATGTGATGATCAAAGAAATTAAAAAGGCAAAAGAAAAATACCTCGATATTCGAAAAAACGGAGCTCCTCTTAGTGAAGAGGTGGAATAATATTTAAGAAGATTTTTGCTTTTATAAGAAGATTCTTGCTTTTAAAGGTATGAAAGAACTACTATTATAAAAAATAGTGGTTCTTTTTTTATTGAGGGGGAGATAATGAAAGCATATACCATAATTCTTATCGTAAGTTGTACGTCATGCTTGTATGCCATGGAGCCAAGTCCGGCAGAAGCAATGTTAAATAAAGATGGTGAGGGCGCATCGTTAAATACAGATGATGAGGGCGCATCTCTTATTCCTTACAGAACTGATAGCCAACAAAGTCAGCGTACCACTACCCCGGGGGCACCTGTCGGTTCTTCTTCGGGAGGTGAGGCTATTGTAATAGTTCCGCCGGGGAACAAGATGGAAGCTGTAAGTGCTCAGGTACTCAGAGCGGTTGCTAGAGATGGATGTCCACAAAAGGGTCCTGTTTTGCCCTTTGTTAAAAAACTTAATGAAAAAGCCGAACAGGCAAATGTCGAACAGGCAAATAAGGATCAGAGGGCCCTTGATATTGGTGAAGAATCTGATGATGAAGGAGGTCCGGCTGAATACGCTCCTGCTTGGAAGAGGTATATTTTTAAGGCATCAGTTGCTCTTGTTCCTGCTGCTGGTGTGATTGCCGTAGCAGCAACAAAACTTGACCCAACAGTTCTTGCTGTCTTAACAGCGACTGCCGGTGCAGGTTCATGGACAGCTACCAAGGATCTCCCGTGGCAGGCTCAAATTCTTATTGGGTCGATTACCTGTGCCGCTGGTTTTATCACTGATGCATATGCCGTACGCATTGGTGTTTCGGCCTTAGGAACAGCCTATTTATTGAAATTCTATAAACGAAAGACAAAAACGCTTGGCGCTCGCCTGGGTATTGTGGAAAAAGAGAAGAAAAAAGATAAAAAAAAGAAACAAGAGAAAACGCCAGAAGTAACATCTGGCGCTGATTTAGTATAGTATTTATAAGGCGTGAGCTGTTAGTTCTTGTGTCAGACTTTTCTTGTCTGGAATTGGCTGTTCAAAACCCCATGCCATTACAAGCTTCTTATCCTGCGGATCTATGATAAGCAATGTTGGGTAGCCATGAATAGCTGAACCGAACTCATTCTTGAGTTGTTCGTACGAATCAATATCACGATCCGCTTCAATAAATACGGGAATGTAATCCGTAAGGGCGGCTGTAATTTCGGGGGTATGGAGAACGGTTTTTTGGAGCTTTTTGCATGCAGCGCAGTAAGTTGCACTTACATCGACAAAAAGCCGTTTATGTTCATGTGCTGCTTGATTGTAGGCTGTTTGATACTCATGGGACCATGTCAGGTGGATATCATGTACTGCATGTTTATGGGAAAAATATTCTTTGATGCCCTGTACGGCAGTCAGACAGGCACTGATAATAAATAAGGCTCCCATAATAACTTTGAAGATACGTGTTTTTTTGCTGTCATACGGCATGATATCTCTAAAATAGGTGCTCCCAATAAAAAAGAGGAAGAGTACCACACCCCAAATAAGAAGGTACCACGAGATGAGCTTTTCAAGGTGATAAAAAACCATAGCAATAAGCATGAGTCCCAGGAGTTTTTTCACCTCTACCATCCATGACCCTGCGCGTGGCATAAGAGAAACAGAGGTAGAGAACGTACCGATGATTAATAAGGGTAAACTTGAACCGATACCAAAGACAAACAGGAGCACTATTCCTTCAAGATAGCTCATATAGGAACCAGCGACGGTGATATGACCAACGTAGTTCATAACAAGTGCCAGTCCGGGAGATAAACAGGGTGAAGCTACAGTTCCGCTGATCATACCAAAGGTAAATGCTGCAATGTATGAACCACCGACGACCTTTGTTCCTTTTGGGCGGAGAAATTTAGGAATATACATGTCATAAAATCCAAAGAGTGCCAGGCCCAGATAACCTAAAATGAAGGCAAGGGGAAGAATAACAAAAGGGCTTGACTGCAGTTCGCCAAAAACGGCACTACCAAGTGCAGTAATAAAACCAAGAAGGGCAAACGTAGTAGAAATACCGAGCGTGTAGGAAAAAGCTACGGAGAAGTTTTTCAAAAAGGATGAGCTGTGGCTTGTTTGTAAGATCCCAATAGTGATTGGAATCATAGGGTAGATACAAGGGGTAAGGCTGAGTAAAATGCCCAACGTTAAAGTAACGGCAAAGCGTGTGGAGCGGGAGCTTGTTGAAGCAAAGAGGGATGATAAAGCGCCTTTCCAACGAGAAAATAGTTCAATGAGGTAGGAAATTATTTTTTGTAAAAAACTGGTGGATGGAACGCTGTTCTCTTCTTTACTTGGTTGGTGCTCCTGAGTTGTTTCAGGAGTGAGCTGTGTGGGTACTGCTCGTGCGCGTTCAAAATCGACGTTGATAAGAGCATGTTCACGCGCAGTTTTGGTATTTAATTCAAAGGAGGTATAGACCGTTGTTTTTGTTGAAGCACATGTTTTCTTATCTGTGCATACATTAAAAGAAAAGAGGACATGATCCTTATAGCCTTCTTTGTGGGTCTTACGTATTGGATCGAAAAATGACTCTGCTTTTCCCTGAGAAGAGATGGAAGATAGGTGGACGCTGGGATTGTCCGATGAAGCGGTAAAACTATTGCTATAAAGAATTTCGCCCGGTTGCAGAGAGATCTGCGCAGTTACGCCAAGGCACGAGGGACTCTTTTTAGTGGTGATGAAGGATACCTGATAAGAGTAGAGATGGCTGAGTGAGGTAATTCCGAGTAAAAGAATTTTATAGAAGGAAGGTCTCTGCATGATGATCTCCTGATAGTCTAAAAAGTGAATCTTGTGAATATTCTTGTGAATATAATAACTATTTTTTATACTAATTACTCTCGTCTATGGGGCTGTAGTTCAGTTGGTAGAACGTCTGGATGGCATCCAGAAGGTCACCGGTTCGAGTCCGGTCAGCTCCACCATCTTATAAGTTTTTCTTTTCCTTTAGTGTAATGTTTCCTCGTTCTACGTCGATAAGTATTGGTGTTCCACCAGTACCTACTGTTCCTTTTATCTCGCGCATGAGGTTTTGCCAGGTCTGTTTATTCAGTTTCATGCTGGGTGGTGTCAGTGTAATAACGTGTTCAGTGGTGATTGTTCCTCGTTGTGTGTGAGCAGATATATCAGCATTGGCATTCGAAGGCAGGGTCAGTTCTATAGATCCATAAAGAGTCTCAATCATAAGTGATGATTCTGGTAATAGTTCATCGAGGGTTACTGAAATAGTTCCGTTATTAGCATGCGCATTGAGCGAGGTACAGTGTTTTGTAGTAAGGGTGATTTCTTGTGCTGAGGAGAGTGTTAACGCTCCAGTGAGCCCCGTTGCGGTTATCATTCCTTTTTCATTGGTAGTGGCAACAACTGTCATATTGGTAGGGAGAGAGAGTTTGTAATCAACCCGTGCGTAGGGCTTTGAATCATCAATTGCGTTAGTTTCTATACTCGTTCGAGGTAGGTTTTCTTCTTCGTCAGATTCACTACAACAGGAAGGTTGTGCAGGCGTTACGGTACTGGAGGTATTTTCTTGTTCTTCGATGGATCCCTGTTTGGTAGTTTCGAGAAGAAGTTCCTCTTTATCCCAACCGATCAGGGTTATGTTTCCCTTTAATGAGGTGATTTCTACGCTACTTGTTGGTGGGACTTTGTATGGTGTGCTTGTTATGGTGGGTTCTGTCCCTTTTAAAAAATTCGGAATCAATCTGCTGTAATTAAAAGAATTTCCGTGTAAGGATAGACTGAGAGAAAGACATGCACAGGCACAGGCGTACGAGAAAAATGTATGGTAAGTGGTGGTGATCATGAATCTTCACTCGTAAAAAGGTGTACTAAGAAAAGGATCCGTATGGAGTCTACAAAAATTTTTCCTGATATTCAAAAGGGGATAGCTGAATTATGTGCTCAACAGCCTCTTCTTTTACCAATTACTGATGCCATTCATAAACAGGGTGGTATTTCCTATCTAGTAGGAGGAGCTGTGCGTGATCTCCTTCTTTCTTTACCGATTAAGGACATGGATATTGAGGTGCATGGTATGTCCTTGGAGGCGCTTGAAACTGTCTTGAAACATTATGGACCGGTGAGTGAAGTGGGTAAATCTTTTGGCGTATTAAAAGTTTATGGCACTTCCTTTGATTTTTCTTTGCCTCGTCGTGATAGTGCCGGTCGTAAGCCGCAGGTTACTATTCAGGACCTGTCTCTTGAGGATGCGTTGCGGCGACGGGATCTTACGATGAATGCGATGGCATTGGACATGCATACGAGGTGCTTATATGACCCCTTTGACGGGCTGTCAGATCTTCATGCCAAAAGATTGCGTTCACCTGATAGTTCTTTTTTTGCTCAGGATCCGCTTCGTTTTTTTCGTGTTATGCAGTTTATAGGGCGATTTGAGATGAACCCTGATGAAGAACTTACTCGTATATGTTCTTCTATGGATATTAGTGATGTATCGCGTGAGCGGATAGAGATGGAATTTGAAAAATTATTATTAAAAAGTAGAAGACCCTCTTTAGGTATACGATGGTTAGCGAAAATTAAGAGGCTTCATGAGGTTCTTTCTGAACTTGATAGAACGCGTGGGGTTGAACAGGAAAAAAAATGGCATCCTGAGGGAGATGTATTTGAGCATACGATGCAAAGCCTTGATGCGGCAGCTGATGAGGTGTCATACCTACCTGAGCTCAGTGATAGTGAAAAGCTTATGGTTATGTATGCGGTGCTCTGTCATGATCTGGGAAAAGTAGCTACGACGAAAGTAATTGATGGGCGACTGAGAAGTTTTGGTCATGACGTACAGGGAGTTACCTGTGCTCGTTCATTTATGCGGCGTATTACCAGAAATAATGATCTGATTGATGGTGTCATTATGCTGGTACGTTATCATCATGCACCTCGGACATTTATTGATCAGGGAGCACACCCTTCTGCATATAAACGACTTGCTTTTAAGATGAACGGTAAGGCAACGCTTACGCATCTATCTCTCGTTGCTCAGGCTGATGTCAGGGGAAGAAATCCACAGGGACATGCCCCTGTGCCTCGAGGAGGGGAAGATCTGTTTTTGAAAAAGGCACATGATCTAGGGGTTGCTTATGGTGCAGAACAACCGTTGCTCACGGGGAAGAATTTTCTTGATGTTATTAAACCAGGTCCTGAATTAGGAAAAATGGTAAAGCGGGCGTATGAGTTGCAACTGGCACAGTTGATAAGCGATAAAGAAAAGTTGAAAAAGCTTGTCCTTGTACTGCTTCAGGGTAAGAACAAGAAATAATAGTTTTTTGATGTTGACTCACGTTGATCAAATAAGCCATAGGGAATAGGTATTTTATGATTTAACCAGTTCCTTAATGCAATTTGCTTTTTATGGCTATTTCGTGATTTAATAGTGGCAGTCAAAAAAAATATATTTTGTACTGGAGAGAGTACATGAAAAGTGTCGGACGAGTAGGGTTTATAGTTAGTTATATTTTTATATCGTTTCCATTCATGGCCTCTGCCGATTATACGGTTAATACTGCTGTTGATGATGCAAACCCTCAATCTTTACGATGGGCAATTGGCCAAGCAAATAGTGCTCCTGCAAATATTGTTTCTGATGGTGGTACCTACTCAATCACTCTTGCTTCTGCTTTACCTTCATTTACCCAAACATATACGATTGATGCTGCTACGCCAAAATTAACGATTACAGGTAATTCTGCAGGCTATCTTAATTTTTCGGTTGATTCAGGAAAAACCATTGATATGTACTCAACGGTTACCGGATCGGCAGGTTTAACAAAAACAGGATTAGGAACGCTTGAACTATTAGGGACTGTTGGTCATACGGGATCAACGACTATTTCTGCTGGGGATTTGAATATTGCTGCTGATATGGCTAATACGACTGGTATTTCGATTGCTGATTCAGCAATATTGGGTCTTATAGGAGCAGAGACCTATACAAAGAATATAACATTAACTGGCAACGCCACGATTAATACAACGGCTGACGCAATTCAAACAGGGGCTATTAGCGGGGCGTTTGGGTTAACAAAGACAGGAGCTAACACCTTAACACTGAGTAATTTAGGTAATACGTTCAGTGGTACAATGACAATTTCTGCTGGCAGTTTGGTTATATCAAATACGGGTAATTTGACGGGGGCATCGTTTATATCTCTGGGTGCAGGAACATTGGGACTTGCAGGGGCAATGACGTTTACCAAGGCAATAGAACTTACTAATAGCTCTGCTGCGATTAGTACGACGAATGCAGACTCGACTATTTCTGGACAAATTACGGGCGGGTTTAATCTTCATAAAACGGGTGCTCGTGCGTTAACGTTGGGCGAAGGTTTTTATCCGTTTAGCGGTATTATGTATATAGATGCAGGTACGTTGAATATATCTAACTCGCAAAATCTTCTCTTTATATCAAGTTTGTCTCTTGGAGCAGGAACTCTTGGTTTGACTGCTGGTTTTGCCTTTAGTCACCCAATAACTCTGGCAGATAATGCTGCGACGATTAGTACTACTGGTGGCAATTCAACAATATTAGGTCACATTACGGGTGGTTTTAATTTAACAAAGACAGGGATTAATGCGCTTGCTTTGTCAGCATCAAATACCTACTCAGGATTAACAACGATCAGTGCTGGTACGTTGAATGTAGTTTCTGATGGTAGTACGGGTACAGGTACAGATATCTCAATGGCAGATTCAACAATATTAGGATTTATCCTAGCAAGAACCTATACAAAGAATATAACGTTAACGGGCAATGCCACGATTAATACAGCATCTGATGCAATTCAAACAGGTACTATTAGTGAATCGGGTGGTTCACGTACCTTAACAAAGACAGGAGTTAGAGCGCTCACCTTAACTTACCCATTAAATACCTACTCGGGTACCACAACCATAAGTGCAGGTACATTGAATGTATCTTCTGATGGTAATACGGGTACGGGTACTGATATCTCAATGGCAGATTCAACAACATTAGGACTTACGGGAGCAGGAACCTATACAAAGAATATAACGTTAACGGGTAATGCCACGATTAATATAACAGCTGATGTCATTCAAACGGGTACGATTAGTGGGGCATTTGGGTTGACTAAAACAGGAGCCAATACACTTACTCTGACGAGTGGTAATAGCTATACCGGAACAACAACAGTTACAACAGGTACGCTTATTCTTGGTAATAATACGGGAATGATTGCATCAACACCGCTGGTGGTTAATGGTACGTTTGATATCAGTGCGGGATTGTCTGATGTAACCGTGACGAGTTTGACGGGATCTGGCGATATTATCACGGCAGCATCTCATGGTCTTATTATTGATCAAGCAGGATCAAGCTCTTTTAGCGGAATAGTGAGTGGTAGCGGAGGGACGCTTGAAAAGAAGGGTGTTGGTACTCAAACGCTTACCAATACCAATACCTATACCGGAACAACAACGGTAACGGCAGGTACGCTTACTCTTGGTAGTAATACGGGAATGATTGCATCAACACCGCTGGTCGTTAATGGTACGTTTGATATCAGTGCGGGATTGTCTGATGTAACCGTGACGAGTTTGACGGGATCTGGCGGTATTACCACAGCAGCGTCTCATGGCCTTATTATTGATCAAGCAGGATCAAGCTCTTTTAGTGGAATAGTGAGTGGTAGCGGAGGGACGCTTGAAAAGAAGGGTGTTGGTACTCAAACGCTAACCAATACCAATACCTATACCGGAACAACAATGGTAACGGCAGGTACACTTACTCTTGGCAATAATACGGGAATGATTGCATCAACACCGTTGGTCGTTAATGGTACGTTTGATATCAGTGCTGGTGCTGGTCCTGTGACGGTAAAAAGCGTAACGGATGATGGCCTTGGAAATGGTATTATTACGACAGCTCTTGGGCATGACCTTGTTATTGATCATGCAGCAGGTACAAGCTCATTTAAAGGAACTATTGGTGGTGCTGGAGGTCTTACTAAGACGGGTGTTGGTACACAGATACTTACCAATATTAACCTTTACACTGGAACAACAACGGTTGATGCAGGTACGTTAGCATTGGGCAGCGGATCTGGTTTTATAGCGTCAACACCGGTAGTGGTTAATAGCTCAGCTACCCTCGATATCAGTGATGGTATTGGAGCACTTATGGTGAAAAGTATTGATGATGGTACGAGCGGTGGCGGCACTATAACCTTGGGTAATAAAGCTCTTATTATTAATCGCGCAGGAGGTACGAGTACATTTTCAGGATCTATCACGGGTACGAGTGGCGTAACAAAGCTCAATACAGGTACGCAGATTTTTACCGGTGCTAATGCCTATTCAGGTGGTACAACGGTTACTGGTGGTATCCTTCAAGGCAACACGAATGGGGTACAGGGTAACATTATTAATAATGCCGCTGTAGTCTTTGATCAGACTGGCGTTGGTACGTATTCAGGTGCGATGAGTGGTACGGGTACCCTGACAAAAACAGGTTCTGGTGATGTGATTATTGCTGATGGATCAGTTAATACGCTCTCAGGTACGACGTACGTTAATGAAGGGCGTATGCTTGTTCGGGGAACGCTTCCGGGGCCCATGGTCGTCAATACACAGGGTACTCTTGGTGGTAACGGGTACTGTGGGACAGTAACAAATCATGGTATTGTTGCACCGGGTGAATCGATAGGTACGATTCATATTATCGGAGATTATAATCAAGCGGCAGACGGGGCATTAGCTATTGAAATTGATAATGTGACTCATGACTATGTGTATGTTGCTGGTGTTGCCAATTTAAATGGTGCAGTGAATATCTCAGGACTTTATTTAAGAGATGTGGTGTATACCATCTTAACTGCTAACGGTGGGGTGAATGGGATATTTAGTTCGAGTACCGTGAATCCACCAACAGATCGTTACAATATCTTTTATACCCATAGCAGTGCGTTATTTACCACTGACCGTAATGCTGTAAGGGCTGAAGAAACTCCTTTATCAGGAAATCCTCTCCTTGTGCAAAATTACTTGGAGTATGTCCGTATAGATCCCTTTTCAGATTTGTATAACGTGATGAGTGTCCTGTGTTGTAGTATCCCCTACAGTGAATACATCGAAGCGCTTAACGAACTTCATCCAGCGGTATTTAGTACGGTCCCTGAACTAAAATACAATAATCAATATGACGCGATGAATACCTTCTCGCAACGGCTACGTACGGCGTACACGGGCAATCAGTTGTTAGGAAGACAGGATCGTGCATCAACTAAACGTCTTAGTAATAAGCTCACCGCGTGGATTCAACCACTCGGATACGTCAAGCATAAAAAAACGGTTGAGTATGATCGTGGGTATGATGCACAAGAAGCAGGCATCATGCTCGGAACAGACTATCGTTGTGGTAAACATCTTCTTCTTGGTGTTGGTGGTGGCTATACACGAGATCATTCTCAATGGCACTATCCTCTTGCGCCGGTTGATCGTTCACCAGATACGGTCATTCATTCAGGATTCTTTGGCGCATATGGTGAGTTGTATGGTAAGTATTGGTATCTTAATGCGTCAGCTCTTGGCTCACATAATACGTATATCTACCGCCGCAGAATAAATTTTGGCACCATCGATCGTACTGCTACCAGTACTCATCAGGGTCTTGCGTGGAGCGCTCATGTTGAAGGTGGTATTCATTATCCATGTACGAAGTACAAGATCTATCTTGAACCAACGGTCTGGCTTGATGAGTTTAGTTCGTATGAAAAAGGCTTTACGGAAACTGGTGCTGATAGTCTTAATATGATCGTTGATGGTAAGGATACTCGTATGCGTCAGGTCTGTGCAGGTGTACGAATATATAAAGATTTTACCTGGAGACGGTTCATGTTTGAGCCAAAAATCACCCTTGGAGCTCTCCATGACACACCACTTAATAACACGACCTACATAGCTCGCTATGTTGATCAAACAGATGTACTGACGGTCTATGGTACTGATCTTAAACACAGTCTTGCTGTAGTCGGTGCTGATCTGCGTATGGGATTTAAAAAAGATCGTTCCTCCTTTGCCGGTATTCATTATGAAGCACATATGCGGCGTGGATATCATTCACATCATGCTTCATTTGAAATAGAAAAAACCTTCTAATGAGTACGTTAAAGATCTGGAGATAAGGAGTGGTAAAAAGATGAAAATAAGTGAAGCGCATTAGTCAAAAGGAAAAGTTGTATGAAGCTCAGTATTATGCATATAAAAATCTTACTCTTTCTTCTGTGTAGTGCAGGAAGTTCTATTCAGGCTGATTTTGTGTATACCGTTACTAACACGAGTGATGATGGCGGACAAGTTGGGTCTTTACGCTATGATATTGGCCTTGCTAATGCTACTCCCGGAAGTATAGGCTCTGATGGTGGAACATATGATATTACGTTGTCAGGAGATCTTCCTGCTTTTGTAGGGACGTATACGATAGATGATTTAGTTCCGAGTTTAACAATTACGAGCGGTGGAAATCTTAACCTAACTGTTAGTGCTGGAGGCGAAACATCGTTATATTCAGCACTTAGTGCTGCCGGATCTGTCTATAAGTATGGTGATGGAACGTTGCGTCTTGGTAATAGTCCT
>Ga0172381_10004514_pt1 | contig 14386 bp, 27 predicted proteins | sample Leawel6488metaG_FD_119754 | JGI IMG/M metagenome (GOLD analysis project Ga0172381, IMG submission 119754) | Leachate microbial communities from a municipal landfill in Southern Ontario, Canada - Leachate well 64-88 metaG | ecosystem: Engineered > Solid waste > Landfill > Unclassified | place... | reverse complement strand
TTATTTTTTTATTTTTATGAAATATTCTGGATATTCTTTCATTGCATCTTCTAACATTTTACTTGATATTGGATTTTTAATATGTGATAATATATAGATATTTTTTATAATATCCGGAGCATCAATAAATTCAGTTGAGTTTAAATCTTTTAACATAATAATATATTATTAATTTTTAAAAAAATCATTAATTTCTCTTTTAGAATATCCCCATTCTTTTATAATTTCAACTATTTCATCTTTTGTTAATTCAATAGAAAAATATCCTTTACAATAACCACAACCAATTACTTTTAATGAACTTGACATTTTAGTGATTGTTTTACCACAACCATCACATTTGAAATATCGTTCATTACTTATTTTATTATGTTGTTCCATTCTTATTGCTTAGTTCGATTTTTTATAACTTTTATTGCTTGAGATACTAATCTTTCACGTGTATTATATAAATCGTCAACATTTTTATTAAATTCCCTATCGGCATTTATAACATATCCAATTTGATATGATATTGCAACCATAAAATTTAATTCCAACCAATCGATGCAATCTTGCCAAATAGGAGCTAAAATAGAATTCGGATAAATAAAAGCTACTTTTTTCTGAGAAATTGCATATTTCCAATCACTAACTTGTTTTAAATTATCACCATCAATAAATATAGCCAAAGATGGTTCATCAAATCCCAATTCTTTAAGATCTTTTGCTATTTGATATGTTACAAATTTATCGCTATATTTTTCCATTTCTTTTATTATATTCTAATTTAATATTCTTTATTTGTAATTCTAATTCATTTATTTCAGATAATGTTTTTCTATAATCATCTTCTTTATTTTTATAATTAATAATTACATCATCATTAGCATAATCAATTAGAAATCCACATAATTCATATTCTTGTTGATTGTTATGATATGATATTTCTACGAAATTACATCCAATTTCATTTAATTCATTAATATGTTTTTGTAAACTATTAATTTGAATCGGATGTGATATAGAATCTCTTCCACCAGTTTCTATTATTTTTATAATATCATCTTCATTATAATCAAATTTAGTTTGAATCGAATCAAATGTATTATTCGATATTACTTCTTTGATAAATCTTTGTTCTAGAAATATATTTTTCATAAAATAATATTTTTATTTTTTCATATATGCATTATATCTATCCATTTCGGTTTTTGTAAGTAAATCTATTGGTTTTGAATAACTATAACCATCTTCATCATGAAAAGTTATTTGAATTACTTTTCTTTTATATATTTCGAATGCAGATTCTTGTGTTTGTTCAACTAAATCATCGGTATCTTCATAATCATCAGTTTTTAAATTATTTGTTGCAGCCTTTACTGTATTTTCTATAAATGTTGCCATTTGTGATGATAATGAATCCGGAACTTCATATATGTATTCCACTCTTATGATTTCAGGATATTTTAAATGATTTATTTTTCGCTCTTCTTCAGAAGTACATGATGATATAAATATATTAATTAATATAAATATAATTATTAGATATGGATATTTTTTCATAATAATAGGATTTTAAAATTATTTTTTTAATTAAATCATTGGTTCGACATATCCTTTGGAATATATAATTTTACAATTTCCACTATTAATAATATTATACAAATCTGTAATTATCCATTCATGAAAATACCGTTGAATAAATTCTTCAATATTTTCTCTAGATTTACATAATTTCATTTCAGATATAATATCATCTGTTATATAAATTTGTTTAAATTTAACTTCTTCGGTTAATTTTAATTTTTTTAATGACAACCGATTATTATTTTTATCAAATAAAATATATCTAGGTATTAATACTAATTTATTAAAATCTTTCTTATCTGGAAATATATTAAATTTAACAAATAATATTAAATCATTTTGTAATTGATATTCGATAGTATATAATGGATCATCAATAAATTCTTTTGTAATATCAATATGCTTCATTTTATCCAATTCATATAACTTATTATGATCTTTATCAATTACTTTACAATTTTGAATAAAACTACAAAGTGACTGTATTCCACGTTCTATTGGTAATTCAGAATCATTGCTAATTCCTTTATAAAATATAGAACCAAATATTTCTTTTAATTTACCATTTTCGCTAGACCAATGTTCTAAATCTACTTTTAAAAATATATCCAATAACTTATTAAAAATACATCGTAAATAATCATGGTAATTTTTATCTTCATCAGGATTCCATCCATATATTTCAATAAATAATGGTTTAAGTGTATTATGCCATTCACCAGTATATGGATATTTATTTTTCAAATGACCTTTACATAACAATATTAATTGTTGTTCATATTTATCTAATTGTATCATAATTATAATTTTTAATGAATTAGTTTATTATTTTATAAAAGCAAATATACAAAAATTAAAATAGTAAAGTCAAGTAAAAATATTATAATTTTTCTTCATATTCTAATTTAGTGCAAAATTTATCTTTTATTGATAAATATAAAGTTTTTAATAATGATGGATTATTTTTATCTACTTTTACTTGATCAATAATTTTAATATGATTTTTATAGTTAATTAATATTTTTGTTTTTATATAAAATATACCATATACAATAAACAAAAATATTAATATTGCTATAATTATAATACATGCTGATAATGGAGATAATGCATATACTAAAAATAAATTATTTTCTATAAATTTTTCTCCAAAAATGAAATTGATATCATAAAATACAAGTGATGAACTAAATGATAAAAATTGTATACCACCTAAAAGTAATACTGGATTTTTATTATCATTATCCGCAGAAAACTTATATTTATCTTTACTAAATAATAAAATTATTGCAAATATCATTACGATAGGAAATGATAATATCAGTATTGGTATAGTAAATAATAATTTTAACCGCAATTCACAAGTATCTTTTGGTTTATAATAATACATTATAGAGATAAATATATCCCAAAAAGAGTTTCTTTTAATAGTAAGACTTTTCATAATTATTTAATTTTTAATTGATTTCATTTCATTATTATATTTTAATATATCTCGAACAATCATTAATTGTTTACCAAGAATATTATGACCAGTATATGTATCACAATCGACTCCCCATGTGGTATCACCCCAATTATTCCATTCTATTATAACAGAATCTCCAGTATTTAATAATTGTGTTTTAAATGGTTCATGTGAAAACTTTTTTATAAGTGCTTGAAACATAATAAAAAATTTAACTTCATTCCAATCACTTCTTATTTTTATTTTCTGAGCAACCTTTTTCGATTGATGTGGAGTTGAATTTTTTATTAATTCCCTCAACTCAATATCATCTGTTTTCATTGATTGATAATAATTCTCAACAGAATTGTAATGTTCATTATTAATTTCAATATCACATTGTATCATATTACTAAACCAATTATAGATCCACCCATTTTTAGTAAGGAATTCATTTGGTTTATATTGCGAATAATCTATCATATAATTTATTATTTTATATTATTAGTTAAATATGACTTTACTGATTTATTTGTTAATTTAAATTCATTACTATCGATTAGATCCATCATTTTTTCCATAGTTAGATCGCATATTTCATCAACCCAATCACAAATGAAATATAATTTATTAGATCCTTCGATTACGCCAAACATAATTGGATCTTTTTTCTTTTCTTCAATTTCTTCAATTTCTTTTTCAGTATATTCAAATCCGGTTCTTTTTGGATCATAATGAAGAATTACATAATTATCAAATATTAAACTTTGATCAGCTTTATTTTTAAGTTCTATACATTCATCGGGTATAATACGTACAAAATTCTTAATCCATGTTAATTGAAGATCAGTTTTTTCGCCAATTGTATTATATAATTTTACAACTTGTTCTTCAGTAACATAAGTCGTTATTCCATCTTCTATTAATTTACATTCTTGAGAAACTACATCTTTTTCTTTTAATAATCGTTCAATTAATGCAGTTTGTCCAGAAACTTTTGCATTATTAATCATTTTTTCATATGTATCAAAAACAGTTTTACTTTTTTTAAGTACCAATTTTTGATTAACTAATGTTGTAAAAAAATCTTTTATTGATGGATATATAATTTTATTTTGAACTTTTATTTTTTTATCTTTTTTCAAAAATAATGGCAATATAGTTAAAAATATATGATATAAAATTTTTCTAAAAGTTGATAATTCAAGTTCGTTAATATAAGTTCTTAAATGATTTATATAATCGATTGAATTATCATAGAATTGGGAAACTGTTCCATCATTATTTATTCGAATATTACTTATACTTGGTGTAGAAAACATGCTATCATTTCCACCAATCGGAATAAAATTACCGTTGACTACACTAATATTATTTGAATCATCATTCTTTTTAAATTTTAGTAAACTAAAATCTTTACTAAAATTTAAAAATATACTTAATTTATTATTTGTTACCATATTATTATTATTATTTTATATTGTTATGCAAATATATACATATTAATTTATAAAGTCAATAGTTTTTAAAAATTTTATTAATTTTAATTATTTGTATTTAAATAATTGATTTTCTTCCAGATTAATAATTGCGTTATATATCATGTCAATCGTTGATTCTATATCACCAATATGTACAGTCTCTACTGTAGTATGCATATAACGCAACGGTAAAGATATTAACATTGATGGACAACCAAATGGATATGAATAACTATCTGTGTTGGTTCCAGTTATTCTAGAACATGCACCCATTTCATATTTAATTTCATTTTTATCTGCAATATCTCTAGCATATTTAAGTAAATTATTATGTACTGCTGGTGCAACTGATAATACACATCCATTTCCGGCTTTATGTAATTTATCTTTATATACAGGAGATGAATCTTCATGAGTCACATCAATGATAAATGCAATATCTGGTCTAATTGAATGTGATGCCATTTCAGCACCTTTTAATCCAATTTCTTCTTGAATTGCATTAACAATAACTAATTTAAATGGTAAATTTATATTATTTTCTTTTAATTGTTTTAATATCTCAATATTAATACATCCACCAATTTTATCATCTAGAGATCTACCAGTAATAAAATTATTACCAAGTTTCATATAATCACCTTGAAATGTACAAACTGTACCAACTTCAATTCCCATTTCTTTTACTTCAACATCACTACATGCTCCAATATCAATAAATAAATTTTTGAGTTCTATTTTATCAGGTCTATCAGAAATGTGAATTGCTGGATGTCCAAATATACCTTCAACTTTCCCTTTAGTTCCCCATAAATTAACCCTCATTGATGGTGCAATTTGATGATCGGATCCACCATTTTTTATAACTGATAAAAATCCATCTTTATCAATATTTTTAACCAACCATGATATTTCATCACAATGTGCATCAATAACAACAGTATAATTAGAATTTATATTTCCTGTAATAGCAAATGCATTACCATAATTATCAGTATCTACTTTTATACAATATTTGGAAGCTTCTTCAATCCAAATTTTTTGACCACCTAAAATCATTTCAAATCCAGTTGGTGAAACTGAATTTATATATTTTTCTACAAACTTTAAATCTATCATATAATTTATTATTATTTTTGAGAATCAATATATGTTGGATTATATGTTACGTAACATCCATCATCCCAAGGAGATTTTTTCCAAATATAAATTGAATCAGAATTTAATTTTATTCTAATATCACCATTTATTGCATCTTTCTGTCCTTCAAAATATCCACGTTCCAGACTAGATTTATTCGAAAGTGGATATTCATTACAAGATGATAAAAAAGAAGATCCACATAATAAATATAAAAATACATTTATTTTATTAAATTTTAACATTTTTTCTTTCATAATTATTTAATTTTTAGTTAAAGTATTGTTACTGAAAAGTTATATACAATTTTTGATTTAATACCATTCACCTATACATTTTCCATTTTTCAAAATATCCAATCCACATTCAGCAGAAAACACTTTATTACATTTATAACATTTCCACCGCACTATACCTTCATAATCACGATTTTTCATTTCTTTACCTTTAAACTCATGTTTGCACTTCCTCTGTTTGAAGAATACAAAACAATTATATACCAGCATATTAGCATTATTTTTAGCATTTAGTAATATTCTAAGTAAATTACTCATAATAGTAATGTATTTATTTTTAACTGTTTATTAGTAATACATTGACACACTAAATTCTGTATCTATCTAAAAGTTCAGAAAGTTCTTTTTTAAAGTTAGATATTTCATGTCTTGAAATCCAAATCAGATTTTCTCCATTAACAATAATTTTAGACTCAAATATATCAACTTTAGCGGTTATTGCTACATCATTGTTTTCATAAATAGTTTCTTCCATAATTATTTTAAATTACAATATTTCATTAAATTTTTATATGCGATATTATTTAATTTATTAATCGATAAATTATTTGAAAAATATTCAAATCGTTCGCGTAATTTTGTTAATGAAAATTCCGGATAATCAGATCCTATACATATTCTTTCATCAAAATTATCAAAGGCGTATTTAATATCAAGATCAATAGAACTACCTTCATATTTACATAATGTAAATGATAAATCTAGTAATATATTTTTAAATGATCTACCAATTTCTAACATTTCCATTAATTTTACGGTTCCAGAATGTAATAATATTATTTTACAATCATCCACAGTATATAATAATTCATTTAAACTACTAATTGAATTATATAATGATTTTTCTGTATTGTGATAAAAATATGTGCATAATAATACAGATAATTCCAATTCATTAGCAAATGATATAATATATGGCAAATATATATGAGATAATGAAAAATTAGAAAATCTTGGGTGTAATTTTATTCCAGAATATCCAATTTTTTTAATATATAATAATTTATTTCGTATATCTGTTATTGACATATCATCATAAACATCATAATATGCAATTGGAATTAAATAATCTCCATATGGTTTTAATAATTCTATATATTTATATTCATCATATGACCCAATATTTTTCATTCCTATAGCAAATGATTTAATAATATTATTTTCAATCATTTGATTAATTAAAATATCTATATTACATAATCCATTGTATTTATCAGATATCCAATCGCCACTTATTGTAGGATGTGATATAGAATCAAATATTGGTATATTTTTCATAATTAATCTATTATTAAATTAGAAAATCCCATCATTCTAATTCCATCGATCAATGAAGATGCAATTGCTGATCTAGATGAATTATCTTGAAATTGATAATATTGTTTTAAATTAATAATAATTAAACCTTGATTATTTCTAGGGAAAAACTCTCCATAATTTCAAGAACATTTTCTTTTCGTATTATAGTATCTATTTTTTCTTTATGAATATAAAAGAAATTATCTTTAGCCTGATTTGGCATACCCATATTAACGAATTGAAATTCCATAAATGTATAAATTTATTAATTTTTAATTTGATATTATGATTGGATTTGAACCAATGACCCTCTGATTAATCATCAAATGCTCTAACCGGACTGAGCTACATAATATATTAGTTTTAAAAGAAACATTACCATTAATTATACATTCATTAGTACAACATTCTTAGGTTTTAATTAGTTTCTTTAAATATAATACAAATATATATTTTTTATTATAGTAAAGTCAATAGTTTAACAATTTATTTTAATGAATTTTTCAATTTTATTTGAATATGGAGTTCTACTCATGTATATATTATTAATATTCAATATATTAGATATCTCTGATATGAAGTTATATTCATTATCAAATGATAGTATTTCACCACGATATGTAAATCTATATTCATTTTGTATTTGATCAAGGCATGTTATAACTAAATTAATATCATATGATTTTTGTATATAATCATTTTTCATGATAGCATATTGTAATAAATCAACATCAAGTAATCCTATTTTAAATTCCCCCTGATATTTATTACTTACATTAGTTTCATTTACATCTAATTTGATATTATGTGGTTTATCAATATTTGACATTGGACCATTACCATGCCTAGTTTGATATGCACGAGTAACTAAAAATAATTCCAACTGTTTATCTTCACCAATAATTTTATATACATTATCTGGACCAGTATTAGATCTTGTAACATGTGGAAAAAATCCATTGTTTTGATCCAATAGTAATCCTTGTGATCCCTCAAATATAATGTTATTATATCCATTTGGTATTCCATTTGAAATTATAAAATTATTTTTCATATCAGAAATGTAATCACAACATCTATAAAAATATTCAATTTCCTTTTCAATATCAATTATATTTATATAATTTTTTATTTTATTTATATAATAATTTCTAATTAAACTCATTTTTGTTTTTAAAACATCTTTAAATAATAAATCAAAATATGTCAAAGAATAATGATCTTCTTCCCTTTGTAATGTTGATCCATATCCAACACCACATGTACCATTATTCATATCTTTCAATTGATTATAAAATTTATCATATGGAGTTGTTACTGGACATTTAGAATCAATATACAATACTGGATTTACATCTTTAATTGATTTTAATATTTGGTGTTCATTATATATACCAACTGGATCAATCGTACAGAACTTTGACCAATATGTTGGAATATGATCCAATGTTCCGGATCCAAAATTAGAAAAAACATGTCTAGTACCATCTTGCTTAACAACCGTATGTCCAGCTTGCTGACCACCAGAATGTCGAATTACTAATGTATTATTTTTATATTTATTACATAAATAACTAGTAACCAATCCCTTACATTCATCACCGAACCCTATCCCGACAATACACATATGTTTTTTCATATTATTTTATTTTTAAATTTTTAATTATATTTTTTTTATCATCATTTATATAAATAAGAGTTTCTATATTATATAATTTTTCACCCTTATTATTATTACATCGGTAACACGATACAACCATATTATCTTCATCTGATCTATTTTCATAATGTTTCTTTGGATAAAAATGATCTACTGTTGCAATTATTGATTGATCAAGTTTTAAACCAATAGGTTGTATAATAAGATTTTTCTTTCCACAATATGCACAAACCAAATTCCAATTATTGTATATTTGTTGTTTTAAAAGGAAATTTTGATTATTAAAAATTATCAATTTCCAACTTGTCATTTCCATAGAATCTTCAAGTGTTTTATAATAATTTTTCAATAATATATAATCACTATATGTTCCGGATAATGGATTCAATTCATAAATTGTATGAATTATCCGGAACATAGATGATTTATTAATCAATATCGTTTGCATATAATTATTAATTTTTTTAACAAATATAATAACATAAAACAAAAAAGTCAAGTATTATTAGTAATATTACTTGACTTTTTAAAAAATTTAATACATTTAATTATTTTAAAGCATCATTATTTCTTCATTATTTGTTAAATTTGCATTAGAATTATCATTAATGGTAGTATCTAATTTAATGTCAGGAACTGATGTATCTATAATATTATTTGATTTTAAATTATTTATTATAGTATCAGCAATAACACCAGAAACTTCACTATGTCGATCAATAACGATTAAATTATCTCCCATCAATTGACTCCAACCATCAATAGTAGATTGTCGGCTGCCTTGACCAGTTTCTTTCAAGTGTATATGAAATACATTATAGGACTCACGTGCTTTATCCAATAAAGCAACTGCTGAATAATCCATATATTGACCTTCACCCATTATACTTTTTATATATGATTTAGGTAAAGTTTTCAATGTTGGTTCATCACCAATTGTAAATAAAAATCCTTTTTTACCACGTTTTTCAAAACAATCAATAGATGTTCTATATCCTGCGAAATACCAAGCTAATAAATAACTCTCTCCGGAGTTTCCACCACCACCACCTTCCATATATGTATCAGTTAACCATTTATCAAGTAATTCATCACTTGATTCAAATTGACCAACTTGTAATGGTGAATTATCACATTCGTGATCACCAACTGCTAAAAATAACAATTGTGGATCCGGACAACCTTTTTGAATAATAGATGACATTAGTGTTGGTAAACCTTCTTTAACTAAATGATGTGGAACCGAACCCATAGATCCAGTAACATCAAGTGCTATAACAATTGACATAGTTTCTGGATGTTCATTTGAATCTCTAGATTCTCTTAATAAAACACCATATGGACTCATTGCACTATTAATATCTCTTTGTTTAAATATTTCTCGTGATGATTTTGTAGCATACCCTAAGCTATCAGCTCTTATGCTACGGTCAGAATATGAATAACTACCGCTTCCCATTTATCTCTTATTTTTTACCAAATAAAAACTCGAATCTTTTTTCAGCGATTTCTAAACTAATTTCGGAATTTCTAATTTTTATTCCAAGATCTAAATCACTAATAACATATTTTTCAGAATCAAAATCGCTAGCAAGAACTAAAGACGTTGCATTTGTTGGTGATAAATCTATCATCCCATCTTGCTCACGTTTCATTTTTTTGATAGACATTTGTAAGTCTTCAATTTTACGTCGATATTTTAATTCAGCATCTTCAACAATAGCAGTAGCACGATCATCTCGTATTTGCTTATTATTTCTTTTTAATGATTGGTGAAATGCACCCTCTGTTTGTTCATCTATTGAACCATTTTTGTTTTCATCCATAATTTTAACTAATTTTAATTATAATAACTTTTTTATAGATATTAAATATACAAAAAAAATAATTTAAAAGTAATTAAAATTATAAATATTTTTTATTTATTTTTAAAACATATATCGCATTATGATTTCCTTCATGTAAAATATAATATTTGAATTCGCTATTATCACCCAAAATATAATCTTCATCATGTTTAGTTAAAATAATATAATTACATAATTCTATATTTCCAATTAAATTATCATCTTTATCGTAAAATGATTTGTTTTTAGAACTACTATGATTTGTATGTAAATTAAATCGAGTACAAATTGAATCTATTATATACATAACTAATGTATTATCTAATTCTAAACCTAAAAATCGTTTATAAATTGCATAACAAAATTCATCTAATCTTTCCATAATAAATATTTTTATTAATATATTAAATTCCACTCCAACTCTGGACGTTTACAACATGGATTATCTAAATCTCTACTATATTTAATAAATTTTACCCATGGTCTTTTTTCTATTTCATTATCATATTCATCTATTATAACTTCATCTAATGAAAATTCTTTACTACAATTACAACATCGTATTTTATAATTATGTCCAACAATAAGATCTTTAAATAAAGATCGTGGTAAACATGTCCATACCTCTCCAATGTATTCAAATCCTTTATTCTCGCCATCTATAATGCATAACATTTCTCGAAATGGTCTACACTCATCATATGTAATAATATTTTCATTTGGAAATAATGCAACGAGCAATTTATGTATTTCATAAATTGAATCAAATCTAGTTGTAGTATCACCAAAGCAATAACCATCTTTTTTCCTAAGTTTAATTCTTGATTCAATATTTAATGGCTTTGTTAATTCTTCATCATGTTGAGAAACACTACATGATTTTAAATTATTTTTATCATCATTTATTTTATAATAACAATAAAAATGTTCGGCATCACAATCTTGACCAATGAATGTTGTTATATTTGCTTCTATGAATCTCATATTATTATATTTTTTTTAAGATTAATAAATAATTTTTTAACAAAGATAATAATATAAAAATAAAAAGTCAAGCTTTATTAGATAAAACTCGACTTTAAAGTAATAAAAATGTATATTTTAATAAATTTAATTATTTTAATATTTTACAAAACAAATTAACACGTTTTTGTAATGTTTCAAGATCAGAATTATTCATAATGATAAAATCACACCATTTCCAGATATCAATATCAAATGAATCTTTCGGTTCTTCTTCTTTACGTGGATCATAAACGCCAATTATTAAATCAAATATTCCTTGTCGTTGACATTCTTCTAGTTCTGCATTACTTCGCATACCGACATATATATCACTATCTTTTAGTATTTCTTTTGCAAGTCTTGATTTATCGTCAATATTATAATCGCATATTAAATCATGCCATTCTGCACGATGATTCATTCTATCTTCAAAACACTCTTCAAATGATTTATAATTGTATTTTTCTTTTAATTCATCATATATGAATATTTTGGCAGCAGCCATTGATGAACCTTGAAATTTTAATCCAATTTCATCTGTAATCATCTGAGCCACAGTGTCTTTACCATTTCTTTTATGCCCAACTAATAATATCTTCATAATTTTTATATATATTTTTTATTATTATAAATATACAAAATAAATTCATAAAATATCATAGAATTGCATTATTTTTTATTTTTTTCCATATTTTTGTATATAAATAACAATAAAAAATAATATAATTCTATGAATAAAAAATTTATTAAGTTATCTGAATATGCGAAAAATAATTCTATAACGTATAAAACAGCACATAACCATTGGAAACGTGGAATGTTAGTTGGTAAACAATTAGCTACTGGTACTATTTTAGTAGAAGAAAATCAATAAACAATTAATAAAAATTATGGAATTAACATATATCTATACATTATCAGATCCAATGACTAATGAAGTTCGATACGTTGGTAAATGTAATAATCCAAAAGAACGATATAAAGCTCATTTAAATAAAGCAAGAGACAAAAATACTCATAAACGAAATTGGATAAATAAATTACGAGATTTTGGATTAAAACCAACATTTGAAATTATAGATATTGTACCTATAAATAATTGGCATTTTTGGGAAAGATATTGGATATCTCAATTTAAAACATGGGGATTTAAGTTAATGAATTATACCGATGGTGGAGATGGATCATCTAATGGTAACCAAGGATCATTTAAACCTGGACAAAATTCAAAAAAAGTAGTAGGATATAATAATAAATTTGATAAAGTTTATGAATTCAATTCGTCTACTGAAGCTAGTAAATTACTTAACATCCATAGATCAAGTATACCTACATGTTGTAAATATAATGATAATAGTTCAAAAACTATAAAAGGATTTACTTGGTTTTTTTATGATGATATAAAAAATATATCAAATGATGAATTAATTGAAAAAATTAAAGATAGATTTACTAAAAATATAAAACCGAATTCTGGTAATTTTCAAAAAGGGGGAATATCACCAAGTTCAAAAAAAGTAAATATGTATGATATGGATAATAAATTAATTAAACAATTTAATTCAATTAAAGAATGTTATGAGCATTTTAATACATATCAAGATAAAATTTCATCAATAATGAAAACATACCCACATATTTATAAAGGGTATATATTAAAATCAAATTAATTCATTTTTTTATTTTATTTATCTTTATTTATAAATTCTTCTGGTTGTTTTTGAGTTACTGTTCCATCAGCCAACTCATAATATATTTTACCATCGACTGAATATACTAATGGAATTCCACGTTTTTTATTTTCAATTTGAATTCGTTTTATAGCAGAATTTCCTATCGTTTCGATCTCAAACCCCTTTAAATAAAGATTTAAATCATCAAATACTTTTACTTCCATAAGTTACTTTTAAATTATTTCATTAATTTCAAACTTTTTGTTATTTGATCAATATCTTCTGAGAAATTCGGTCCAATTGCAAAACATGTAGCTGTTGGTTCTTTAAACACAGTTAATCCACAATCAACTATTATATCAGAAACTAGTAATCCGAGATTAACTGCAATTTCATGTAATGATTCCATATGGGATAATGAATCACATTCCACTATTATTTTAGTGAAAATACCATCAATCCATATGTTCATATCGGATCCTTCAACATAACTTAGTGTTCTTCGAATCAATTCATCATTTTTCTCATATGACATTGATTTTATTAATGCAGCATTTGATGCATGTGCAACTTGTCCACTTAATTTTCCTGGAGGTATTTTTATATCATTTCTAACAACAATTACTTGTTTTACTTTACGAATCGGTTCCATATTCTTTTACTTTTTTTATAACATTTTCTATCAAATTTGAATGACTATTATAAATTGACATTTGACGATCGGTTAGTTCTTTTGATTTTATAATTTGATTTACAATATGTACAATAATTACATCAGGAACTTCACCCGAATCAATGAATTCATTCCATATATTATCACTAATATCAACAACTTTAATCTTACTCATATATTAATATTTATATGTAACTATTATTAAAAAATTATATTGTTTTTTATTGTTTATTTCTGCGATGAAACAATTGGTATATTTTAATTGAAATAAACAATAATGATGCTATAGTTAATAT
>Ga0172381_10004509_pt1 | contig 14395 bp, 18 predicted proteins | sample Leawel6488metaG_FD_119754 | JGI IMG/M metagenome (GOLD analysis project Ga0172381, IMG submission 119754) | Leachate microbial communities from a municipal landfill in Southern Ontario, Canada - Leachate well 64-88 metaG | ecosystem: Engineered > Solid waste > Landfill > Unclassified | place... | reverse complement strand
TTGATGGTTCTGGTGCAACTTTAACTGATGCAACATTTACACTTACAACAAAAAATGGTGCAGGAAGAATATTATTAGATCCTACAAATGGAATAAAAATACAAAAAAGTATTGGAAGTGCTTGGTCTGATACGTTATCTATGACCACTTCTGGCGATTTAACTTTAGTTGGAAATGTTACTGCTACCACTGGAGCTATTGGGGGTTGGAATATTTTATCTGATCGTTTAAGTGATAATCTTGGGAATTATATCCGTAGTGATGGATATATAAAATTAGGAGCATTAACAATAACGCCAACTTCCGCTACATTTGATGGAACTATTCGTGCTGATAAATTATATGGAACCGTTAGTTATAATCAATTAACTGATATTCCTGCTGAAAAGATTACTTCTGGGTATATGAGTGGTGGACGGATATATGGCGGAATAATGCAATGGCCTGGAGGGACTATAGGTAATAGTGGAACTGGAGCACCAGAGGTTAAAGGGTATAGCAATATGACTATATATGGGGGAAATTCATTTATTGGACTTGGGGGACCTTCAAATTCTATAACACTATATCCATCTGGAGGGTCATTGGATTTATATGGAGCAGGAGGAATAGTATTTCATCATCCTTCAACATTTAATAAAAGGGCAAACTTTACGGGGGGCACAAGTTCAAATGGATATTATGGTACAAGTTACTCAAGTATTGCATTTAGAGATACTGGTGGAGTATTGCGTATTTTAACTGTTAGAGATGGAATAGTAACATATCTTGCATAATAATTTATAAAAGATATTATTAAAAAATCTACATGAAACCACAATTTCATGTGAAAATGGAGATGTTAATGAAAGAAAAGTTGATACAAGTTTATCAATTATTGAATCAAATTAGTGTACAAGGTCAGCAAAGTGTTATTTCCCTTGGTATTGCGTTAGAAACTTTACAAAAATTATTACAAGAAATTGAAGAAGAAGAAAGAGAAAATGCAATTGCAATAGATAATAAAAAGGGGAAATAAAAATGGCTAAAACTTTTCCTAATTTGGTTTTGAATAATCTTGAAGAATTTGATTTCATAGGGGGCCAAGATGAAGTTTTAACATTTGAAGTATATAGTGGAAGTGGAGTGAGCGCATCTCCAACAGATTTGTCTGGATGTACTTTATCTTGGGTTGCCGCACCTTATGGCAATCCACAATATGCTATATTAAACATTGCTGGAGTTTCTTCAGGATCTTATCCTGGAAACATTTTTACTGTTACCATTACTGGCAGTAGTACTGCTAATTTGTCTGGAAGATATACTCAACAACCAATAATTATAGACATATCTGGACAAGAATTTAGACCTGGGCAGGGTTCTTTTATAATAAATTCTAAAATAGGCGCTTAAAAGGAGAAAATAATATGGCAGTAGTAATATCAAAAGCAAATACAATTTTGGATTTGCTTTTTGGACAATCAGCATTTTCAAATTTATCAACAATGTATATGGGTTTATCCACGACAACTATTCAAAATGATGGCTCCGGTGCCACAGAACCGTCAACATCGGGCACGGCTTACGCTCGCGTAGCCATTACGAACAATAAAACAAACTGGGGAACTGCTTCAGCGGCCTCCTTATCTAATGCCGTTGCTGTAACCTTCGCAGAATCTACGGCTTCATGGGGAACTATTACTTATGTATTTCTTGCTGCTGGAGCAACCGCGGGGGTGGCCGATTTATGGTATTTTGAAGCATTAACAACACCAAAAACTGTGCAAACTGCAACGACAGTTCAATTTGCTATTGGGGCAATAACTGCGTCAATGACTAATGCATAATAGGAGGCGTTATGTCGTCTCACAAATTTATTTCCTATATAAATAATCAACATAGTTTTACTTTATATGTTGCTGGAATTAGTGTTATTTTAACATATAATGTTAATTTTAAGCAATATTTTAGAATGACAGTTAGTGCTATATTATTTAATATAGCACTAGCAGTTTCATTAAAAATAAAAAAAATAAAATTAACAATTAATAATTCATTAATAAAACTGACAATGAGTTTTCTAATGCCATTAAGAATAAAAAAAGTAACTTTTACCAATGTTATGAAACAATTATTAAAAATTACATATTCAGTTAAAATTCCAAAAACAAGTTTTACTTATAACATGAAACAATTATTAAAATTTGAATATTGGGGGCCAAAGATTCCGAAAATCTCATTTACGGCGACACCTATTTTGGCACAATTTATTCCATTATCGACTCATGATCCAAAAACATTAACAGAAATGGATTCGGTAACTTTAATGGATTTGGATTATACGTTAGTCTCTTAAGTTTCACAAGGAGATAATTAAAATATGACAACAACAACTCCCAATTTGGGATTAAAGGAATATAATAGCACCACTGATAGTAGCTTAACTTTTGCAGTATGGCGAGCAGATGTTGCTGGAATAAGTCCCACCTCAAATATGGGACTTATAGATACATGGGCTGGTAATGTTAGTGGATCATTGACAACATTAATGAATAATCGTCCTCCGTTTTATGTTGATGGAATAATATATGATGCAAATAATTATGAAGTATTTAGTTCAGAAATAACTTCATATAATATTCATATGATGCTTTCTTTAGCACTAAATACAACAAATGCTAGTTATATAAATATAAACATTAATTCACTTGGATTTAAAGCTTTACAAAAAGTTGATAGTGGTAGCTTGGTTGCTATGAGTGGTGGTGAATTAGAAGTTGGTAAAAGATATTTATTCCAATATAATGGAACTAGTTTTGAATGGATTTATGCTGCTGCTGCTAGTGGTAGTTCAAGTGGGGGAGCACCAATTGATGCAGAGTATGTTTTAGCTTCTACAAATGGAACATTAACAAATGGAAAGATTATTACTGCTGGTAGTAACATTGAAATTGATAGTAGTGGATCTCAGGTTTTGGTTCATAGTACTGCTTCTGGTCAGGCTTTAGAAGTTGTATCAGGCAGTGGAATTAGTGTTGTAACTTCTGGATCAACTTCAACTGTAAATTTATCAACGACAGGTGTAATTTCAGGTTCATATAATAAAATTGAAGTGGATCAATATGGTAGGGTTATAAGTGGTAGTGTTATTGATAATAGAATTCCATTATCCGCTAGTCGTGTTTATTATATAGATTCTGTAAATGGAAATGATTCTTATGATGGTTTAACATCTGGGTCTCCATTTAAAACAATGCAACATCTTATAGATATTGTAGGATCAAGTGATCCTAAAATTTATTCTGTAGTTGGGATACCTGCACCTGGCACTTATGATGAGTGTTTAACATTAGAAAGTATGAATTTGATAAAATCATTTGAAATACGAGGAGATACTCGATTATTAGCTGGTTTGGCTTATGTTGATGGGAAAGATGCTCGTATGCCACTTACTAGTACTGGAAATAATGGTGGCGCAGGGGCAGTATCATTTATTAGAAGCGGATCTTCTAATAATATTTTAACTATAAATTGTGCAACTACACCTGTAGATTTTAGCGCAGACGGTTGGGGTTCAGGTGATGTTATAATTGTTTATGACGGAACAACCCCAAATAATGTTACAGAATTAACTCTTTCTTCAACAACTGGTAGTAACTTAATCGCCACTGGATCTTGGCCGGATCCAGCAGTGGGAACGTCAGGGTCTGGGTATTCAATTGTACTTAAACCAAACGTGATCATTAATCCCACAACTGATACGACATCATACGTTTTTACAATGAACAATACGAGAAATTTAATTTTGACTGGATTACATTTTCAAGGTTCGTCTACTCGAAACATAATGTACATCAAGAATTTTTGCCAATTAACATTGCAAGGTGTTAGTTTACAAGGTGGTGCAAGTTACCATATCAACTGCCTAGGAAATAGCATTGTTACCAATCAGGGAGCGATACTGTGGAAGGCATTTACATCTATTGACAGTGCTTATGGAGTTTCTGGTCAGCAAGAAGGTCAGTTAAGATTACAATATGCTACTGTTATAAAAGGCACAACATGGGGATTCAGTGCACAGGTTAATAGCTGCGGTGCGACATATGGGTATAATTTGGCTGTAAAGTGTGGAAAATCGTTTTACGCAACGCTTATGTCTTCTATTAGTGCGTATTTCTCATCTAGTATTGGTGCTACGGTTGATGATTATGACCCAGACGTTAACACGTCTGGTAATGGTAATAGTTATATTAGACAATAATATATATAAAATAACCATTTCATGTAATTCAAAAGGGACATATTGTTAATATGTCCCTTTTGTTATAAAACAAAATTAAGGAGAAAATAAAATATGCCCTTAACTACAACAAATTTGGGCTTGGCAACATATAATGCAACTACTGATGGTAGCGCCCTATTCTCCGATTTTAGGGCGGCCATTGCTGGAACTGGCGCTACCTCAAATATGAATAAAATTGATACTTGGGCTGGACAAGTTAATGGGTCATTAATTACTTTATCAACAAATAAGCCTGTTTATTCTGCATCGGCCGTATATGTATCTGCTAATTATTATGAAGCAACAAATGCTTCAATTTCGGCTTATTCAACTAATATGATAATTACATTAAGATTTGATACAACTACAAGTGGTACTGTAACACTCAATATTAATGCATTAGGAACAAAATCTTTAGTCAAAGTTGATGAAAGTGGAAACTTAATTAATTTTACAAATAATGAATTGAAAAAAAATAAAGAATATTCTTTCAGATATAATGGTTCTCAATGGATTTGGATTTCTGGAACATCAATAGATCAAATAAGTTCAAATGCTACATTGAATAATTTGTTAATGACAAGTGGATGCGGATTAGTAGTGGATAGTGGGGTACAAACATCTGCATCTAAAATTCTAGGTGGTTCAATTAAAATTGATAATACGTTAAGAACTACAGGTTGTTCTCTTGGTTTAGACACATCTGCCTTAACTGCAAATTATTTAATTTCTATGGGAAGTGGAGGTTCATTGATTAATGGGATTTCTGCGTCATCTACTAATTTTATTAGTGGGAGCGGAAATAGTTTTATCAATAATGCAAGTGCCTCTAATGTAAGAATAGATATAAATGTGGCTTCACCATTATCTGTTGCTGGTTCTCAGATTTCATTATTGACTTCTGGTGTGATATCCGGCAGTTATAATCAAATTGAAGTTGATAGTTATGGTAGAGTTACTGCTGGTAGTGTTGTTCCTAGTGGCGGTGGTGGATCTGCTGATGCTGGATTAATCTTTGCATTATCTTAGGAGTATATATGAATATATTTGTATACATAATGGTGAATTAAATGTTATGTGATATAAAAAAAAATCCATTCTTTTTTTCTGGCATATTTACATCGTTTAACAGAGAAGATTTTCGATTAAAAAAATATTATTCTTCGGTAGAGTCAGAAAATTCAAAAGTAAATATAAATTATTTAGTGGTTGCTGGTGGTGGAGGAGCATCTTCTGGAGGTGGTGGGGGTGGGGGTTTTTTAACAGGAAATTTTTTATCTTCAAGATCTATTACTCATACAATAACAGTTGGTGCTGGAGGAAGTGGGTCTGCTACGACCAGTTCTGGAGCATCTAATGGATCAAATTCATCTATTTCTGGTACCGGATTAACAACTATAACTGCAATTGGGGGAGGGCATGGGGGCAAAGTTGATACTGCTACAGATGCGGCATATGGAGGATGTGGAGGTGGTGGTGGTGCGACTAGTTCTGTTGCAACTACTGGAGGCTCTTCTGTGGCTGGGCAAGGATACTCTGGTGGAAATTCATCTAACTTAGGAGCACCATTTCCTTCTGCTGGTGGTGGAGGAGCAGGACTTTCTGGTGGTACTCCGACTAGCTCTGCTTTAGCTGGAAACGGAGGAAATGGCCTTCAATCATCAATTACTGGATCAATTATTTATTATGCTGGTGGTGGCTGTGGAACAAGACATGAATCTGATACTGGATTTGGTGTTGGTGGATTAGGTGGTGGTGGTAATGGAATAGGAAGCAATGGAGATGCAAATACTGGTGGTGGTGGAGGTGGGGGAAAATCTGGAGTTAATGGTGGAGATGGTGGGTCTGGTGTGGTTATTTTAAGATTATTAACTAATTCATACACTGGTATAGTTACTGGAAGCCCTATAGTTACAACAGATGGAGATTGCACGGTAATAAAATTTGTATCAAGTGGTACATATATATCATAAACATAATTTATAAATAAATGCAAAAATAATACTTAATATAAATAATTTATAATTATATAGATTAATATTATATTAATATTAATTAATTTAGGAGAATAATATATGAGTACTTTTACACATAAAACTTTAGCATTATTGCAATTAGCATCTGCTTCTGCTGTTGATATTTGTGATCCTGGTGCCGGAGAAACTTATTTAGTTCATAATATAACTCTACACAATACTAATACTACGACAGAATCAGTAAATTTATTAAAAAATAATGGAACAACTGGATTCAAAATATTAAATACATCTCTAGCTTCAAATGAAACATTAATAATATCATGGTCGAATGATGGTCTTATTTTAGATGGTTCAAATAAATTACAGGGATATACGACAACTGCCTCAAAAGTTACATGTGATATTTCTGGAACAATGGTGGTTTAAAAATGTTGGCTCAAGCACAAAATAAAAATTTTTTTGATTTAAGTTTATTTAGTGGGATATACTCAACATTTAGAAAAAGAAATCAAAGATTGGTAGAATCATATAATAGAATATCTACAGGAAATTTATTGGAATATCTTATTGTTGCTGGCGGTGGAAGTGGAGGTAGCCAATATTATGGCGGAGGCGGTGGTGGGGGAGGTGTTTTACATGGAACTAGTGAAAATTTTTTAAATACAAGCATAACTCTTACTGTCGGTGGACAAAGTAATTATGATTCTAATGGCAATAATTCTGTTTTTTTAAGTTTAACAGCTATTGGTGGAGGTAGAGGAAGAGGTCATGATTTCGCTGTGGGGAATGGTGGTAGTGGAGGTGGCGCTGGTGTAGAATCCACTACAACTGTTGGAACTGGTACTTCTGGGCAAGGATACGATGGTGGAACAGCCTATTATACTCCATCTGCTGGAAAGGCAGGCGGAGGTGGTGGTGCCTCACATGTTGGATATAATGCTTCTGCGTCAAAATGTGGAGATGGTGGAAATGGTTATTTGTCAAATATAAGTGGATTAGATGTTTATTATGCTGGTGGTGGAGGTGGGGGATCAGAGTATGAAGGTAATCCAATTGGCATTGGGGGATTAGGCGGTGGAGGTGATGGGGGTCTGGCTACATCTGGAAATGATGCTATTGCAAATACTGGTGGTGGTGGAGGTGGAGGCGGAAACCCAATTGGTATTGGAGGACGTGGAGCTTCTGGTATAGTTATTTTAAAGTTTCCAAGATTTTTTGTTTTAACTGCAAGTGCAGGATTAACTGGCTATAATCACGAAGATAATATATATAAAATATACACATTCACCGCTGGAACTGGTACGGTTGTATTGTCATAAGGAAAATAAATGAATATAAATACACTACTAAATTTATGGAATAAAACAATATATGGTTGGGATCTAAATCGTATAAAAGAAGGGGGAGATTTAGAATATATTATTGATGTATCTCATTGGTCTACTCAAAGAGACCAATTTAATAAAGAAAAATTCGCTAAATATATTGAAGAAAAAAGAATAGTTGGATTAATATTTAAATTGTCTGATGCTAATGCAACTACCGGATTAAAATATTATGATGACCTTGCTGAGTTTTGGTATGGAATTGCACAAGAGTTTAATTTATTAACATCTGGATATCATTGGCTTCAAGCCAGTGTTGATCCAATCGTTGCATATAATTTTTATAATAATTGGATCAAAGATCATCCGTTTACTTTGCCAAAAATAGTAGATTTTGAAGAACCAAGTATTACAAATTATACAGATTATCTTTGGAGATTACAAACGTTTCTTGGAAAATCTGGTAATGATAGTATGATTTATACAGCCAAATGGTATTTGGATAGAATTATGGTCGCACTTGGAGCATCTGCATTTAAACAAAAAACTAGTTGGATGTCGGCATATTCATTATGGTGGGCGGCATATAGTAGATATTTCCCAACCAAAACAGTTAGTAATTTATATCCGTGGACTGATTTTCAAGGCTGGCAATATTCTGCAACGGCAGATTATCCTTATTATAAGGATGAAGATGAATTTGATGGTAAAGAAATGGGTGGGACTTCAAGCGGATTGGATATGAATTTATTTAAAAAAGAATTTTTAGATAAATATAGGAATATTGTTGTTGAAGAACCTATAGTTGATCCCGTTGAGGTTGATGAAAATACCAATACTAATATTATAAAATTTATTACAAAATCAGAAATGAACATTAGAAGCGGTGCTGATATTGGATATAATATTATTGGAACTATTGATAAAGATAAAGAAGTTTCATTCCAAGATATTGGTGGGGCAGAATGTTGGGGGAAGATTGGTGAAAATCAATGGATTTGTAAATCTAGAAATGGATATGATTACTTAAAAGTTAAGGAGAATTAAATGACAGATTATACTGGGAAAGCAAGAGGGTTTTGGGTTAATGGAGATAAATTGGTTGATTCTCTTGTTGGATATGATTTTTTAATTGCAAAATATGGAAGTCAATTTCATAATAATGTTCAAAAGGCATATGACGCTAATATTCCATGTATTTTATTTTATGAAAATAATCCTTTACAATTTATTCAAGCAGGATTAGATAAATCTAAATGGCTTGATAGTGCCAATGAAGATTTACAAAATATTATTGCCGCTGTTGGAGCAAGAGCAATCCATGGTGTGATGATTGATTGTTCAATGCATATAGAAGATAATGGGAATTTATTAGCTGTAAATTGGTTGACTCAGACAGGGCAACATTTATTGGATAGAGTATGGGCTAATTTAAAATATCCAAAAAGTTTAGTTAGAGGAACATATTTGTATATGGGATATAAAGTTCCATTAGCATATACAGAAATAGATAGAGAAACTATTAATATGTTTATTCTCGCCAATGCAAATATTTCAACTACGTATAAGGCAACATCATTTAATGGAGTTTATCCTACTTCTGATCCAACTTTACCATATAATGATAGTAGTAAATGTCCCTGGTATTTTTGGTTATATAAAGTTATGACAAATGGATATGATGTTCTTTATCGTCAAAATAAAACACAATTATATGAAGATTTAGGGTTTGTTGCATCGACTGTTGTAGTGGAAGATCCTATTGTTGAAGACCCAGAGGAAGAAGATCCTATTACGCCACCAGTTACATCTAATATGTTAGAAGCAATAAATGCTGCTATTGTTGAATTAGCAGGTATTCGTAAAGCATTAGAGGAAAGAAATAATTGGGAAATTAAAAGAGAAATTTCTTAATTTTAAAAATATTAAGGCAGGACTTATACTTTTATTTCATGGAGGAAATATAATTTGAACGAATCTATAGTAAACATTATACTATTTTTATTAGGTGGGGGTGTAGTAGCGGGTTGCACTGCCTTAATTGATTTTATTAAAAAGGGGAAAATGCTTAAGCGCGAATTGAAAAGCGCTGACCTGGATAATGAAAAAAAAGAATTGGAAATTGCTAAGGCTTATGATGAGATCGCTACTCGTGCAGTAGAAAGGCAGATGGGAACTCAAGAAAGATTGGATAGATTGGAAGATAATTATTTCAATTTAAAAAGAAAAGTAGAAGAACAAGATGTAGTTATTGCTGAGCAAAAAGAAATTATTGAAGAATTAACATGTGAGTTGGAAAATAATAAATTGTATAATTCTGCGTTAATTCAACAAATGAAAGATGCTAAAATAATTCCTATTGATATTGAAACTCTACCAATAAAAAATTATAATAAAAAAAGTAAAATTAAGAAAACTGATGATGTTTAAATTAAAAGAGACTACGTATTTTATATACGTAGTCTCTTTTTTTACCATTTTTATGGTTATGAAATTCCTGTTGATCCAAATCCACCATTTCTTTGAGTGTCCGAATTGTCGTCATCTGCTAAAAGATATTTTTGAAAAATTGCTTGAGCAATTGCCTCTCCATCTTTAATATAAATAGGGATATCTCCTTCGTTTCTTATTTTAGCAAACATATGCCCTTCGTTGCCTGAATTATTATAATAGTCTGAATCTACAATGCCTACAGTATTAGCTAATCGAATAAAATATTTAAATCCCATTCCGCTTCTAGGAACAATCATTAGAAATTCATCTTCAAGCATGTATGATTTAATGCCTAATGGAATTTTAATATCTTCTCTTGGATTTAATGTGAATGAGTATGGGCTAAATATATCATATCCGGCAGAGAAAGATGTTGCTCTTTTTGGTAGTTTGATTAATTCTTCAAATGATGTACAATTATCGTGCAAAATATATCCAGAATCCTTATGCCATTGTTCTTTTGAAACTCTTTCAAAACCTCGTGTTTTCATTAATAATCTATTCCTTTTTTTAATATTTTTTGATTTGATGTAGATAGTGCTATATTATATTGTATATTGTCTTCTACTGATAATGAACAATCATACTTGCCCGTTTTTACAAAATCAAATTGCTTTGAAATTCTTGGTTCAATTTCATTAATTTCATATCTAGTGAATAACCATAATTTTTTATTGAATGATTTCATATCTTGAATGAAAAAATAAAAATCTTCAATATTTTGATCTAATGGTTCACCACCTAGAATCATAATATTATCAATTAGGGCTTCAAATTTATAGATTTTCTTTTGTAATTGCCCAAAGAATTTTGGAGTATATTCTTGCCCGACATCAAACTCCCATAATTCTCGATTGTGGCATCCTGTGCATTTAGGATTTCCGTTGCAACCGGACAAATAGATTTCAAAAGAATTATTGTTTATGTTATATTGTGTTGATGCTATTTTCAAATTTCACCATACCATTGTCTATTGGGGTAATCTTCTTCTCTGCGAACTTTATGCCAGTTTTTTGTATTTGTGACAAAGCCAACAACACGAGAATAATTATTTATAATAGGCTTTCCACAAATAGAACAAATATTTTTTCTGCCCACTGTCATATGCCCTTCTTCACATTCTTGAAGATTGTAATTGATTGCCGAATAGATTACACCACATTTAGCAGTCTCTCTAATTAGGTTTTTAATTTTTTCTTTATCTTTAATCCTTGACTCCACATTAATGTGACAAATTGCTCCACCAGTAAAATGTTTATCAAACATTCCTTGAAGATAAATTCTATCTAGTAAATCTGCATTTGTGGTTAGAGGAATAAATTGATTGCTATAAATATTATATTTTTCTTGATATCCAAGCAACTTATCTTTTTCAGCCAATTTAATACTCATATTTTCGCCAGGAACTTGTTCTACGTTGTGTGGGGAGTTATACTGTTTTTCATATTTTTTATTTTCAGAATTAATAGAATCTAAAATTTCTATTAGAAAATTTTGTCCGTTTTCTTCTAGAATATTTTCATTCATTAATTCTATGCATTCATTAATTCCATTTAATCCAACAGTAGAATATTGTCTTGCTAAATCCATAAACTCATATGTATAAAGTGGTTCATTGCCATTTTTAATTCTTTTCTCAATTACTTTACGTTTTGAATTATTTACTTTTGAGCATACAGAAACTATCTCTAATAGATTTTCCATAAATACAGACTTGTTTTCTTTTGATTTAATTGCCAGTCTAGGAAGATTAATTGAGCAAACTCCAAGACTTCCTATCTTGCTAGATCCTGCACCAAAACTATTGAAATACTCAGAATCGCTTTCAGACCTTAATCTACAACAAGAAGATAAGGTAGATGTGCTTCCACAATAGATATTAATGAAGCCATATTTTTTATTTTTTTCTGCAATAAAATCTAAAAATTCTTCATCTTGGATGTTTTTATTTTCATCAACACTAAAACATGCGGTAGTAACGGGATATGTTAATGGAGTTCTTTCCATTTCTGTGTTGACAATATCTAAATATATTCCTTGAATTTTTTTGACAATTTCAATATCTGGTGAAGATCCATCAGGGAAAATATAATCTTCGCATAACTTTGTCAAGAAATATTTGTCATAAACACTTACGTTTGTAAATGGGGATTGATTAGCCCTTAACGAAAAGTTTACACTATAAATAAAACTAGTAAGCATTTCCTTAATATAAGTCCAACAATCTTCTTGTGTTTTAAAATTGTAATGAGCGTCCGATTTTGTTTCTAAAATATTTTTTGTGAAATATGATAAAATTACAAGTAAATCTGCCAATCCAGTTGCCCCTAATGTTGAATTAGAAGCAATAATTACAAATTGTTCCAGTTGCGATTTAAATGCGTGTAAATGTTTCGGAGGAATTGACTTGACTTTTTTAACCATAGGAAGTCCTTTGGTTAAAATATCATAAGTTGAATAATTAAAGCAATATGGCTGTCCGGCAGCAAAGCCATGGAAATCATGGATATAAATATCCCCAGTCAATTGCATTTCAACAATTTTATTGGCAATTTCTAATGAATATAAACGCCTTAATTCTTTCCAAAGAATATAATAACTATTTAATTTAAAGAATGGTTTTGGAAGTTCAACGGTATAAGTAATAACACTAGTGTCGTCCACATTAGCATTAGCATCTACTGAAGCATCTGATGCAACTTTAGAGGAAAAGAAATTTTTACTAAATTCAGACATATCCATTTGTTTTCCAATACCATCAAGATCAAATAATTTATCAGGATATTTAGCTTTTAAATGCATATATAAATCATCAAATTCTTGTGCGTAGTTTGTTTTAAAATACATTATAAAATTTCCTTGATATCAATTAATTTTTCATCTTTGACGATTAGCGGAAATTGAAGTTGATTATTTTCCTCAGCTAATTTTGTATATTTTTCTTGATCTATTGCCTCCAACTCATCTAGCAAAAAATATTCAAACTCTATTTTTTTAGTAGTAAGAATATTTTTTACCGTAACACATCTTGAACAATTTTTTGTACCTATAATTTTCAGCAATGCTACCTCCTTCTATAAATTTAAAATATTTACGATTTTTCCTACCGCCAAATCCAATTCTCCATCTGGATTATCAATGACATAATCAACTTCATATTCAATCCCACTAAACATTCCTTGATCGGATATGATGCGTCTAAATGATTCCATAATATTATCTCCACGTTTCATCATACGAATTACCCTGGTTCTTTCGTCTACATTGATACAAAATGATTTAATATTAAGATTTTTGTTTGCCTTTAACTGATTCAATCCACTGGTTTCAACAACGCAAATTGCATCATCACAACAATCTTCATATGCAATACCATAATTCCATGAATTATAAACAGAATGTTCCGCAAAGAATCCTTCTAATAATTTTTGTTCAAATTCTTCTTTGGTTATAAAATGATAATCAATATGATTAGTTTCATTTTTTCTGATTACACGAGAAGTATAACTAATAATTCTTTTTAATCCATGTTCTGTTAGTTTACGTTCTATACACGTTTTGCCCGCGCATGATGGCCCCACAATAACAATCATAAAATCACCTTCATATTTATAAATTCCTCCCAATTATTGATACGTCTATAATGATTGAAATTTTTATTCCATGGCTGTGTAAATAAAAATCCTGAATATAAATTTGGAAAGTTATGTGGCCCATCATCTATCAAACAATTAAATTTAATCATATTTTTATCATGAGCTTCGAAATAATCATTAATAGAATCAATATATCCATGATCCTTTAACCAAGTATATTTTCTTCCAGCAATGCCAACATTCCATGAAGTTACAAAAATAACTCGCCCAAGAGTTCTTAGATGTTCAATTCCTTTTAGAGAATTTTCAATAGGTTTGCAATAATCATATATTGAGGGATCTTCAATATATTTATAAATATTTTTTCCACAAGAAGGATGTGAAAATTTACTGATATCCCAATCCGTTATATCTTCTTTTTTAAGATTAGAATCAAAATCTTTATTATGACGATAAATCCATTCTGACATTAAGTCAATTAAGACGTCATCGCAATCGACTGCAAATATCATTTCTTCGTCCTTTCAATTTTTATACTTATATTGAATAATTTTTCTAATATATTTTTTTGATGAATAATATTATTTTGCGTTTCTTGCAATTGAGATTCAACATCTTTAATTATTTGATCGTTTACCACAAATGCTTGTGGCGCAGAAAATCCAGCATGAATACCTTTGTATTGGGTACTAAGAAAATGTGGCTTGAAATTTTCATCAAGCCACACCTCCTCTTGAAAAT
>Ga0172381_10004508_pt1 | contig 14396 bp, 15 predicted proteins | sample Leawel6488metaG_FD_119754 | JGI IMG/M metagenome (GOLD analysis project Ga0172381, IMG submission 119754) | Leachate microbial communities from a municipal landfill in Southern Ontario, Canada - Leachate well 64-88 metaG | ecosystem: Engineered > Solid waste > Landfill > Unclassified | place... | reverse complement strand
GAAGAAGCTGAGGAAGAGGACGAAGAGGAAGAGCCTAAGAAAGAGGCCTCTCGTCGTCGGGCTTCCGAAGAGGAAGAGGAGTCTGAGGAGGAATCTGAGGAGGAATCCGAGGACGAAGACGAGTCTGAGGAAGAAGAAGCTGAGGAAGAGGACGAAGAGGAAGAGCCTAAGAAAGAGGCCTCTCGTCGTCGGGCTGGAGAAATCCCTCCGCAGTTCTTGAAGAACGTAAAGAAGAAGAAGGAAGAGGCGGAAGAGAAGAAGGATGATGGGAAGAAGGGCGGTAAGAAAGCTTCTTCTCATGGTTTCAATCTGAGCGCCTAAGATGGGGGAATGGATGAGGTCACCAAAGAACAAGTCTGCTTATGTAGACTATCAGCAGAGAGCCACCGAGTTTTCTGTTGGTGACCTCGTCTCTCCTTTTGGTTCTACCAACCAAAATCATGATGGTCGTGTGCAGGCAGTATGGCCTGCCATTGGCATGGTCGATGTGGAGTGGCCTCACGGGTCGGAACGAATACCGGTAGAGGATTTACAACGGAAACCGAATAATGATACGACAGGAGCTCCTGCTATAGGAAAGGACAACATTCCAGGCGGAGCCGGGACGGTTCCTGTTTCTGGGGGCCCCCATGTGGCTTTTACGGCATTGTCTGCAAGACGTGTGGCAGCAGCTTATCTGAAAAAGGCTCTCTATTGGGCCGCCCCAGACAGGCACTATCGTGCAACACAAGGTGAGTTAGATAGCAACACTTTCCTTTGCCCTAAATGCAAGGAAGGTGTTTTGCGTTCTACCTCCTATAAGCGGACTGAAGGTCAGAGCGATCGTTTGTTGGCATGCCCACGGTGCCTTTTTTTGGTTCGACGCTGTGATATTATTGGCCATCCTGAATATGAGGATGACGGGTTACCTGGCGTCCAGGCTGGAGGTAAGTAGGTATGGCTTTTCTTCGCTATGCTGATGCCCGTGTAATTCATCCCCGTGTTTCCAAGACACAGTGGCAGAATATTCGTACCGCATCACAAAAGGACGTGGGCTCAGCGGAAGGAGAACTGGCAACAGATCTCGTAACCCGAGCAGAAGAATTTTTGGGGCAGAAGTTTGGTCCTAAGCAATACCTCCTTACACATGCCTCGATTGTTGCTTCTGTAGACACCTTTTCTCCTTCGGGAGTAAAGACTGGCTCTGTTTTAGAAGAGGGTTTTCGGGTCAACCGGAAATACTCTGATTTCAGGGTCACACCAGAGACGAATAAGTTTATCAACTCAAATTTTGATGCTTGGTCTCGTGGTGTTTTGCTGAAGTCCTATAAGACATTCATTGGTGGACAAAATTTTCTCGAGCATGTCCAAGTCGAAAGTCTGAGTAAGGGCCGTATTATTGATGCCGTTGCACGAGATATTGGGGACTCTCTTTACATTGATATCCTTATTGCTACGGATCGAAAGCATACGGAACTTGTAAAAGCCATTGAGTCCGGTAAGATGGGCACCCTGAGCATGGGGTGTACGACCGATTTCACTATTTGCACAAAGTGTGGCCATGTCGCCGCTGATGAGACTGAACTCTGCACGCATGTTAAATACTCGAAGGGTAATACGTTCTTTGATGAGCAAGGACGAAAGCAGATAGTGGCAGAGCTTTGTGGCCATTCCACGCTTGACCCACATGGGGGAGTACAATTCATTGAGGCTTCCTGGGTTGCTACACCTGCGTTTACGGGTGCTGTGATGAGGAACGTTATCGAGCCTACAGAAACCGTTGCTCAGAAAGCAGCTAAGATACTTGCGACTCCTCCTGCCCAATGGACGGAAGGGAACATGGCAAAGGCTGCGGCGTTGGAAGAAGGCACAGCATTGATCCCAAGGACATTCTCTGCCGGAGAGCAGGGTGACATTTTCCTTGCCGGATGGTTGGATGAAGGTGGGGGTGATGCTGCCGGGGAAGCCCCTGCTGATGGGGCTACAGAAGCCCCTCCTGCCCCTCCTGCAAGTCCCTTTAAGGACGTAGAGGATGAGGCCTACAAAGTTCTGATGGAGAAGCTGAAGAAGCGCGTCCAGAAAGACATACAAACTCCAGAGGAGAAGGAACCTCATACTCCTACAGAGTCGACCAACGAGAATATGAATAAGTTGGCGGCTTTCAAATTGTACGAAGCCGGTTTGGGGGCACTTTGTAAGACTGCCTCTTCTGATATTGCTTTGGTCGAAGGTGTGGCGATCTTCAACCAGCATCTTGGAATCCAACTACCGGTAGAGTTATATCGAGCAGCTCTTGCAGTGGGAAATCCTGCAATGCATGGCTCAAAGGTTAGCTATAAAACGGCTTGCCAAAAAGCGTTGCACCGGGAACCCACGGAGAGAGAAGCAAAGGTATTGTTAAAGTTAGGCCAGTTGCTTTTCAGAAGAGAGTCTTCTGGGGGCTGTGTAATAGGCACTCGCCACAAGGGAGAGAAACAATGCTAAGAAATCGTATGACTTGGAATGGCGGACGTGCAGCGTCTGCACCCCCCGCAGTTCCTGGGTATGGAATTGAGGATCAGGACCATCCCGCCTACCAGCCCGATCCGGAGCTGGACGACTATGCAAACGGTGACCCGTCTGCTTGGGCTGAAGATCCCCGTACTCCTCCGTATCATCAGGGTAACCCCCCGGCACTTCCCGGCTATGACGAGGAAGACCAGGATCACCCTGCCCACGTGAATCCCCCGAGGGTTCCTAAGGAAGCTCGTAATCTCCAGGCGGCTATTCTAGCCATGACGGAGAAGAAGGCTGCCAAGTGTTTGAGGCTCGCCTCTCTGATGTTGCAGAACCGTAAGGGCTGCACGGAGCAGATGGTCGAGGATCAGGCTTTCTCCATGATGGACTGGCCGGATGAGAACATCGACGACACTTTGGATCGTTTGGGCGCTGACTTCCTGGCAGAGGACGAAGAGGAAGAGGACATGGATGAGGGCCTGACCGCTTTCGATGAAATGCTTCCTCCTCCGGATGAAACCGTGTACCAGGACGACTACATGGGAGACGATGAATTGGATGCCCTTATGGCAGAAGAGGAATTGGATACCCTTATGGCAGAAGAGGAATTGGATACCATGTTAGCGGAAGCTGAGGATGAAGAAGCCCCCGAAGAGGGTAAGGCTGCGGCTGATCAGCTCTCACTATTGGCAGAGCAGGTTAAGGAACTTACAGAGCAGGTGACTGCTTTGAAGAAGGCCAGTCGGCGTATGGCAGACCAGAATGACCCCAAGGGTCAGACTCTGGCCCCCAAGCCTAAGTCGGAAGAGGAAGCTCGTAAGACTTCTGGGCATAAGGCTGAGGATCTCACCCCCGATGAGGCCGCCCTTCTAGCTGAAATGGAAGTGGAAGCTGAAGGGGAGGAAGAGATGGCTCCCCAGGCGTGCAAGGCAGATGAGGAGTTGGAAACGGCGGGGATGTTCTCCCTGGCGGATGAGATGGGCAACCCCGTCGATATGACTTCCGAAGATGCCATCCTGGACGAAATCTTTGGGACGAAGCGTGCCGCTGAAGAAGAGGAAGACATCGAGCTGGATGAGCCCAAAGAGGAGAAGACGGCTAAGAAGTCTGAGGAAGAAGAAGAGGAAGAAGAAGAGGAAGAAGAAGAGGAAGCTGTGGAAGAGCCTAAGGAAGAGAAAACTGCCTATGGTCGTAAGACCGCAGGCCAGCGCCCTCAGCCCCGCAAGCCCTCTGTAGGCGTCTCCAGAGTCGGTAATGTTACCCGTCAAGCTAGTACGGGTAACAAAGAAGTAGCCGACCTGTCGAAGCTCTGGGAAACTGCCCCTGACGTTTCTGAAGTATTCAACGGCAAATAGTTTTTGTTGGGGGCTCTATCTGAGCCCCTTTTCTTTCTGCTTTTTGCTTTCATTTACGTTTTTCCCCCTATAGCAACACTGTAGTTAGTAAGGGGACGAAAGTCCCGCTATTGGAAGCTATGTGGTTTTCAATGGAAAAGGTTACGGCGGAATTGTTTCCACCGACCTGTTAACAGTGTGCAAAATGGAGGAAAACATGCCTTTGCACGGACAGGCCTCTGGCGGTTGGACTGAGTCTAGCAGCGCTCTTCGAATTTTGAACATCGGCGTTCGGAATTCCATTGGCGTGCTGACGGATGATGCCTTCACGCAAGCGAATCCGGTTGCGGTTGCAACTGGAATCTCGACTCGTCTCGATACCACGAAAGTGGGTGTTCTGAGTGGGTCGGTTTGTTTCACTCGCCCGGCTTCGGGCAATAACTTCGTCGGTGGACCTGGCACCAATGCCATCCAGACGGCGTATCAGGCTGATGCCCTGAAGGCCCTTTACCGGCCCCTAGGCGTGTTCATTAACTCTGCTACCGGTAACCCCTATGAGAACACTCCCGCAGTGGCCTCTGGTGTGGGCCCCTATGTCAGTGGTATGGGCACCTATGGCTCCGCTCTGTACGAAACTGACCTGATCGTCGCTATTGGTGGTGACGCTGCTGGTACCGATCTGGTTTACAGCACTGGTAATCAGCTTGTTGCTTCTAGAAACGGATTCCTTATGCCGAAATGGCAGGTTCTGCCGGTTGGAGGCTTCGTCTCTATCGACACTACTACCATTGGTGCTGAGTCCTTCGTTCTGGCTGCAGCTAACAGTGGCACAATCATCGGCGTCGTGAAGATGGCCCCGGACGCATTCCAGACGGAAGTTGTCTGGGATCAGCGGATTTAAGGAGGGGACACCATGAGCGAAATGACTAATGCTGTTAGGCAGCAAGTAATCGGTGAGTACATCAAGACGGCCGCTGGTCGTCAGAAGCTCGCTATGTCGATGCAACAGCCCCTGCGTACTCGTAGGGACTATGCCTCTGTTGGTCGTAAGACGTTCCTCGTGGAACAGCTTCCCGATGGAGCTCTGCCAATCTATGACAAGGATCCTGATGTCACTGCGTATGTGGTCGGTGAAGAAGGTCAGAACATTCTGGCTATCACTAAGCCCCGTCGTGTGATTTTCCCCTTGTTCGAGATTGCCTCGAACCCTGAGATCCCCCTGACTCAGATCAAGGAACGTCGCTTCGACCTGATCGAGCGTTCTCTTGACCTTGCCAAGGCTCAGATTCAGGCTGCGGAAGATGAGAGAGTGTTCGCCATTCTCGACTCTATCGCTACTGCTGGTTTCGATAGCCTCAATGGCCAGATCAACCCTGACATCCCCGTGGTCGCTCCGGTCTCCGGTGCGGTCCTCTCGGATGCCTTCGGTCTGATTGAACGCCATGACCTTCGTGTTGCCAGAGTGTACATGAACGCCCGTGACTATGCGGATCTCCGTAAGTTCGGACGTGACATCCTGGATATCGAAACCCAGGCTACCCTCCTGAAGACCGGCCTTATGGCCACTCTCTGGGGCGCTCAGATCATCGTCAGCCGTCTTGTGCCGGTGGGCACGGTCTACTGTTGCTGCGAGCCCGAACATTTCGGCCGCATCCCCGTGAGGACCGAGTTGACCGTCCTTTCTGCCGATGACCCCAAGGCCCGTACAATCGGGTTCAGCGTTTTTGAAAACTTGGGTATCGGAGCCTTCAATCCACGTGGTTTGGCTCGTCTCACCATCACCCGCAGCTAGTTCTAAACCATACAAACCCCTGTATTTGCAGGGGTTTGTATGGTTCCTAACAAAACTCTAAGTCAGTTTATGTCTGTAGGATTTCTAACCCAGTGGTTGATTTCCTGCTTAGGCAAGGGGGTGTAACCCTCGAAGAACAGTTTTTTCATCCGGTGCAGCAAAGCTCAGAGTTAAAAGAATACTTTTGTGCCGATAACGCCTAAAACGAAAAAATGCTTACTTTTTCTCTACCGTGTGGTAGCATAGGGGGGAGAGGGGAGAAATGAAACTGATTCCTTGTCCTGTGCCAAATGAGCAGTTGAGGCAGCTTTGTCTCGTGGAGAAGCTAACAGACAAAGAGATAGCGGAGCGTCTAAACGGCACTAAGCACCAAGTCCAACGCTGGAGAGAGCGGGCGGGTATTGAAGCTCTTCATCGTTGGGAGAGATTGATTGTGCCGCCGATTGAAGGGCAACTAAAATCTCTTCTCTTGGGGTCAATGCTGGGTGACGGGAGGCTGGTAAGAAGAGTTAATGCTTCCCAGTATGCAGAGTGTCATTGTGCGGCTCAGAAGGAGTACCTGGAATGGAAGGCTAAGATTTGGGGTGCTTGGGGCGCTCCTTTAGCGGAGCGTGTGTGGGAACTGGGTGGCAAAAAATATCCTGGGTGGGGTTTTAGAACTTATGCCCACGCAAATCTCAACGAGTACCAAGCTTTTTTCTACCCCGAGCCAGGGCCAAAAAGGTTTCCCCATGGTCTTGTGGATATGCTCGATCCTTTTGCGTTAGCTATTTGGTATCTGGATGATGGTTCCGCGGGGTGGTGGCCAGAGATTTGTTTTGGAGCTGACACTGAAAGTCAGAAAGTTGCAGCCCAGATCTTGGAGACGTTTAATCTACATCCTTCCTGGAAACTCAAAAAAGGCAACACAGGAGCTTTCACTATCAAGGGGGAGGAGCAGGCACTTCGGTTCATTGCTTTGATAAAGCCTCACGTGCCGAGTTGTATGATGTCGAAGATAGACAAACTGGGTTTTACGGGGGACTATTATCAGTTAAGGCAGAAGCTTCCACTAGACCAACTTCGGGAGCTATGCTCTCGGGGTGTCCCTATTGCACAGATAGCGACACTTACCGGAGTGGCAGAGACTACGGTGCATAACTGGCTTGCTAAACACGATATTTACCACCCACGCATTGTGGGTCGGCCTAAGGGGTCATAACAATGATTTTGACCAAAGAGCAATTAGAAGAGTGGTATTTGAAGGATCTGTTGACGGAGACGGAGATTGCAAAACGTACAGGGGAAACGCAAGTACAGATAAACAGGCTTCGTCACCGATGGGGTATTCCGACGTTGGGGAAAACGGGTCGTATGGAGAGAACATTGCCGGAGTTGACAGACATCCAAAAGCAACTTCTTTTGGGCTCTCTCTTAGGTGATGGGGGGTTAACGGCAACAAGTGCTAGGACGGCGAGATTTTCAGAGAGTCACAGTTTGAAACAGGAATCCTATTTGAATTGGAAGTTTGAGAGCTTGGCTCCGTATACATCGTCAATCAGTACCACCCAAAAGAAGGTGGGGGAAAAAGTGTTTGAAGGGCGCCGTTTTACTACCCACTCAAGTCCACAGTTCCGGCCTTATTATGATTTGTTCTACCCCTTACCGGAGAGAAAAAAGATTTTCCCGGCTTCTTTGCCTAGTTTGATGACTCCTTTGATGCTGGCTGTTTGGTATATGGACGATGGGAGTCTTACAGTAAGGGGTGAACCACGCATTACTTTTGGCTTGGATGACAAGAGTGGAGAGCGGGGTTTGCAAGCCTTGCGTAAATTAGGTCTTCATCCGAAAAATTATGGGGAGGGAGGTGATCAGGTTATTTTTTTCCCAAAAGAGGCACTGGAATTTAGAGCCTTGATTGAACCTTTTATACACCCCTCGATGGTCTATAAGCTACCAGAGGAACGATTACCGGGGCAAGCCGTGCATAGGAACGCCCGACAGTTGAACACGGAGACTGCGGGTTCTCTTTATGCTAGTGGGATGTCAACGCTGCAAATTGCACAGTTATATAAAGTAGGGGCTTCGACCGTTACTCGTCGTTTGGCTGAGTCAGGGGTGACAAAGCGTAGAACGGGGCCACAGAAAGGGCAGGCATATTCTGCTGAGGATGCCCAAAGGTTGACGAAACACTATGACCCGAGTGTTTGGCAAGGTTTGAGCGCGGCTGACCAAAACCGTTGGGTGGGAGAGGTTTTTCAGTTTCTACGGTCTTCAGGGTTCCCCCGGATACCTTTACCTGAGTATTCCGTTGCAAATGAAGACCTGATAAAAATGCAGCAGTCGCCTCTTTTCTTAGATGCGGAGAATACTATTCAGCCTAATCGTAGGGTGGGCATCTCTCTGTGTACTCCTTTTTTCCCAGAACGATACAAAGCAGTTTCTGGCTCTAAAAGTGCCTATGAGGCGTGGTTTTCCGATACGGCACTAAGGTCTGCGATTCAGTTCCAGTTTCGGATGGGAGACCCTGTACTTCCACATCGAGTATTGCGAGCCCTGACTATGCGTCATCGGACGCCTTCCATCTTTCGTCCTACCGTAGCCCAATTTTTGTATCAACGATACTGCCAACCGGGCAGTATCGTTTGGGACCCTTGTGCAGGCTATGGGGGGCGTTTGTTAGGGGCTTTGGCTGCTGGAGTGCGGTACATAGGAACAGACGTAGATGAGGCCACAGTGCAGGGGAATCAACGTTTGGCTGCTTTGTTGAAACGAGAGAAGGATGTGACTGTTCACTGTCACCCAGCGGAGACTTTTCAGTCCCCTGCGGTGGATTTAGTGTTTACCTCACCCCCGTATTTCAACCAAGAGCGGTATTCTCAAGGTGTCGATCAGTCCTGGCAAAAGCATCCTGATTTGGCTGGTTGGCTGAATGGCTTTCTTCGGCCTGTACTGAAAAGTGCTGGGGAAGTTTCTCCGCGGTTGATTCTCAACATTGCTGATGTCAGCAAGATACCACTGGTTCAGCACACTGTTCAATTAGCACAAGAGGAAGGCTGGACATTGAGGGAGACTTTGTGGATGCCTTTGGCAGCGTTGAATCGAAAGAATCCGAAAGAGCCTGTGCTGGTTTTCACTCGTTAGCCTTTCAATTCCGGGGCATTCTGTTCCAGCCATTCAATCGCAACACGGGCGGCCTCGTCGGGCTTCCCGTGTTGTCGGATTGCGGGGATAGAGAGTTCCAGGTATTGCTGGAAGAAGTCTAGAGAGGGCGTGTCAAGGCCATAGGATTTAGCTGCTTCCAGATAGGGTTTCGTCACGGGGGTTTTTCCGTAGTGCCAGAAGTCGAGTGTCATGCTTACCCGATAGGCACTTCCTTCGTAGGCTGCTCTCCAGACGGGGTCAGAGAGATACTTTAGTGTGAAGGAGAGGCTTTGATCGGATTGTAGAACGTGCTGATGCTCATGGGCACAGACTACGATTTGGTCCCAGAGAGGCCATGTCTCGGTGGCTTCTCCGGGGGTAAAGGGGGTGTAGATGGTGGAGCCAATGGTTGTGACAAAGCGGGAGAGGAACTCGGCACCGTTTACGATGCCCATTTTATCTAGTCCTTTGGCGAAGAGTTGCATTTCTTCTGCTGTGGCTTTATCTCGCACTGTCGAGCCATAGCTTTGGGACATATGCTGCCAGAAAGAACGGACAATTTCAGGTGTCGGTTGGGTCATTGTATCTCCTTTAGGGTGCAGAAGTGCTTGCCTGCTTCGTCCCCAGTACAGAACCAAGTAGGGCTCATCTCTGTACAGTCCATGACAGTCATCCATTGCTTTGCCGGGCTGCACAGTTCCACTCTGTTCTCAGAGCATCGGGATTGGTTGGGGGTTGCACAAGGGTTGCTCTCTACAGGGCCACAGGAGCAGAGAAACAAGGCACAGGATAGCAAAAGTTTTAGCATGGGTACCTCCTCTGATATTAGGATACCGACGGTAAAGGACTGATAGTCGGATAAGTTTGAGGGCCTGAGAGGGCACTCCTGTTTCTTGCCGTACTTTTACTCGCTAAAAAGGGTATCGTTACGGTAGTTGGGAGGGTTCTAATGCCGGAGACGTTTAGGACTAGGGATTGTGTTGTCCTTTATAAGGGGGATGCCTATCCGACTGAGGTGGATGAGGAGTTGGCGACACAGGGATGGGTGGGTGGCCAAGGGGTGCAGTGGACGACAACGGCAGGGGATCGGTTTGTGGTTACACGGTCTGACGGGCTTTATGCGGGATTTCTCCTCAAAGGGTCGAATGAAGTGGGGGACAAGTTCACGGCCATTACGCAGAATCAGTCGTATTATCGAGTGGCCACGCTTTGTGCTGGTGGCTGGTTGATCATGACCACGGCTTTTGAACGTTATACATGGGCTTCTAGGACTGGGGGAGGGCCCTTGGTAGAGATTGTTTATCAGCCGAGTGATCGGCTCGTTTTTTCTAATAGGGGGCTCTGGACGGTAGAGGATGAATTCACTTTGTCGGGGGATCCCAGGGCACCTAATGATTACTACATTGGGTTTGTGGTACAAGCCCCAACTGTGGACAATGATTATTTTATGACGATACAGACGAGTATCTAGCAATGAAAAGTTGTATACAATGCCAGGCAGAGAAACATGAGGAAGAGTTTGTAAAAAAGTCTCGGGGTCGTGATGGGCTGGGGTGTTACTGTTTACAATGTGAAAGGGAAAGATCTGCTTTATACAGGCAAAGACCAGGCGGGCGAGAGAAACGGGCGGAGGAATATAAAGATCGATATCGAAAAAAGATCTTGGGGGTCAAACTTTGTGTGGGGTGTGGTGTTGAAAAGACTTGGGGGGAGTTCCCGGAAAAGAGGCGAAATTTTGAAGGCAAAGGACCGTGGTGTTTGGCCTGTACCCAAAAAAAGGATGCAGAATTGTTGGTGCGTGTAGAGAGGGGATGCTCAAAGTGTAAGCAAGTAAAACCCTTATCAGAGTTTAGCAATCAGAGGTCGTGGTGTCGAGCTTGTCATAGGGAGCATATGGCAAGACGAAGACTTGACCCCGCTGAAAAAGAAAAGAGTCGTAGCAGTGCTTTTGCTTATCGGGTACGAAATTTGACGTTGTGTAGACAAAACGACTTGAAACGGTACCGGGAGACAATGGCGTGGTTTGACACATTTAAAACGCTTCCTTGTACAGATTGTGGTGAAGCGTTTCCATCCGAGTGTATGGATTTTGACCATGTAAGGGGGCAGAAGCTTTTGGGGTTGGGGAAGTTAGTGTCTCAGGGGAATAAGGCTTTAATTTTGAAGGAACTTGAGAAGTGTGAGTTGGTGTGCGCTAATTGTCATCGTAGTAGGACTTTGAGGCAAAGAGGAAGGACGAAGAACAAGGCTAGATTACGTTTTCTGGACAAAATGGCACAGATTAAAAAAGCGCCTTGTGTTGATTGCGGGGGGTATTTTCCTGCGGAAGCAATGGATTTTGATCATGTCTTTGGGACGAAGGTTTCCAATGTGTCTAGTTTGAGAACCGGCTCTTGGGATAGAGTGGTAAAAGAAATAGAGAAATGTGACCTCGTTTGTGCTAACTGTCACAGAATACGCACTACGAAACAGAAAAATAAGAAAGAAGGAAACAAGGATGCCTGAAATCATTAGAACACGAGATTGTGTCGTTCATTTTAAAGGCGATTCCTATCCTGTAGCTCTTGCACCCGAAATGCTGTCAGCGGGGTGGCCAGGATGTCAGGGCGTCATGTGGACGGATTCCCCCGAGGATGAGTTTATGGTGACGTATTCCGACGGCCTCTATGGGGGATTCCTTCTTTGGGGCTCAGACGAGACGGCGGATCTTTTGACGGGACAGACGGGGAACCAAGTGGAGTACGGCTATGGGATCTTCTGTGCCGGGGGTTGGCTCCTGTCCACGACGACGTATGAGAAGTACACGTATGCTTCACGGTTGGCCCCGCCCTTGGTTGAGATCACGTATACGGTAGGTGAAAGGCTCAGATGGTCACTAGGGGGGTGGTTCACGACTGAGGATGAGTTTAGTTTGTCAGGGGATCCAAGGGCACCGAACAACTTCTTTATTGCCTACGTTGTACAGGTTCCGAGGGCGGCTAATAACAACTACCTTGTAGTACAAACGAGTATATGATATGGCAAAAAAGCTAATCACGGAGATCGTTAGGGCCCGGGACGTTGTGATGTTCTTCAAGGGGGACTCGTACACGGTGACGGTTTCTCCTGAGATGTTGGCGGCGGGTTGGTCTGGGGGCCAGGGTGTTATGTGGACACAGGGGATTAATGATGAACGGACGGTGACGTTCTCTGATGGCCGGTACGGGGGATTCCTTGTTTGGGGTTCGGATGAGATAGCGGATAGGCATACGGGGCAGACGGGGAACCAAGTCACGTATCGGTTTGCAACCTTCTTTACGGGGGGGTCCCTTTTCTCTACGACGACGTACGAAAGGTACACGTACGCCTCACGGTTAGCCCCTCCTTTGGTTCCGATTGTGTATCAGCCTAATGACATTCTTTACCTGTCCCTTCGTGGTTGGTGGACAAATGAGGATGAGGCAACGCTGTCTGGCGCTCCGTATGCCCCTGATTTCTTCACTGGTTTCGTGGCTCAGGTTCCCAAGGAGTCCAATAACTTTTTTCTGGGTGTTCAATCCGGGCTGTGATTTTCCTCGGTATGGTAGAGAACGATCCCAGATCTCTGGGGACTTATGCCATTTGCGGAGGAATTAAGTATGGATATTACATTTCAGACTGGGGTGTTTAACTCGTATCGAGTCTTACACAAGGTTCATCTAGGACAGTTTGCCTTTGATTTGCCTGAGAATGCTATTTTGGAATTTGATGGTATGACGTTGAAGTACGGCGGGCAGACGTACCAGTCTCCGGCGGTAGCGGGAGCTATTCGGGCAGGTTGGTTTGTTCCTGTAGAAGATACAACGACTAGGACATATGCTCCGAAGTCTGCTGAGGTCAAGGTACATTCTCCTACGGCTCAGGGGACGTCAAGAGGCGAGTCGTTTAAGGTAACGGCTGTGCAAGAGGATGAGCAGGAAGCAGGGTCTTTGACGCAGTCTGCGGAACGGAGAGAGACAGCTCGTGTGAATGCCGCTACGAGTACTCGTCTCCGGCCTCCGGTGTCGGTAGAGCCGGAGTCTGGTTATGTGCAACAGCAGGAGGCCTCAAAGGTGGCCCCTATAAAGACTGCGAAGGCTTTCACGAGCCGACAGGTTATCCAAGCTGAAGATGATCAAGAGGGCGTTGTGGTTTCGGTACCAAAGAGTGCCCAACAGGCCATTCTTACGGATGACCAAGAGGCTGTACCTGTGGCGAAGATTGGGGGCTCTTTGAAGCCAAAGTCGTTCCTTGTTGAGAATGCCCATGACGTTGCAGAAGCTTTGCGGCGTGTGGAGAGTTCGAAGGCTAAGGTTGAAAAGTTTGCTGCTACAAAGGTTCAGCAGCAGGAGGAAGTGGATATTAGGCAAGTGCATCCGACTGGTGCAACAGGGGATGTGGCTGAAGCTAGAAGTGGTACGGAGCTTGAGGATTTGTTGCCGGAGGTAACCTCTTCGGGGAAGCCTGATGCCACAATCTCGGTCCCTTCCACTGAGGCTATTCAGTGGGATAAGTCGGGACATTGGCGAGATCGGGTAAAGCGAGCGTTGGCTTACAAGGACAACCCTGCGGCTATTGAGTCTATCTGTGCTGGAGAGGCGAAGGTGTTTGTCAATGCCCTTCAGACAGAGTTGAAGAAGTTAGGCCGTTAGTCGTGTTATCAAAACCCATTCAATAGGATAAGCCTATTGAATGGGGGCCTTGATGTCAAAAAACAAAACAGCAAGCAGTCAAGCAGCGTGGGCACTTCTAACTCAGGGAGTGACTCAGGCTCGAGTAGAGGCACATCGCATTCAGCATTTGCTTAGTCGGGCACAGACTTTGGTTGAGAATTCGGATGAGAAAGAGCATTTGTACCAAGTGGCTGGGGATATTATTACAGGATTACCCCATCGCTTAGAGCAATTGACTTTGGTTTTGGATCGTACTGGATTGGCTTTAGCAAAAATGGGGGAAAGTTTTTTGTCCTCCCGATTACCGTTGGCAGATAAGACAATGGTGGATGAGGCTGTCGAGGCGGCGTTTGGTGGGGGGCAACTTCGACAGGCACAGCATCTTGCCCAGAGATACCTAAAGTCACATGAGGTTCCCCGTGTCGAAAAGAGCAGATCTTAACCCTCCCTTGGGGAAACCAGGCGGCCCGTGTCAGCTTATCCGTCGTATTGTGGATGAGGTAGATAACCCCCGCATAGAGCAGGAGCTTGTTCACACCGTAGAAACGGGGCAGGCTTTGACGAATCCCGAAGCTTCCCAGGTCTATGACCTGGAGGTTGAAAGCGGCACAGGGGGGATGTTTCGTCAGCTTGAGATCACGAGTCATGCTCAGTATAAGATGGATCTGAGGGGGGTAACAGTTTACCACCTGTTGGTTACGTTCAAGAAATTCTTCAAGATTTATGCCGATGCAAAAGCCAGACAGGATGGGAAGTATGTTTTCTGGACTCGGGAGATGCAAGAAAGAGGGGGCCTTAATTGGACAGATCCCCAGACAGGGCTTACGATTGTGTTTACCAGTGTGGGCTCGGGCAAAGTCAAACTTGTGACAACGTATTGGTTGGGGGTGCCCGACCCGAAGATTTTCCCAGGACAGTGTGCTCTCCGGAATGCAGGGTATTCCCCTCCTGCAGGGGAGTTGTTTGGGTGGAAGACATTTGTACCTAATACAGACGGTACAG
>Ga0172381_10004506_pt1 | contig 14402 bp, 15 predicted proteins | sample Leawel6488metaG_FD_119754 | JGI IMG/M metagenome (GOLD analysis project Ga0172381, IMG submission 119754) | Leachate microbial communities from a municipal landfill in Southern Ontario, Canada - Leachate well 64-88 metaG | ecosystem: Engineered > Solid waste > Landfill > Unclassified | place... | reverse complement strand
TCTTTTCTCACTCTTAATAAAACTGTTTATACAACAATTACTTTAATTGTGTATACTACTTTTAATATTTCTTGATCTAATACATTTACCGGTGTTGTTAATACGTTTCTTGTTAAAGTATATAAGTACCTTAAAGAAGTATTAACATCTGTAGGTGTTGTTGTAGCGTTATCTGAATTACCTGTTAATACATATTCTTTTACTTCAATTGTACTACCAGAATTATTTTCAATAGCTTTTACTAAATCAAACTGTGCTGATCCTGAACCCAAAATAAAATTCTCAGCAAAACCTCCATAATACAACATTTCATTACTTCCAGTACCGTGCACTATTGGAGTTTCTAAATAATAATCACTCATCGACACTGCTGTATTACCTCTTCCAATAACTATACCATGTTTATAACCTGCTTCGATTTCATAGGCTTGTGCTCCTGATATATTTATACCCCCATTTTTTACAGTATTAAAAGTAGCTCCATCCTCTATATATGATCTACTCGTATTATTAATATCAAACACAGCTCTTTGAACACGGCTGCACATTCTATAAAGAAGTCTCATAAATGATGATAAAAATCCCCCGGGATCAGCACCGGTTCCTAAAGTAGTTTTAATACGATAATTGACTGTTAAAGTTTTACCTGTTGCAACATTAACACCTCCAGCAATAATATCTCTCATCACCAAAAATGTGTAAACACTACTCTGAGAATTATAACCTCCTATCATTAACATACCAATTTCATTAACTTGTGTAGTATCAGGTGTATTATTAGTAAACGTTCTTGTAAATGTTATTTGTGCCGATGTAGCATCACTTGTATCTTGTGATACTGTAGAAGTATTATATGTTAAACCTCCTTTTGTTGCTATTGAAGGTATTTGTTTTTCTAACGTTTGATCATCAATTGTAACCGGTGTGCTACCACTTCCTACTATTATACCTTGTGAATAAAATGATTGATATGAAGGAAGTCCCATAGTGATACAAGGGTAATATATTGCAACTCCGCCGGTTCCACTCGTCCAGCCAGCCGAGTAAGTCGTACCTTCTAAATCAATTGTATAACCATTGATATATGTATAAGTATAACATCCGTTGATTGACAATCCTTGAAAACCTCCTAATGTAACTTTTCCAGTCGGAACTGAAGACTCAATTGCCGTTGTATTAAATGTTATTCTTATTTTATTTCCAACCCCGGCTGATAAACTTGTAATAGAGGTAGCTGTTAAGGTATTTCTTAAAACATAAAAAGTTCCTCCCGTTGCGTTATTTCGTACATCCCTTCCCATATGTAAATACAATATTCTAAGAAAATTTGCTAAAATTGAATCAGCTTTCTTTGTTAATACTTTTTCAGTTTTACCGTTTTCATCTGTAAGAAAAAGATCAAGATATAAATCCATATCGCCGCCGTTAAGCAGCAACTCTTTATGAATTGTTTTCACAGTTTTTGTTTGCATACTAATATTTGATTCCATTTTATTCTCCATTTACGGTGTTACTGAATAATCAAATTCATTACCAATTACATTGTTTACTAAAACTTCTACTTTATCATGAACACTTAATATTCCTTCATTACTTACTAAACCTTCACCATCGGGATCAAAAGTATTAAGTATTTCAAACTCACTAAGAATATTTTCTACTGTTAATAATTGCTTCTGTTTAACTAATAAACTAACTTGAGGATTGATAAAAATATTTTGAATAGTTATCTCTTTACCGGTAAAGAATAATATTACATCACTGTGAATTTCTTCTCCAGTTAATTCACTTATTGAATAAATTTGACAATAATAATATTGCTCTAATTCTAATCCTAATAATATTAGAGTATGATAATATTCAAAAACTCCGCTATACTCTTCATTAGTCATTGTTAAAGGTGTTACACCATAAATTATACGACTTGTAGCTTTATTAGTAGTAGCCCATACTACCGTTGCTGTATTAGCTGTAACATTACCGACTAAAGGTATATCTAATTCAAAAAGTACGACAGGTGGAGTAGTAGAAGGACCGGGCATGTTACTATATAAATCTGTCAAATGTGAACTAACAGAAACAATTAATCCAGACACTGTCATTAATTTAACTAATGCAATTACTTTTCTCGGTTCTGAGTTATCCTGAAAAACATCTATAGAAACTATACTGTATAATTCTTCTGTTGTTTTATAATAAAATCCAGTTGCTTTTTCTTTTTGTTGATTATTAATAAAATAATTAATTACTCTTATTAACTCTCTTTTAATTGCTAATAACTTTCCAGCGTCTATAACTCCTTCAAGAAGAGTAGTATCAAACCCGTAACCCGTATTTCTTATATTTTCAATAAGTAATTTTTCTATTTGCTGATTGAGTTGACTAATATTTTCTATTGTATTTAATTTTCCCGACCTGTTAAATGATACATCGCCGTAACTTCCTTTACCTAAACAACGAGGACAATTATATAACATGTAAGCCACAGCTGGACTTCCAACAATATGATCACACGTATTTTTACCTAACAATTCCATACTAAATTTCTTGATAATTTAAAGTTTCTAAAATATTTATAAGATTATGTATTTTATCTACTTGATTGTCAACTATATATGTAGCCTTACTACTGTAATTTGACAATGATGTAGCCCTTGCAGCTCTAAAAATTAATTCTTCTAACTTATCATTTAAGTCTCGAAAAGAAGAAACCCCTTCTAATAAGTCAAACCCTGCTAATCCTGTAATTAAAGAAGCTGTAGTTGCAGGTATTTGTAAAGGAACGTTAGCAGATAAATCTCCTAACATTTCAGAAAATTCCGGTATTTCTTTCAATGCAGAATCAATAGGAAAAGTAGTAAAAAAGTTTTTTAAGGGCTGAGCTACTTCATTTAGTAATGTAGCTAATTCTGCTATTTTATTTCCTGCCGTATCTCCTTTTTGTGCTAAATAATTAAATACATCTCTTGATCTGTTATAGTAAGCCTTTTGAGCCAAAAGATAATCTTCTAATGCTCTTCTTGCAGGCTGACTTAATCCAATTAATGCTTGAATTATAAAAGGCCAATAAGATCCGCTCAATTGTAGATCGTTAGCTATTTGTTTTGCTACCGTATTTGAGGAAGTAATTGACATTATGCTATAGTACCATTTAAAGAAATTGAAGTAGGGTTAGAAACTCCACCTGTCGCAGCAATTATAACAGTACTTGCTGGTATATTAACAGTTATTACCGCATCTGCAACTATTCTAGTTATAAGAGCATCGCATACAGCTTCCCAATTTGTTATAATAACACTCTTTTGTTCAGCAGTCAATAAATCTCCTATCGTTTTACCTTCTCCTATAGAAAGAGATAAAATTGCTGCTTGTATATCAGTAGCTGTTGTTGTTTTGTTCATTGGCATCTTATTCATCTCCCACTAAAATATTAGAAGCACCTTCTGTAATTTCACCTTCTATTTTTAATTGACCTATTAAAACCGTAGGATTTAACGTACAAGGACTTCCAGGTCCTGCTGATATGAATGCTGTAGCTAAAGTTTGAAAAAAAGCAAGGTTACTAGTAGCAATATTTATTAATCCTTTATGTGCATCATCCACGTACGTACTGGATACAGGTATTGTAACTTTATCATGTTCTCTAGCTAAATGCTGACCTTTTGTGCCTTTTGTAGTGTCATTTATATCTAAACCCGTAATTGCGTCTATATCAGTTACATCGACAGAAGGTTCGTTTAATTTTAACTTACCGCCTCTTATATCTATAACTCCAGCTTTGTCAATACTAATTACTATACCGCTTTTAAAATCTAATCTAGCTGCAAGTTGTTTAGTTTTATCTAAAGTAGTATTTTTTAATTTATTTATAACATTTCCATCTTTATCAATTACTGTACCAAATGTTATACTTACTAAAGGAGTTTGAGAAGGATTAATACCTACAGTACCGTCTGCATACTCGTATAAAGTTAAATTATGTTCAGTGTAAAAACTTTCATTTTCATTTTTTACAGCTTGAATTGAAGAAGTTCCGTCAGAATTCAAAACCATTCTTTTAACTAATCCAAAATTACTAGTTCCACCTTCTGTAATTAACTTCCAATTAACAACTTCATATTTCCACGTCTGAGTTGTATTAGAAAATTCTACTACTCCCCCTGTAAGTGTTGATATAGCAACACTACCGTTTCTCTTTATGTATATGTAAGATCCACCTGCTTCAAAAAACTTTTCACCTTCTTTAAGTTTAGGTAAAGTTTTTAAACTTTTTACTCTATTTTCATGTCCTAAATTAATATAACCTACTATAAAAGCTCTGCTAAATTGATCTAACACTGCAATTATTGTACTACCTTTTTCAGGAATAGAAGTACCTGCAGAAAAAGATTGAGTAATAATTACATCTTTCTGATACGAAGGTTTATCATACCATCTAATAGTACAAAGACCTGCTTCAGAATCAACAGACTGAATAACACCTATTCGTGCATATTTAGTAATATCTTTAGGTACTGTTGCACTGCCAACATCTCCAGGATATCTTTTACTTGTTTTCATTAAATTAAATTGTTACTGTTTTTGGATTATTAATATAAAATTTTGTTTTATTAAAAAATAAAATACCAGGCGATGATGTTGTAAAAATTTCTGAATAATATAATAAAGCTGTATTTAAAGGTAATTTCAATCTGAAAGATATTTCGTTCAACACTTTTAATAGAGATTTATACTGCAAAGGCGAGGGAAGTTTTACATTAAAATTACCTATAATACCAATATGAATTCCTTTTTGGTTATACTCTAGCAAATCCAATCCTGCATAATGATGAATTTTATATCTATTTACAATATTTTGAATTCTAGTATTTAAAACATACGAATCTGCAGTTAAACCATGAACCCATCGCGGAGACAAATCAATATTTCCATTTTGATTAATAATAATATCATAAGGCACTCCAAAAAATCCTTCTCTATTATAAATAGTATTTAAATCAATACCTGTTATATCGTCATACTGTTCTGTATGGTGAATTACTACATATTTAAGATCTTTATTTTTTCGAACTAAAATCATGTTAAATCAAATGGATAAGTATTTTGTCCATCAATAACTACTAAAGTACGAATTTCATTTCTATTATTTCTTATACTATAAGATAAATGTACGTGAGTTGTTTCATAAATACATTGATCAACAGTTATATCACCGTTTCTAATAAACTGCTTTATTCTTGTGTAATAAGTAAACATGTCCATTCCTTCAACTTTAGTATCAGCAGCTCTTCCTTCTGGGTTAGCTGTGGTACTAGTTCTATAAGCTAAATCTTCCGTAACTGTAACGTTTACTCCTAATAAACTACCTAATGGAATTATAACATTACTATAAAGAGCTTCAAGATTTTGCTGTATTGAAGTATCGTTACCCTTACTAGAAAGTTTCTTTTTAGTAGTAATAGGACTTCTTTTTTGTTGACGTTGGGAACCTGTTAACACCTCAGCACCCGAAAAGAGAGCAGCATCTGTCATATAGATTTCATCATGTTCAGCCATCGTTAATAACTCAGGTAAAATCTCCCAAGGTTTTCTTCCGTAATTTAAATGTAATGTTGTAGTGTAATCTCCTCCAGCTGTTTGACGATGATTAACAGTTTCTACATAATAAATCATATTTCTAAAAGTAATATAAACAGGCCGGCCAGGATCTATTTCAGGTCTACCTGTAATTACAATTTGTCCTTGATATTTTTGAGCTAATAATCTTTGTAATAGAGATTTAGCATATACAATGATTGAACTTTGATTTTTACTATTTCTCGCATAATCTTCTGCTGTTTTTAATGTAGATTGTTTTTTAGAATTACCTAAGTTAATAACAGGATTGGAAGAAGTAAAAACTCTAAAACCATATTTTAAAACAGCTACATCATCTCTAAATGATTTATCAAAAAAACCTAATTCTTTTACTCCTTCATAACCAAAAGGTGGTTCTGTTGATACAAAAGCTACAGTATAAATATTTTCATCACTTTCTACAAATCCGTAGCTTATTATACTAGGAGTATCTATTATATAAATATTTGGATTTGAAGCTCCTAAAATCCAACTGTTTGAAAACCTTGGAGGGTGAAACCATATCTCTCCATTACGATCCGCATAAAATACAAAATGACTGTCTTCAGAAGCTCTATATGCAATTTCTCTTTTTGTTTTCCAGTCACCTTGATAAAAACTCCAGCTTCCTGCAATTGATAAAGGATAAGGACGAAAACCCATTAAGTCTTAATTATTTGTATAAGGGTCACAAATATGTACTGTATTTTTCTGAAATAAAGCTCCTAAAATTTCTTCTAAAGAAGCTTTTGTTTGATTTCCATCTTTATAAATTTTTATCCAGGAATTGTCATCTTGTGAAAATTTAATTTTCATACCGCTGGAAAAAGGTGAAGATAAAGTATACGTACCTATTCCATCTATACTATATGGAATTAATTCAAAACCTTTTGTACCCGCTCTAGCTCCTACAGTACATAATTTTATAATATTAGGAGTTGTCATATCTTTAAATATATCAGTCCATATGTTTATATGCTGATCTTTTGTTTGCAAAACATCTGTATCTTGAGAAAGTAATAATGCGGGGTTAACATTTACTAAACTAATTTTCATAAATTTAGTAACATCTTCTCCTGATATAGTTATTGAAGCTTTCCCTTCCGTATAACCTTCTTCAACATTATTAACAACACCTGTAAAACATCTAATCAGTCCAGGCTGTTTATTAGTAGTGAATCTTTCTGACATAAAAACAATAATTCTATCCATTGATTTGATTCTACATCTGCCATTTTTAAATATTTTTCTATCAATTCCTTGATTAACCGTATCTTTATATGTATCTACAAATAACTTATTTTTAAATCTATGTATAGTAAATTTCTTTGTTTTCTTTCCTCTATCTCCTGTATAAGTCAAGTTTATAGTCTTTCCGTCTTCAACTGCTGAAAAACTAACTCCTTCAATAGTATTTGGTATTTTAATTATATTGCCAGCAAAGTCAAACGTCCAATACGTGACAGCTTTTTTTTGATTGATGTACTGTAATAATGGATATCTATCTCCTGTTTCTCCATCTTCTAAAACGATATTTTCATCTTCTAACCACGTATCGTAATTTTTATATTCATAATAATTACCATTTTCAAGTTCATCTTCTTTATTTACAGGTCTTGAAAGTGTATCTTTAGCAACATTAGTAGAGGCAAATTTTATTTGTTTATCCTGACTATATTTATATAGAATTGGGATTTCAGTTTCAGGTTCGTCAGGTAACATTAATTGATCACCTGTATGAAATATAACTGCATTAAAAGTGCCGGGATTATTTCTAACAGTTAACTCAACCGAAATAGATTGTATTAATTTACCTTTATCATCTCCTTCTTTACTTAAATTAGAAACTATATAAGTATTTTTATTATTAGCATCTCCTTGAAATCCAGAAACAAACACTAACATAGCATTAGGATAATAATGTGTTACTGTATCATTTAGCATTTAAAAATTCTTTACCTTTTTGAGTTAACGAATAAATCTTACCTTCTACCGTTCCTATAAATTCGTAATGTTCTAATTTTATAATTACATACTTTAATTGAGAAACAACTTTAGACAAATCTTTTTGATCTACATCTAACTTTTGTGCCATGACTTTTGAAATTATCTGTTTTATATCTAGCGTAATATTTTCTTTTAACACGGTTAATACAAAATAAGGTAATTCTCCATATTGAAGAAAAAATTTAGATTCAGATGTAGTTTCTACTTTATTAAAATACTGGCCTGCTCCTCCTTTTCCAAAATGAAAACCCCATGTGGTGCCGCTGGGAAGTTCAATAATAAAAGCACCTGGAAATCTACTATCTTTAGGAAAAGCAACTACTTTATAAGAAGTTTCGGGATTTACAGAAAACCTCTTACTTGTATCAATCAGAGCTACTTGAGGAGTCACGTAATCTCCTATCTTTAAAAAAGTACCTATGTCGTTTTGAGTTAATGGTACTTCTTTTGATACAGTGTTATCAGCTTGTTCATCCATCTCACAACCTTAAATTTTTAAAATTCAATGTTAAGAGCACCTTCTGAATTATAGATAATTTCTTGTACTTTAAAAGTAAAATTAAAAATCATAATATAGGGCTTTTCTGCATCAGGAATTGGTCCTGTAAATGTTGTAAAATAACCTACATACAAACCGTCTAAATAACTCAACCCTAATAAAGATACTGGTTGTTTATTTCTTCTCGATTGATCTTTTTCATAAAGAGTTCTTAATTGAACTAATTTTTTCCATGCTTTTAATCTTCTATACTTTCATTTTCATTTAATATTCTTGTTTTTCCTTGACTGTCAACAGTATGCATTCCCCCTGTCTTTCCATCTACTGCTAATTCAAGTAATTGATTACCCCAGTGTTGAATTTCCCAACCCCCTAACGTTCTAATCTCTGTCTGTAATTTTTGATACCGAGGAGTGATTCTATCTGGATTTACATAAAAAGTAAAAACCTCTCGAGAATCTGTTAAAAGATCACTTTGAACTATATTTGAATTATAAATGTAATAATTTTTAGAATTTATTTGAATGTAAGGATTATTATTTTCATACAATACTCTATAATATCCTTCAACGTTAATATTATCAATTGGAGGAAAATTTTGAGAGGTAATATATACTTCTTCAATTTTTGCACTACTACTAGATACAGATTGGTTTCTAACTAATATATCTGTACTGTCTACGCCAATTAAATAATTACTTATTAGTCTTTGTGTGGATTGTTGATTAAAATTATTCAATTTTCTAATAGGTATTGTATATATAATAATAGCTCTTTTCTGTGACATATTTTATCCGCCTAATCCTCCATTAGTTACTCCACCTAAGAATATTTTTATAATTTGTTGACTTCCTTCTTGAGTACTAAGAGAACGTTTGTTTGAGCTAAACTGTCTCCTCTTTCATTTGTAAACATTACAGTAAGATTACCTTTAATATCTCCTTTTACTCCTTCTTCAGTTTCTTTAGCTAAATCACGAATAGATGTACTTACTTTAGTAGCATCACTTGCACTAGTATTCATTGCAGGAGGTACCATTAAAGAACTCGTTCTTTTCCACCTTCTTGACAAAGCTTGATTTTTTAAATCATAAAAATATTTCTGAGCTTCTAACCCTCCACCGCTTGCTCTAGTTAAATCTCTAATTTCTTGATCAGTCAATGATCCAATATTACCCTCTTTTATTCTTTTAAGAGCGGCTCCTGTACGGGTAGCGTCACCTAAAACAGAAGGATCTAATAATAAATTAGCTCCTGTAAAACCAGTCATTTTAGTTGCAGCTACAGCGGCAGCTGTTTCTATAGCAGCTCCTTTTGTATCTTTAGAAGAAAGTAAAGAAAATAAAAGAGCTCCAATAGCAATTCCTCCAGCCTTACCTCCCTTACCTTTAAATAATTTTGATAATACGTTACTTTCTTCTTTAACAGCAGCTCCTTCTACTTCACCTCCTAAAACTTTTAACCAAGCGGCATCTTCTTTAGCCAGTGCTGTAGCTCCAGGTACCACTTCACTTCCTTGCATCATAAATCTTTTCATCCCGCGATATGACATAGGTAATAACTTTCTTGCTTTCCAAGCTCCTAAAGCTCCAGCTCCAATTGCTGCTGTTTGAATAGTAGCAACATCTAATCCTGAAGCTTTAGCTGCACTACCTGCTAAATTAATAAAATAGTCTTTTATGCTATGATAGATATCTTCAAGACCCCTACCTGGCTTATAACCTTCTTCAAATTCTTTATATTGAGAAGGTAATTTTTTTGTAGCTGTGTCTAATTCTGAACCAAAAGCTTTAACTTTATTCGTAACTTGACCTAGATCTATACTTAAAACATCCCAAAGTAAATCAGGAGACATTCCAGGAGCCATTCTTGAAAGCAATCCTTCAATTTGTTGACCTTTAACAGCACCTACATTATATCTAGTTGTACCCGGAGCTATACCTAATCCAAAATCATTAATAGGTTTTCTAGCAAAATTTTGAATTTGTTGTAAAAATCCAACAGGGTTTTCTAAAGCTGTACGAGTGTCCAATCCAAAAAATTCTCTTGTAATTCTTCCTCCAGGGGTGGTTGCAAGAGTAGTAATTTGATCTAATAAACTTATAACTTGTTGATTATTAATTCCTCCAGCTTTGAGAGAAGTTAATAAAGTTTGAGCTCCTGCAAAAGCAGGTGCAAATCTCATCTTTCCTTTTTCACCTAAACTTTTTACAATTTGCATAAGTGTAGCAAAATTCTCTGATGAAGTTCCTTCACCATAAGCTCCCGCTAATGATAAACCTGCAGCTTTATTAAGAGCATTTATTATTTCTTTATTTGAAGTTCCTCTTCCTTTAAATTGTTCCATGCTTGTTGCAAATCTTTCAGCCATATTATCACCTAGCTGGTTACTATAAACAGCAAAGTGCAGAGCTTCGTTACTTCTCACAGTTTCTAACATTCCACGTGTATAAGGAAGCATTCTTAAATATTGATCTTCTCTGGCTTTTGCTAATTCTTGTCCAAAAGTCCATTCATATTTACTTTTTTGGCCTATTAAATATTGAGTAGCTTGAAATGGAGTTTGAGCTCCTCCAGGTAAGTTTGATAAACTACTAAATTTAACTATTTCATTACTAACTTTGACGGTTTGACGATAAGCTTCTGCTGCACTTAACGCTACTGATGTAAATGCACCGGAAAGTCTCATCATATTAGGTAAATGATCCGCTATTTTTTTAAGAATACTAACTTCTTCTAATGAGTATTTATTTACATCTTTTAATTCTTTTGTAATATGATCTCTTAATTTATTGCCAATGACGCCTAAAGTAACTGCACTAGCTAATGGATTTTTAGCCAATTGAGCTATAGTACTTCCAATATCTTGTAATACAGATAAAGCTCCTTCTGCTTTAAGAGCCATACCTCCAAGATGATTACCAGCATTATCTGCAGAATCAGCTAACTCATTAAAATCATTAGTAGTATTATTCATCTTTACCTTATAATATCCAAATCTTCAAGTTTTCCTTCTTGCAATTTCTTTCTCTGTGCTTCATAAGCTGTATTTTCTCTAGTATTATCTTTCCTATCTTGCACTTTTTGATATAAATCTGTATTTAACCAAGGTAATAAACTATCTCTTATATCGTTTACAAATTTTATCATTTCTTCTTTACTTATTTTAGATTGTACTGATATCCATAATCTTTGTTCAAATGTTAATTTATCTGAAAATAAAGAAGCTATACCTCCTTTATCAACTACATTCCAATTAATTAATGATTCAGAATCTTTTTCACAAAATTCCGATATATGGTCAAATAAAAAATCTATCCAATTTTCAACCTCTTTTTTGTATGCAGTATGTAATAATCCAACTATCCAAGATGGTAATTTATAAAAAGCTTCTACATTTTCTTCATATGTACCTTCTAAAGCTTTTAAAGAGACGGTATTAACCTATCGCTTCCATCAAAAATATATAGTAAAACGTTATATGAATTTCTATTAAGGTATGTATCTTTTAAACTAGAAAAAGGAATAATTTTAACAGAAGGAGGGGTATTGCGAAAAATAGAATCTGCTATATTATTGAGATTGAATTTTTCCAGCTTCTTTGCATGTTTCTCTATGTGCTGTAAATTCCTCAAGTAAGTCAAATCCTTTATTACAATTGCAGATATAAGTAAATTCTTTAGGTACTTTTGATACATCTTTTTGCAATACAGGTGCAGCAGATTTTATGATTTCTTCTTCAAAATCATAGATAGAAAGATCTAAATTTGGTGTTTTTAATGCTTCTTCTGATAAAATCTCACCAATTCCGTATTTAAGTATTTTACTACCTTCAGGTATTTTGTCAAAAATTTGTCCTGTTATTTCACATAAATACTGTTTATTAACTATTCTAAGTTGTTTTAACTGCAACTGCTCGTAAATTGAATGTAATCTAAGAAGAACTACTTGTTCTAAGTTAACTGCCCACATTCTCAAATACTCTACTCTACTTAAACTAACTTTACATTGCTGATTATATTTTAATACTTCTTCATCAGAAGCTAACATTTGTCCTTCTACCATAAAAAGTGATCTTATTATTATTTCAATATAATAAGATTGAGTTCTTGCTTCTCCTTCATGTTTTTCACAATTATCATATACATCTAACATCTCGCCTGCATTAAGAAGTCGCATAGATAAAATTTTATTTTGCCAAGAAGAACCTTTCCAATCTCTAAAAGGTTTAATCTGAATTAAACCACCTGCTTCTTCAGATAAAGCAGCTAATCTTTCAAGAGCACTTAAAAGAGGCGTTGTTGGCGAGTTAAGCATTTAATATAATTTCCTATGTTACGGTAGGTTAAAAAAAAATTATTTTTATAATTTTATTAAGGTAATACAGTTATACTTGTAGGCCATATAACTACAGATTGAGAAACAGTTATATTTCCTTCTTGAATTGTTTTATTAATACTTTGAATAACACATTTATTATAAGAAATAACTCTTCTTTGACTTGATGTAGGACCTTAATTTCCTCTATAATATCAATAGGATCTGTTAATTCATGTAAAGTCGCTAACCGAGGAAGACCTAGAGCTTGTAACATGTCTGCATCATACGTTTCTAATCTATTAATAGAAATAGTATAATCTGTTCTTCCTGGAACTATTTCTTTTGTATCATCAATTTCATTCATTATTTCTCTAATTCTTTCAAGTTTACGATCAGCTCCGGGATTAAAACCTTGTAAGGTTCCGATTGGTGTTCCGTTAACTTTGATAGTATAAGCGTATGATACGACTGTTTTTGAATTAGGTATTCTAGTCATCAATTACTCCAAAAAAAAAATTGATTTTGTGATAATCTAACATTAAATATAAGTGGAAACCGTCACGGAAATCCAAATAAACGGATAATTTGGTTTATAACTACAAGTTACATCTACTTGACGAGGCTCCGTTGTATTCTGCTTTGCACTAATTTTAATTTCTCCAGTAAGAGGGTTATCTATCTTACCGTAAGTATTAATTTCACCGTCATTAACTAAAGATTGCAAAATTGAAAGAGTTGTTCCAATTACATCATTAGTAGTTGTAGAAGTAACTGTTTTACCTTTGTTTGTATATGTATTAGTTAATCCATCTCTTAAACTTCTTTTAACCAATCTCTGAACATCAACTACTGAAGGCTCTTGAGTGTCAGCTGAAGTAGGGTCTGTGGTTAAAGATCTTTTAACAGTAACAATATTAGATTTACTTTCTAATACAAAACAATTACTTGCACCTAATTGATTAGTTTCAAACTCTGACCATTTTTCGTTTTCAATCGTAATGCCATTAACAGTAAAACCATTAACTGGAATTGATTCTTTATCACGAGCAGCAAATACACCTGCAACAGCAACGGCAGCAAAATTGCCATCTAAATTCATAACAACATTATTAGCATCTTTTCTTGTAATGACTGAAGGTACAACATAAATACTATTTCTACTTTTTAAAACACTTGCTCTGTAAGCATAAGAAGGAATTACTGTAGTATCTCCAATAACATCAAAGCCATCAGAAGCTGCAGAATAAATTAAGGAGATCCTGAAATTATTCCTCTTTCTTTTTTATTATTGCTCATTAATTGAACATGAGAGAATAAATATGTTAATAAACTTTCTTGTTGTACCCTTGTAACCGACCCGCTTGGAAATACTGCACTTACATAACTAACATTTGTTTTCTTTTGCAATTTATCAATTGCAGTCTTATAAGCCGCTTCACTATAAGTAGAACCGGAAGCTTGAACTAAAATAACTGAAGGTGCTCCATTTTCTAAAGCAATAGATCCTGCAGTAGTTAAAATACCTGCAGTAGCACTTTCACTTCCATATTTATTAATAAGACTGGTTTTATCAAAAAGTTCAGTAGGGTCATATTAGTTGAAGGGAGAGCAGCTGTGTAAGATACATAATAAACTGATCCTGTGCTAGGTATATTGACTCCTGTACCTACCCATTGTATACTTCCAGGATTTACAATCGAAGCACTTCCAAGAGCATACAAATTACCATTCGCAGATATTGGTAGATAACTTAAAGAGCCTGAAAGAACTCCAGGAGTATTAGCAATTTTAGTAATAGTTAATAAAGTAGCAGTCGCGTCTTTTACTGAATCATAAGCACCAACTCCTTTTATTATAGGTTCATCAGTAACTGTTAATATGGAAGGACCTAATCCAACGATTGCAGGAACTCTTTTAATACCTGCTAAATTAATTATATTCGGATTATCAAGAATTACAAC
>Ga0172381_10004503_pt1 | contig 14404 bp, 18 predicted proteins | sample Leawel6488metaG_FD_119754 | JGI IMG/M metagenome (GOLD analysis project Ga0172381, IMG submission 119754) | Leachate microbial communities from a municipal landfill in Southern Ontario, Canada - Leachate well 64-88 metaG | ecosystem: Engineered > Solid waste > Landfill > Unclassified | place... | reverse complement strand
GGCACAGCAGCCGGTTCTGGTGTGCATGGAGTGCAAGGCTGTTTTGAAGTAACAAAAAACAGGGGGGAACAATTGACAGAACTGCCAAAAAGGGAACTGCTGAGGCCTGATGAAGTGGCGAGATATTACTCCGTCACGGTGAGGACTGTCCGAAACTGGATCTATGACGGGAAAATCACCGCCGTCAAGATTGCCCGGAACGTGATCCGGGTCCATCGGTCATCCCTCGTAAAAATGGGCCGTCCCGTCGAAGACGAATAAAAAAGGCGGAAAACAGCGGAAACCAGAGGAAACCAGTGTAAAGACATAAATCTTTAATCATGCCACAATCTCACCGTAAGTTCAACGTTGAGTGAACGGAATGCGGTGAGAAACTTCCTGATAGGAAAACTCAGATCCCGAAAGGTCGGCGCTTATGCGTTTTGACGTTCGGGATTTTTTGTTTTTCATCGGCCTTGCCCTTATGGGCTATGGCCTGTGGCTCAAATCTCCCGAACTGGCCTATACGGTCATCGGGGGAATACTCGCAGGATTCGGGATGTTCATATGGATTCTCGGTGTTTTCTTAAAAATGCGGCGGCCTAAGTGATGGGATTCTTCTCGGCAATCGAAAAACGAATGGCCCTCGGTCCTCTTGATGACGCCTCGTATATGCCGGGCGGATTTTTTTACGGCGGCGCGGGGCAGAAGACAAGGTCGGGGGCTTCCGTCTCTGAATTCAATGCAATGCAGCTTGCCGTGGTCTGGTGCTGTATCAAGGTTCTCTCCGAGGACTCCGCGAGCCTACCCCTGCACCTTTTCCAACGTCGTAAGGGCGGCGGAAAGGACAAGGCGTGGGCTGATGATCGTTATTACCTGATGCATGATAGGCCCAACCCGGAAATGACCGCAATGTCCTTCCGGGAAGCCTACGCCGCGCACCTTCTCGCCTGGGGTAATGCGTATGCGGAAAAAGAACTCCGGGGATCGCTGAGAAAACTCGAAGCCCTCTGGCCCATCACCCCTAACCGCGTCACCGTCAAGAGAAATCAAAAAAAGCAAATCGTCTATCAGGTGACGATGGACAGCGGAAGACCCCCCGAAACCCTTTCGAAAGAGCAAGTTCTTCATACCCCTGGACTGAGTTTTAACGGGCTTATCGGATATTCTCCCATTGCGGCGGCACGGGAAGCAATCGGAATGGGGATGTCCCTTGAGTCTTTCGGTGGGGAATATTTCGGGAACGGAATTCACCCGTCAATCGTTATTTCCCATGCCGGCCAACTGAAAGACCCTGGCGCATTAAGGGCGGCCATCAATGACCTTTATGCCGGTCTCGGGAAGCGACACCGTGCGATGCTCATCGAGGAAGCAACGAAAGTTGAAAAACTCGGTATCCCGAATGACGAAGCTCAGTTCCTTGAAACACGAAAATTCCAAAACGTGGACATCGGGACCCGGATCTATCGCCTTCATCCCCATATGTATGGGGAATTCGACAGGGCTGTCGGGTTTAACTCCGCCGAGCAGTTCGCCATCGATTACGCGACAAAGACCCTCCGGGCATGGCTGGTAAGACTTGAGCAATCCTACAACATGGCCCTCTTGGACAGATCGGAATACGGAACCCTTTTCTTTGAGCATAACCTTGAGGGTCTCCTGCGGGGGGATATCCTGACTCGCTATCAGGCCAATGCCCTGGCAAAGCGGAACGGGGTCATTAATGCCGACGAATGGCGGGAAAAGGAAAACTTGAACCCCATCCCTGACGGCCTGGGCCAGGAATACATTGTCGAGAAGAACATGATCGGGCTCGGAGACTTGGGGGCTGACGTTTTACCGAAGGGACCGGCGAATGAAACCTAAATACGAAAAGGCGGTCCCGCTGAAATACGAAACACGGAAGGACGAAAAAGAAGAAAAGCCGAAACGCGGCAAAGGGGGCCGTCATGGAAAAAGAAGTTCGTAGCTTTCCCATTGAGATCCGAAAGGACGGGGAGGGCGTGAAGCTGGCCGGAATGCCCATTGTTTACGGAAAGAGATCCGAAGACATGGGGTTTTATGAATATATCGACGCAGGCGCGGCGACGAAGGCCCTGAAAAAATCGGATATCCGGGGTCTCTATGGTCACAATAGCGACAGCCTTCTTCCCCTGGGTCGTCAATCAGCCAAAACGCTCCGGGCCAAAGAGTCTGACGAGGGAGTGGGAATTGAAATCGATCCCCCGAAAAGGAACCCCTTTGTTGACGCGCTGATCGAATCCATCGAGCGGGGGGACATCCGGGAGATGTCCTTCGGGTTTACTGTCGCAAGGGATGAGTGGACATACCCCAAAAACGTCAAAGAGCCCGCCATAAGGCACATTATCGAATTCGATCAAATCTACGATGTCAGTTATGTGGCCTTTGCCGCCTATAACGATACATCCGTTGCGCTTCGAAAGATGGAGGAACACAGAAAAACAGCCCCCCTTGCGGGCGGCGTGGGTGGCGAGGAGGAAACGCCTTTGACGGTCCTCCTTAATGAAGAGGACGATATTTATAGAAAAATCATGGGATTTTAAGGAGGTACACGGCAATGAACGAGTATCAGAAAAGAATGGACGCCGCCTTCAAGAAACTGGAGGCAATCCGCAAGAAAGCGGAATCAGAAAAGAGGGCCCTGACCCCGGAAGAGCTTGACGAGCGGGCAACCCTGAAAGCGGAGATCGAAACCATCAAGCGGGAATGGGATGATTTCAAGGCCGAAGAAGAACTCCGGTCCTCCCTATACGGATCGGGAAGCGGAGCCCTGACCATCCTCGACGGCGCGACGATCACCGTTCCCGATGCTCCGATCTATCGCGGCTCGAACGCAACCGCCCTCGGGCAGCAGCTTTTGGACATTCGGACCATCTCCAAGCCCGACGCCTTCACCCAGGTAGAGGTGAGAGGGGCGCAGAGTCGCCTTGAGCAATCGCAGAAGCGGTATATCGCAAAACTGACCGCGCTTGCCGAGAAGGAAAACCGGGCTGCGGCCACGGGTGGATTCACCGTCGGCGTTCCCACGGACGGCGGCTTTTTCCTCCAGGGCGAAACGGTCGTTGACCTGATGACCAACGGGTTCAATAATTCCGAAATTCTCCCCAAGACAGCGAAACGGACCCTGACGGCGACTCAGTTTGTCGAAATTTTTGGGATCGATGAGACCTCCAGGAAAACCGGGTCCCGGGGTGGTGGAATCCGCGTCTATACCAACAAGGAACTCGGTTCCTTCACGGCCTCCAAGACGCAGTTCAAGATGATCCGGGTGGAGCCCAAGAAACTCACGGGTCTTTTCTATGCTTCCGGCGAATGGATGCGGAACGTCACGTTCCTTGGTCAGGAAGTGCGCGGTCTCTTTGGTGAGGAATTCGCCTTCAAATGCCAGGATCTCGCCATTCGCGGGTCAGGTGCCGGAGAAGCCCTCGGAGTTCTTAACGCCGGGTGTCTCGTGACGGTTCCCAAAGAAAACTCCCAGGCGGCAACGACCATCTTGACCGACAACCTGTCCAATATGTGGGCGCGTTTCAGCGGTCGGAACCCTGTCTGGTTCATCAACCGCGACTGCGGACCGCAGCTTGACAAATTGTCGATTGTCGCCGGGACCGCAGCCCTTGAGCCCCGTTTCGTGACCTATGATGCGCAAGGAATCCTTCGAATCAAGGGCGCTCCGGTCATCCCCATCGAGCAGTGCGAAACCCTCGGGACTGTGGGAGATATCATCCTGGCCGACTGGAGCCAGTATGTGTCCGCCGATCAGGGCAACATCGAAGAAGCGATGAGTATTCACGTCGAGTTCATCTACGACCAGAACACCTTCCGGTTCATCTACTACTTCGACGGGCAGCCCCGGTGGTCTTCGGCAATCACTCCCTTTAAGGGATCGAAGACGGTTTCCCCGTTCATCGCCCTGGCAACGAGGTCCTAAACGATAAACAGCCGGGGTTTCGGCCCCGGCATACGATAAGGAGGTAAGAGCAATGCAAGCATACGGAAAAGATCACGTTGTTATCCCGCTGCTTTGGGCTACCCAACAGGACGGGGCGCTCGTGTCGGACATTTTCAGCATGAAAAACTATCGGCAGGCCGATATTTACGTCATGCTCGGCGCAACGGTCGGACAGGCCGGGGCAATTACGCTGCATAAGGGAGCAAGCGTTTCGACCGCCGCAACGACGCTGGCCTTCACCAAACGCCTCGAAACGGGCTTCAAGTTGAAATACACCACCCCCTCGACCGATACGCCCGGCGCGGCTGGTGAAACGGTCGCCGGAAACGGTGGCGCCGCCGCGACCCTTTACAAAGACACTGGAACGGAACTGATCTGTTACGCTTTCGACAATGATACCTTTGTCGACGGTGAGACCGTCACCCTCTCCGGTGGGAAAACCGTTGTGGCGGACGGCATTCAGATCAACGAGGACATCATGGTTCCCGTCGCGGTAACTTCCAATACCTTCAACTGCTCCGCCTACGGTTACAAGCTCTACATGATCCCGATCAGCGCGGAGGATCTCGGCGACGGGTATGACTGTGTTGAGCTGAACGTGGCGGACCTCAACACCACGGACCTTGCGGCATGGGCAGTCCTCAGCGAACCCCGCTACATGGCTGAAATCGCGGAAACGGCGATTTACGACTAATTTACGAGGTCGGGGCTTCGGCTCCGACCATCATTAGGGGGAACCGCTCCCTTAAAACCGCAAGGTACGGACGGAGGTACATGAGATGCCAGTAGCAAACATAAACTCAGGCTGGTCCTCAGGGAACCTCGTATTTTACGAGGCTGCCGTGGGTAGAAGCGTCACGGGTGATGTCCTGACGATCGGAACGACCGCCGTAACCATCGGCGGGACTTCACAGGACATTGATTTCGGATGGTACGCATCCGGTTCAAAGTCGTTCGTTCTGGATGCAGGACTCGGGACCCTGACAATGGCCGGGATCGATGTCACGATTACCGGCGACCTGACCCTTGATGTCGAGGACTTGAAGCTCGGCGACGGTCAATCTCTTGAATTCGGAGACGCTGACGGTGGCGATATCGCCATTACCTTCACGGACGGGGCGGCTCTGGCAATGGTGGCGACCGGATCTGCCGAAAACCTCACCATCGGCGATGACACCTACGCAATCAATGTAACCCTGAAAGGCACGCTTACCGTCGGCAAGAGCGACACCGGCCATGATGTCATCTTTTACGGCGCGACGGCAGCCAACTATTTCCACTGGGACGAAAGCGAAGACGATCTGATCCTTGTCGGTACGTCCACCGGATTTATCCACCACGGGACAACGGAGGCCTCCGCAATCGGAACAGCTTCGGGGGTTTTCGATGGCGGTGTAAGTATCGCCAAAAAACTCTATGTCGGGACTGACCTTGTTATGGTCGGTGGAGACATCGACCTCTCGACGGCTGTAACCGGAACCTACGACCTGATTCTCAAAACCAATGTGGCCGACGCACTCAGCATCAAGGATTCTGCGGCAGACCTTATTGTTTTCACAACCACCACCGGCTCACCCGCCATCGCGATCACTCCGGCAACAAGCATTACCGGAAACCTTACGGCCAATGGAAGGGTAATCATTTCAAATTGGGGTTCGACTTATACGGCTTCGGCCCTTACGGTTGGTGCCTACGGAACCCCGATTGCCGATACCGCCCTGACCGATAACATTCTTGCATCTATCAACGGTTCGACGGCGACTGAAAAGACCGCCGACGACACCAGTTGTATGGCCCTGTTTGTCGGGATGCGGAACACGGCTCTTACCGATCAGCCCCATACCAAACTTCAGGGTATCCTCATCAGCACCCTCGTTTACGCCAACTGTTTCGATGCCTACGGTGTTCAGGGGCATGTGGCGGTTAAGGCAGATGCTACGGCGGTTGCTGGCGGAACCAATGCCGGGAATATCTGCGGCGGGTCCTTCAAGGCCACTGTCGATACGGCAATGACGGCCACCGGAACCGTTTCGGGTGCCCTTATTACCCTTGATGGTGCGGGAACCGTAACCGGAACCCACAGCGGACTCTGGATCGACGCAACTGTTTCCTGCGACAACGGTATCCTCATTTCCTCTACCGGGACCATGACCACGGGTATCAGTTTCGGCGGAACCATTACGTCCCTGTTTGAGATCCCGGCGGCCACGACCGGCGGGGCGAACGGTGGCGGTGCGGATGTGTATGTTGATGTCACCATTGGCGGTGTCGCGGCGCGTCTTACCGGAAAATATGTGTCTTAATTAACCAAAGGGGAGGGTTTCGGCCCTCCCTTCCCCTGGGGGATAAAATGAAGAACGCATTAACGATTTCCAAGAGCGAAGCGACCGTTGATGAGGATTCCTTTCTCGGGAAACTCATTGCCGGAACGCAGGGGAAGGTAACAATCAAGACCCCTTACGGACGGCGCGAAATCAAAACGGTCAAAGATAAGAAGGGCAAAAAGATCAAATAAGCACAAGAGAGGAGAGAAAGAGCATGGAATTAGGAGTATTCGAACGATTGATCCTGTTGAACGTTTTGCCGAAGGAAGGGGATTTCACGACACTGAAGATTGTCAGGAAGTTGCGAGAAGACCTATCCTTCACGGAGGAGGAGCATAAGGTACTTCAATTCAAACAGGCCGGGGAAGTGTACATGGATGCTGCTGGGCAGGAAAAAGAGGTTCCCCTGGGGACGGTTCACTGGAAAGCGGAGGGCGATGTTCCGAGAGACATCCCTATCGGCGAAAAGGCGACCGATGTCATTGTGGGGACGCTGAAGAAACTGGACAAGGATAAAAAGCTGACGGATCAGCACTTTTCCCTCTATGAAAAGTTCGTAATCGGAGGATGACGAAATGGCCGGAATAACAGGGATTGGATGGCAATCGGTTTTGATGGATATTGACCTGACCGCTCAATATTCGGGTGAGGACATCGACAGGACATCCGCCCTCGTTGACCTCGGATTCGAGGCGTCCGGCGTTATGATTGTCGTACCGACCATTGACAGCGCGGCGGTCAGCCTGTTGGTTCAGATGGATGGGGAAATTGATACGGTGCCGGTGGCCCTGCACCACAAGAAACCGGCGGATGATTCAACGGCACTGTGGGCGACGACGGCAGGAACGGGCGGATTCATGATTCATGTTCCGTGCCTCGGGGGTATCCGGTATTTCAGGATTTACACCGGCGCGAACCAGACGGCGGACCGGACCTTCTATGTGAAGGGGACCGTGTAAGTGGCGAAGACGGGAACCCTGCGACAGATGCAGGAGGCCAAGAGGCTGAAACGGCAGAAGCGGAAGAAGGGGAGAAAGAAGAAGTGAACGTCCAGCTCTACACGGCCCCGACAATCGAACCGATCACTCTCGCAGAATTAAAGGCCCATCTTCGTCTCGACTCCGGGACGCTTGACGATAACCTGACCCTGACGCAATCCCTTGCCTTTGCCTCTCATGCCATTGCAGCCAATTATACGACCCATGTAGGAACGGGGGTAGACGTTCTCGGGAAGGAGGCCATTGTCATCCTGTCCGCCGGCACGAACGGGGCCACCGGGACGAATGACACCCGGATCGAGGAATCAGACGACAACGTGACCTTCACCGCCTGGACAGGGGGAGCCTTTACGCAGATCACCACGGACGGAGCAGGGGCGACCGAGCCCGATAATGCCGACTATAAGATTCAGTACACCGGGACGAAGCAATATATCAGGACGGCCTCGAAAGTCCTCCTGGCCGCCTGTGAGTTTGGAACGTCGATCCTGGTGAATGATGCGACATTTGCGGAAGACGACCTCCTGACGGCCATCATCCAGGCGGCCAGGGAGAGCGCCGAAGACATCACCCGCCGGCAGCTTTTAACGGCAACATGGGATTATTACCCCGATTCATGGCCCGGAAAGGATTATATCAAGCTTCCCTTCGGCAACCTTCAATCGGTGACAAGTGTTTCCTGGAAGGATACGGATGGGACGGAAACGACCCTGACCGCCGGAACGGACTATCTTGTCGAAACAAACGGGGAGGGAATCGGAAGAATCGTTCTTCCCTACGGTGAATCCTGGCCTTCCGGGTCACTCTATCCCTCGAACCCCATCAAGATCCGTTACGTCTGCGGGTGGACCACGGCGGCGGGTCTGCCTAAGAATATAAAGCGGGCCTGTAAATTCGCCTCAGAGGATAGTTATTTCCACGGGGCAAGGCATGAACAGTTGAAGACGGTTATCGATAACTTACTGGCATCATATCGTTTGTGGGATGAATTCTAATGGCATTTAAACCGACAGGTCCAGAAGATCTTGACAAGAGGATCACCTTCCAGGCCCCGACAAGGGTTCCTGACGGAATGGGCGGATTCACGGTCACCTGGGACGATAAGGCCACCGTATGGGCCAAGAAGACCACCCACCGGAGCGATGAGGCGATGCAGGCCATGGCGGTAAGCGGGACGGCCCTCCATAATTACCGGATCAGATACCGGAAGGATGTAAGGAGTTCCTGGCGGATTAAAGACGGGAATCGGTACATGAATATTATCGGACCCCCGATGGAAAAGGACGAAGGACCCGGGAGAAGGTGGCTTGATGTCACGGCGAAGGAGGCGAGTTGAAAAACCTCCTGACATCCATCTACTCAAAGTTCTCCGGTTCGGCCTTCTCCACCGATGTCGGCGGACGGATTTACCTGGATGAGGCGCCGAGCGGCTGCGAGTTTCCATATTGTGTTTACTCCATCGTGTCCGGGGTGCCAGACGATGTGTTCAACAAGAAAGGCCGTGATGTCCTGATTCAGTTTTCCCTCTTTTCATCTTCGTCGGGGGCGACAGAAATCACGACTATGTATAACGACCTCCACAGCCTTCTTGACGATCAGTCCTTGACGATTCCACCGACAGGGACGGTCACGGATGTCTTGGTCTGGATGTACGAAACGAACCTTGTCACGATGGTTGAGGAGATTACCACGACAGCCGGCATTCAGACCGTGAAGCATTGGGCGGCTGACTACTCGTTAATCATTGAAGCGGCATAGAAAGGGGAGAGAATGAAAAACAAGAACATCATAGCAGTTACGAGCCTCATCCGCCGCCTTGATCTTGATGTCCTCCGGGACGCTGAAGTCGTGGCGAACCTCGTCCGGGCCTTCGGGCTGGTTCAATGGGGTGACGGCACGTTCGGGGATGATGAGTTGTTCAAGAATCCGGCAGTCGATCAGGCCGGTATCTATCAGACCCCGGCACAGATTGCGGAAGCGCTGGTTTACGTAAGCACCTTCAAGGTCAACTCGTTTCTGGAAGTCGGTGTTTTTCAGGGCGGGAACTTCCTGTTCTGTTCCGAATATCTCCGCAGGTTCAATCCCTCGATTCAATGCCTGGGGGTGGATCCCTCGAGCTATTTGAACCCGGAGATCAAGGACATCATTGACCGGGAGATATTCGTTTCCTTCAAGTCCATGACCAGCGACAAGTTGGCCGGGCGCAGTTTCGACCTCGTGATGCTGGATGGGGATCATACGGCGGCAGGGGTCAAGAAGGATTGGGAGAACGTCGGCAAGACGGCAAAGATCTGTATGCTCCACGACATTCAAGGGCCGATATGCCCGGATGTGGTGGCCTTCTGGAAGTCTCTCAAAGAAGCCAACCCGGACAGCACAGTCAAGGAATGTCTGAAGTGGACCGGTAAGCCCACGCAGGGGATCGGGATTATCCATAACGAGGAGAAGAAGGGGAGGAAGGGATGAGGCAGGTCCACCTGGTCGTACCCTTTATGCGAGAGCAGAACAAAGACATCCTTCTGGATGCCTACCGGCCCATGAATGTGATCCTGCATCCGATCATGTTTGAGGATGAGCCGATTGAGTTTCAAGAACCGTGGGTATTTCCGTGCGTGATCCCGATGAGCAAGACCCGGAACTTCGGGACGATGGAAGTCCAGAACGTCAAGCGGAACTGGTTCATCGAGAATGAACCGATTGTCGATGAGGACTACTACGTCGCCGTCGATGACGATGATATGTATGAGCCGGGGGTGTTCGATGAGATCAAGAAGATGGATGATGACATTGTAATTATCTCCATGAAGCGGGGAACGAACACGCCGACGAATGTGATACCGGACCGGAAGTACCCCACGAATACCCTCATGGCCCATCCCGACAATGTGGTGGTAGGGTCGATCAGCAATCAGCAATCCTTCGTAAAGGGATCCATATTCCGAGAGTACCTGTACGATGCCATGGGGCATTGCGGTGATGGCCGGCTGGCGGTTCGCCGGAAGGAAGCCGGGGAGCAGACGGCATACCGCCCCGACCTGTACGCCCTGTTCAATTATTACGAACCCGGCAGATGGGAAGGGCCGAAGATCTCCTTCGGCGTTCTCATTAACGATTGGGTGCGGTTCGGGCAAGTGTTCAAGCAGTCACAAATCACCGGAGAGGCCCACTTTATCAAGGAACCGGAGAGTGCCACAAAGGGGCTGAACGTGCTTCTGGACATCATCGAAGCAGAGGGCGCCGATATCGCCGTCTTGAGTCATCAGGATATGCACTATCAGGCCGATTGGATGCCTAAAGTAAGGGCGCAGATTGAAAAGCTCCCCGACAATTGGGTCGTCGCCGGGATCATCGGAAAGGACATGGAAGGGAAGATCGCCGGGGTGTTCCGGGACATGAGGATTCCCAACTACTTTGACACCTCGGACATCCACAAATTCCCCATCAAGGCCTGTTGCTTTGATGAGTGCTGCATCATCGTCAATATGAAATCGGGGTTCAGGTTCGATGAGGAACTTGAAGGGTTCGATCTTTACGGGACGCTCTGTGTTTTACAGGCGGCGGAAACGGGCGGGACGGCGTGGGTCATTGACGCTTATGCCGAGCATTACTGTCTGAGGCCGTTTACTTGGCAACCGGATTCGACATATTGCGCAAGATTCAAGTGGCTTTGGGAGAAGTATAACAAGGTGGGGCGGGTGGATACGACCGCCATCGGCTTTGTGGAGGATAAGGACATCAGATAACTAACAATCGGGGCTTTCTCCGGGGGCGGCCACTCCCGGGGGGACGAAAAGAAACATTAAGGGCGGCAAGTAGGTGCCTACTCACCTACTGCTGCCCTTTTTGTTTGCCCCGAATAGACGGCAACTACAAAACAGGAGGTAATTGAAAAATGGCTCGGCTTAGTGGAAAAGCAGGAAAAGTGATGTATGGCAGTGTAGTTCTTGCCGAAATCACGGAATGGTCGGCAGCGGGTTTCAGTATGGAACTCGTCAAGAAGGATGCGGCATTTGGGGATACAGGGGCGGCTGAATATGTGGCCCTGCAACTCGGAGATGCCGGAACGATCTCGTTCAGCGGCAACTACGACCCCGCAGATACGACCGGGCAGGCGGCCCTCGCGACGGTGGCGAAATCCGGCCTGGGGATCACGAACCTTTACCTTTACGAAACCGCAACGGCTTTCTGGCGCGTGGCTTCCGGCGGGGAGATCTTCGTCACGAAGGGCTACGAACCCACCACCATGCCCAGGAGCGGCATTGGCAAGGTGGCTTTCGAGGCTCAGGTTTCCGGTGCGTATCTGGAAAGGGCAGGAACGTAACAGCATAAAAAAGGAGAGAATTTATGATTATCGATCTTGATGCAGCGCCGAGAGGCGAATGGTTCCCCTTTAGGATGTCTACGGTGGACTTAAATACCGGAGAGACTATCTGGGGAGATCCCATTGAGGGAATGCGGGTTAAGCTCCGCAGTTGGAAACCGTTTTTTGAGGAGCGTGCCGCGACGAGGGAAATGGTGGACGAGTGGAAGGTGAACCCGAAGACAAAGGCATACGAGAAGCATTCCTACCCCAAGGAACTGACCCCCGAAGAGAAGAAGAAGGAACGCGAGGATGTCTTTGATTACGCAATCATGGAACTCGATGGGTTTAAGGATAAAGCAACCCGTGAACCCATCGAATGTTCCAGGGGAAACAAGATCAAGCTGATGGGGTTCGATTGGTTTGATCGCTTTTTCGTGGACTGCCAGCAGCGCCTCGGAAGTTATGGCATTGAGCGAGAAGAGGAAGTATCTGAAAATTTTTAGAGTGGATAAGGTGGCACAAGGAATATCTACCCACCTGTCCAGGGTGCCAAAAGGTGTACGAGGGGCGGAATCCACCCGAGGAACCGCCCTGCGATACTTGCAGGGTCCATCTCCTGGATGAGAACCGGGAAGCGGCGAGCATTTACCATCAGGCTTCCGGTCAAGTTATCGCCGGGGGGTTCGGGGTGATAGACCTCAACTTTTCATCGGTGAAGGGGCTCATGGACCTGTACGGAATCAAAGACCAGAAGGGAACGTGGGAGAAGGTCCGGCGAACCTGGCATGTGCTTCAAGCGGAAGAGCGGAAGAAGAGGGAAGGATGAGGGTAGCGAACTGGAACCCGGCAAAGGCGGACCCTGAAATTATGGGGGCGGCCATGGACCGCCTTGTCGCTGTCGGAAACGTCATCGCTGAAAAGGCCCGGCAGAAATGCCCAGTCGGGATTGATATTCCCAAGGGGAAAGGCAAGTGGTCCGGTCGGGATGCTGGTGCGCTCCGTGATTCCATCCGTGTCGTCCGTAGGTTCGGGGATGACCGCCGGAACATCCGCATCTATGCAGGGTCACGGAAAGTTTTTTATGCCCGATGGGTTGAGACGGGAACGGTGAAGATGAAGAAAAGGCCGTTCCTTCGTCCTGCCGTCTATGCGTCAAAGGCAGAAGCTAAGCAGATCCTCTTGAACGGGGTGTGATATGGCCGGAACTCCAGTTGGAACGATCTTCGCGGAACTTGACCTCGATACCTCCCGCTATACCCGCGCCCAAAAAAGCCTCCTGAAAGACGCTACCTCTACCACTCTAAACATAGAGGCGAATTTCAAGAAACTCGGAGTCAAGTCGTCTGCCGAGTTCGATCTTCTCCGCGCCAAGGCTCAAAACTCATTCGAGCGAATCAAGAACTCCGCACAGGTCACGGCGAACGATATCGTCCGGGCCGAACGGGCCAAGAACGCCCAACTCAAATCCCTGCAGGAACAGCAATACGGCGTTCAGGTCTCCATGATCGACAAGATCAAGAAGAACTGGCTCGGGATGACCGCCGCCATAACTGCCGCCTATTTCGCCGCACAGAAAGCATGGAACCTTGCGGATCAGGCGGCGCAATTTGATGAGCAACGAGCCGCCCTTTCCGCTCTCGGTTCTCAATATGGAACAACAGGACAACAAATTATCTCCTCCATGAAGGATGCCGCCCGTGGACTTATCTCCATGAAAGAGGCCGCCGACATGGGGGCAAAGGCCATGAACCTCGCGATGAACCCGGACCAGATTATCCGGTTCACGCGGGTAGCCGAAAAGCTCTCTGATGTTACCGGGGAAAACCTCTCTGCCATGTTTGACCGCATGTCCGTTGCCGCCGCCTCTGGCCGCCTCATGACCCTGGCACAAATGGGGATTGTCCTTGATCTCAAGAAAGCATACGAGGATTACGCCGTCAGCATGGATAGGACGGTTCAATCGCTCTCAGAGGCTGAAAAGCAGCAGGTCCGCTTAAACGTCATCCTCGCCGCCTCGGAGGCGAAAGCATCGAAACTCGGGGAGACGGTTGACACAACGAAAGACAAGATGGATCGCCTCAAGGCCACCGTGTCAGACCTGACTCTTATGCTCGGTCAAGCCTTCATCCGGGCCGCCGGTGGTGCTGTCGGGGCCTTCCAAAGCATCGAGGCCGCCTCCGTTCTTGTGTCCGCCGGTATATGGAAAAGCATAGCGGCCTATCAAAGTTTCATGGGGGTCGTGACTTTCGGAGATACCAGTAAGGCGCACTATGAGGCCGCCGCCTATGCGAAGCAACAGGCCGAAGCGGACATGGCCGCTGCTGGGAAATACTGGCAGTCGGCAAAAGACAACTTCGGGGCCATGGTAGCGACCACAGATGAACTTGCCGGGGCCATGCAGAAGATTCCGATTGTTGCCGCTAATGCCGGGGAAGCCGCCACCGATGCCATGCAGGAAGCCCTCAAATCCATCCGGGATGTCTATACCGATCAGATGGAATTGGAGTCCTCCCTTGTTGCCCATATCAAGGAATCGCGGGACGAAATCACGGGCTATGTCACGAATGCCGCCAATGCCGGATATGTTTCCGTTCGGGAAAGCGTGATTGCAGAAAAGGAACTGATCGCCTCTCTTGCCAAGGAAGTCACGGAGGAAGTAAAGTCCTCGATTGAAACCCAAAAGCGAGACCTAAACGGCCTTGGAAACTACTGGCAGCACACCATGGATAACATCCATGACGCGACTGCGGACTCTTTCTATCAAATATTCTCCAATATCGAGGACGGATTCCAGGCGGTTTTCGACAATATCAAAACGTGGTTCCTGAAG
>Ga0172381_10004502_pt1 | contig 14404 bp, 15 predicted proteins | sample Leawel6488metaG_FD_119754 | JGI IMG/M metagenome (GOLD analysis project Ga0172381, IMG submission 119754) | Leachate microbial communities from a municipal landfill in Southern Ontario, Canada - Leachate well 64-88 metaG | ecosystem: Engineered > Solid waste > Landfill > Unclassified | place... | reverse complement strand
AAGGAGCATAAAATTCAGCAATTTGAATTTTTAAATCGCATAAAATTTCATGCGATTTGTAAATTGATTTTTAGTCTCCTTCCGATTCCACTTTTATATAAGGACTTTGATTTTCTTGGTGGGTCTCCCGAATAAATAAAAGAATACTCATAAAGGAGTATAAAATTCATAAAACGATTTTTTTTGCAATTTGGATCAAAGCACTATTTACATATCCGTTCCCATCAGGAGGCCAAAGGGCTGCACACATCCGACACAAAGTTGTTATCACACTCCCTCTTTTTGTGGTTTTTTGATTTTTATGGGTTTTGTTTTGTTAAACGTTGGACATTGACAGTTAAAGTTGTTTCCTTTTGATCACGCAGACACGAATTGGACGTTGTTCCGGAATAAATTTCTCAGGAATAGGGGCGAATCCCAAGGCTTGGTCAATCCAAGTGAAATCAGGAATTAATCCTAAATACAATGAAGGACGGTGAGTCGCGCACTCCTCACGCATTTCAAACACACGTTTCTGTTCCGCAGCACTGTTATTGCTACCAAATTTGATATATGAAACCAGCGACAGAGTATCATTGTATCTTTTGAATTTGTCCAGGATTTCCATTGCACACGCCTCGGTGTCAGTACAGTGTTCAATCATCTGAATGAGTTTGGAATTGGGAGATGCGGAGGTTAATTCTTTCTTGAGGCGAGCCATTGACTGTTTGGGACGTGGGGCGCGTTCACTCGTCGAGAAAAACCATTTATTGTAGTAATCTTCGTATCCCTTCTTCACAAGATCAATCACTTTCGTCACTTTTTCAATCAGTTCGTAAGGTGAATGGGGGGCCATGGTTTTATTGATTTTGATATAATAGGCCTTTAAATCCTCCGGTGAAGCGGCCTTGTAGATCCTGACGGAAATGGTCACACCGGTCAAATCTGCATTTTTAATACATTTCAAAACTTGCAAGACCTCCAACCGATGTTGTCCATCCACGATCCAGAGGCCATATTCATTGGCTGTGAATCCGTATTTATTCTCCTGTAACGGGGAATCACAATGTCCTAGAACGATTACACCCGAGGTAATCCCATAGCCTCCACATGTTTTAAATTCGGCTTCTTGCTCTTCGACCAATTGATCGATCCGTGCATGGTCGATATCTCTCTGAAAGAAAGGGAAAAACCGGTCGCACGGATTTAAACAGGAAAGCAGTGTGTTGAGAGGTACCTCGATATGGGTGCATCCCGCATACTCTTTCTTGAAAAGAGCATCCATGTCACCAATAAATTGGTTGATGCCAGGACATTCGGATTTCTGATTGAAGATGGTATTGAAATCGTGTGTGCTAATCTTTTGAACAAATTGTTCCATTAATTTTTGCTCATAATTGATTGGTCGGATAGACAGGATCAATTTTTGACTGGGTAACTAACTGGGTTGACAAGGGATTCAAATGGTATCAATTTTTGACTGGGTATGGGACTCAAAGCGTTAACACATTACATCTCTTTTTACGATTTTACAGTTTTTCGTTGACAAAAAACTGTGGTTTTCAAATCTTGCTCAATAATATATGTCACTTAAACAGCGATTCGATTGTCACCGTGCCCCCATCGATCACCGAGATTATTTGCTCAATCTGACACCCACACCCGAGTTGCGAATGATGAAAGTCGCGACCAATGTGGACTTAAGAACCCAATGTCCTAACATTTACGACCAGGGTAATCTGGGATCGTGTGTGGCTAATGGAGCTGCCTTTGGTATTGAATTTGACCAGACCAAATTCAATCTGTCACACCAGTTCACCCCTTCCCGTCTATTTATCTATTACAACACCCGGGTAATTGAAAATTCCGTCTATGAAGATGCAGGTTCGAACATCAGCGACGCCCTCTATTCTGTAGCTAAATCAGGAGCATGTCCCGAGACCCTTTGGCCCTACATTATTTCCCAATTTACGGTTCGTCCCAGTACTGAGGCTTATACCAGTGGAGCCAAACATTTAGTTAAACTGTATGCTAGGGTCCTTCTGAGTTTGTCTCAAATGAAACAATGTTTAATTGATGGATTCCCATTCATCTTCGGAATCGATCTGTATTCATCTTTTTGGGACGTTGATTCCGATGGGCTGGTTCCAGTTCCAGGAAATCGGGAAATTCTCCTCGGGGGACATTGTATGGCCTGTGTCGGATTTAATGATGCCACGCAAACATTCACGGTCAGAAATTCCTGGGGGAATGATTGGGGTGATCACGGTTACTGTTACATCCCTTACTCGTATTTAACCAACCCTAATCACGTGTTTGACCTATGGACCATCAGGACCATTGCTGACACGGAAGTAAGTAACAAAACAGTTCAACGAGTCACCTATGGTAAAAGTTCTCGGGTGGTCGACGTGACCACCATTTTCAACCAATATTTAGCGACACGCGGTGCCGTTCCAGTCGAAAACCGTCTGTTCACTGATCCCTGTTGGGGCATTCTGAAAGAACTCAGAATTACGTTCACCAATGCCACAACCCTCGTTTATCCCGAGCATGCCATCGTGACTGCTTTACAAATGAATAGTACCGGAAACATCATTCGTGCCACCAATATCCGATCAGCCAGATATGGTAAACGTACACGCTGGGCCACGGTAACAACCATTCTGCGGAACCAATTCTCTCAAGGTTATTATCAGATCCGCGCGGGTAATGCACTCTTTGGAGACCCTTACTACGGTGTGGTCAAAGAGTTGCAAATAACCCTGATCAACAATGTGACCAAAACGTACACGGAGGGAAGTTTGGTAACTGTCAATGAGATTGCAATCACTGCATAAACCGAAACGGTCAAAGTAAGTTGGTGTAAATAGCACTTTGGTCCAGACCAAAGTGCTATTTACAATTTTTTTGTATTTTAAATTTTCACTGGTATCCGTAACAATACATTGTCGGCCTAGCCAGGCCGACACATCCGATTGTATCAATCTCCATGGGAGCAATGGATCCATACGCTTGGCTCTCATGGTCGCGGCAATAGTACAAGAACCCGATTTTCTTTGTCCAATGGCAACGCGTGCATCGGTAATGAGTCTGATTGATCCCTGAACATTGAGTATTAGTACTCATTTTAAGATTCTACTGTGCCAGGATTTTTCTAGAGGGGGTAAATGGGATCAATTTTTCCTTCACTTGTCCCAGACCTAATGGGTCCGCCCTTTGGGTCCTTGGTCCAGTCAAAGAAAATTTGATCCCATTTTGACCTCATTGTCAAAACACTCCCCAGTCAGTTTTTCAACCAACTTCAATTGAGAAGTCACACTCAATCGCATCAAATGGGTATCAGAGTCCACCTCTTTCGCATTCGGAATCAAAAGGATTGGATCCAGTTGCAACAGCTACTGGAGACTCACAACGCACCTCACAAGGGTACGGACAAAGAGATTGAATTCTGCTGTTTCTTGCAGCACGATGATGACATTTTTGCGAAGTACATCGCCTATACAAGCAACCAAGAGTCTGTAGATTTCTTGAGCTCCAAACTGGAAGACCGGTATTTCCCTCCTTGGGAAAAACCTTTTTGGTACAATGATGTTTCGGTGAGCAAAATGAAAAAACTGACGTTCCCTTCGACGAAAGCCCCACTCACCGTCAGTGAATTCCTTGCCAAGGAGGAAATCGAATTCCCACTCGACGATGATGAATTCGAATGGAATATACCCAGTGAACCAAAAGTGAATGATCAATTCGCTGATCGGGTTTTTATTCCGCTCGACTCCATCACTGTGGAATTACCTGGCAGTCAGAAGTTGCTCACACTGAAAGGACCACTTACTTTCAGAGAGTTCGCAAGAGCCGTCAACGAAGCTGAAACATATGAAAACGAGCTCCTCGCCCCAGTTTCAATTTCCCGTGGCCGGGGAGGTGTTTATTATTTTGTTTGCGGTTGAAAAAGACAAAAAAGACAAAAAAAGACAAAAAAGACAAAAAAGACAATCAACCTTCCGGTTCGATTGACCCATAAAACCAAAGCCAAAAAGAGATGTGTAAAATAATGCTTTGGTATCAACAACCCATCGATTACCTCTGGAATATCCTCTCTCCCGAAAGAACCAAGCTGAAAGTACGGACTATATTCCATCGATTAAATAAGCTTAAAAACAGAACCCCTTAGTCATGTAACAACCGATCACTCGTTTCAAATGGCTGAAATTCTCTGTGTTCGTTTCAATCAAGACGTCAAATGCGCGGCCATCGGAACCACACGAGGATTCCAGATCTTCTCAACCGATCCATTTACGCCTCGGTTCCACCGTGACTGGGGAGAAGGGATCGGAATCGTGGAAATCCTCAATCGTTCCAATTTCGTGGTCCTATGTGGTGGTGGACCCAAGCCCAAATTTCCACTCAATAAAATCGTCGTTTGGGATGATTATCGAGCCACTCTGATGGCTGAATTGGAGTTCAAATCTCCCATCCGCAATCTCCAAATCAGAGACGAAATCTTAGTTGCAGTCATCGAAAAAGAAATCTGTGTCTATCAATTTAACTCCTTGACCATGTTGACCATCATTTACACTTTGCCCAATCCATTGGGACTCTGTGAAATCGGAACCCAAGGGTCACCCATTATTTTGGCCTGTCCTGGGGTCGAACCCGGTGATCTTTACCTCGGTGAGGTTAGCACTCAAACGGCCACGTTGGCACCTAGAATCATTGCGGCCCATCATGCTCCCATTAACTGTTTGGGTGTCAGTGCCGATGGACAATATGTGGCCTCAGCCAGTCAAAAAGGAACTATCATTCGAGTCTGGAAGACTATATATAATGGTAAAGATATCCCTCTGGAGTTCCGACGCGGTCACAGAAATGCTCTCATCAAGTCTCTCGCATTCTCACCCGATCACGAATTATTGGCTGTCATCTCCAATACGGGAACCATTCACATGTTCGATCTGCAAGCACCCACACGATCCCGAGCCTTCCTCAAAATTAAAACCGGATTCAACAATGCTGTGATTGCCTTCGGTCCCAATCCAGGCACATTGATTGTCATCTCATATACTGGCGTCTGGTCTCGGTATTCTTTCCACAAAGACATAATGACTCATCTCTGGACATGTCAACCCTCGGAACTCTCGGTTCCATTCAAACCTTAATTAATCGCAGCACAAATCGATACACGCAAACGATCTTCCGCGACACCCAGCTCGGCAAATGTATGTTTGGCAGCTTGAAGAGATTGTTCAAATGCATCAACCGGTTGCTCATCAGTACACAAATTATGTCCCGTGTGCAACAGAGTACCGGCTCTGGGAAGATCACTGTAGACCACCTGACAAATTAAGGCCTTTTGGTCAAAATGGTTACGAATCATTATGGTGTCAAATTCCTCCGGAGTGTGAATCGCTTGAAAAACTGTCAGAAAATCTTCATATTTCCCATTCAAGCCACGACAACAATGATTGAGAGTACCATCAATTGAATCGATCAATTTTTCCCAATTGAATCTGGAGAAAATTTGCTTCTTCAGATGCAAGACAAAACGATATTTGTAAATTTGTTCAAGGGTGTAACGTGAGCCATTTCTTCATCGCGTCGACAAATTGTTGAGAAGGTTGGATTTTAAGAATCTCGTACTCATCAATGAGTCCCTCTTCGAAACAATAACGAACACGATCCACAACGAAACCCGATTTGCGAATGATGAAAGTCGCAACCAACGTGGACCTCCGCCCCCAATGTCCTAATATTTACGACCAGGGTAATCTGGGATCATGTGTGGCTAATGGAACTGCTTTTGGGATTGAATTTGACCAGACCAAATTCAATCTCGCGCACGAGTTCACCCCTTCCCGTCTGTTCATCTATTACAATACTCGGGTGATTGAAAATTCTGTCTATGAAGATGCGGGTGCAAACATCAGCGACTCTCTCTATTCTGTGGCTAAATCAGGAGCGTGTCCTGAAACCCTTTGGCCCTACATTATTTCACAATTTACTGTTCGTCCGAGTACCGAGGCATATACCAGTGGAGCCAAACATTTAGTTAAACTGTATGCCAGAGTTTTGCTGACCCTGGCGCAAATGAAGCAATGTTTAATTGATGGATTCCCGTTCATCTTCGGAATCGATCTATATTCATCGTTCTGGGATGTTGACTCGGATGGAATGGTTCCAGTTCCGGAAAATCGGGAAATTCTCCTCGGAGGTCATTGCATGGCCTGTGTCGGATTTAATGATGCCACACAAACTTTCACTGTTAGAAACTCATGGGGAAATGATTGGGGTGATCACGGTTACTGTTACATCCCTTACTCATATTTGACCAATCCTAGTCACGTGTTTGACTTGTGGACCATCAGGACTATTGCTGATACAGAAGTAAGTAACAAAATAGTTCAACGAGTCACATATGGTAAAAGTTCTCGGGTGGTCGACGTAACCACGATTTTCAATCAATATTTGGCTACGCGTGGTACCGTTCCAGTCGAAAACCGTCTGTTCACCGATCCATGTCGGGGCATTTTTAAAGAACTAAGAATCACATTCACCAATGCCACCACCCTCATTTATCCAGAGCACGCCATCGTAACTGCTTCACAAATAAATAATACCGGAAACATCATTCGTGCCACCAATATCCGATCCGCCAGGTATGGAAAACGCACACGTTGGGCCACGGTTACAACCATTTTGCGGAACCGATTCTCTCAAGGTTATTATCAGATCCGAGCGGGTAATGCGCTCTTTGGAGACCCTTACTACGGTGTGGTCAAAGAGTTGCAGATTACCCTAATCAATAATGTGACCAAAACATACACGGAGGGTAGATTGGTCACCGTCAATGAGATTGCAATTACTGTGTGAGGCTTTGGTCCCTTTGGATCCTTGATCCAGTCAAAGAAAAATTGATCCCATTTGGACCTCATTGTCAAAAATCCACCCAATCAGTTCCAATTACAATGGCAGCCCCTTCATTCAGTTTCAGTCCGTTCGGTCTTTTTCGATCGCCCTGTACCGACAGAATGTTCGAAACGTTTTTGGATCTTATCCGGGACAACGCGAACAAAGAGAGACCTTGAAAGTTTTCTGGGAAAAAGCGCAACATGCAAAGTTGCTTGAAAACATTCTCAAACTGCGGGAGGAACAAATTGCCAAGTTGAATAAAGTAAAAAACGAACTTATGTCTTGGTTCGTGGTTACGGACCAGGATTTGCAAAGACCATCCCGTGCCCGTATCCGTACCCATGCGACGCGAAATGGACACTTCCCATCTCGGATAGCCGTAGACAATTATATTTCTGAGATGGAAATATCGAAAACAGAAATTGAGCGATTGAGTGCATGGTACGAAAAGTTGAAAGCAGAACCATTGAAATAAAACAAAAAACAAAAAACAAAAGGAGTGTAAATATGTACTTTGGATACATGAAGGTATAGGTGTTAACGCTTCGAGTCCCATACCCAGTCAAATTTGATCCCATTTTGGTCTCATTGCAAAACACTCTCCAGTCAGTTTTCAACCAACTTCATGAGACGTAATCACAATCACATGGCAACCGAGACCCCCATCAGTGTCGAAGAAAACTTCGAACTCCAAGAACAAGCAAGCGTCTTCTTTCTGTCACAATCAGAAGACTTCTGGAAAAACATGCGAGAAGTAGCTAGGACCTACTACCGACCACCAGTCGATAAGCCGCCCCTCACTGATGAGCAATTCGAATTTCTCTGGGAAGATTGTGTTGTAGAAGATCTGCAATTTTCCCAGGCCACTCGCCATGATTGGAGAAAATATGGCCGATCGGGCCATTATTGGAAAACTGCTGTCGGGTCGCCGGAAGAAGGAAAATGTCTTCGGTTCCAGGGTCGCGAGGTCGTAGTCACTTTTTCCGGCGACTACACAGTGGAACTGAAAAGCTTGAAAGAAGAGACTAAGCGTCTGAAAAAGGACAATCAGCTGGAAAGAGCATCAGTCAGCGGGGACCTAATTTACTTCTGGGAACAGTCTCCTCTGATCAAAGCCACCGTACCCAATACGGTTGAGAGGGCAAAACAGATTAGAGCTTCTTGGAATGCCTTGACCCCAGAACAACAGGCGGACTACAATGCTTGTGCTATCCACTTCCGGGAACAGTTTCCTCTGATCAAGGCCAGTGCAGTCGAGAGGATGAAACAGATTGGAGCTTCTTGGAAGGCGTTGACTCCGGAACAACGGGCGGTTTACGATGTTCGCGCAAAGGAAATGGTGGCATAATAAAACCCATAAAAACAAAACACTGTAAATACTTTGGTTCTTTAAAAATTACACGGATCACGCTGCAAAATCCCATTTCTTTGTGTTAAAAAGCTTAAAAGAACGACCAATAACTCACATAACAACCGACAACATCAAATCTTAGATTCAATGACTGAAATCCTCTGTATTCGTTTTAATCAAGATGTCAAATGTGCGGCCATCGGAACCACGCAAGGATTCCATGTTTTCTCAACAGATCCATTTACGCCTCGGTTCCACCGAGACTGGGGAGAAGGGGTTGGAATCGCGGAAATCCTCAATCGTTCCAATTTCGTGGTCATGTGTGGCGGCGGACCCAAACCCAAATTTCCGCTCAATAAAATCGTCGTCTGGGATGATTATCGAGCCACTCTAATGGCTGAATTAGAATTTAAATCTCCCATTCGCAATCTCCAAATCAGAGACGAAATCTTGGTCGCCGTCATCGAAAAAGAAATCTGTGTCTATCAATTTAACTCATTAACCATGTTGACAATCATTTATACTCTGCCCAATCCATTGGGACTCTGTGAAATCGGAACACAGGGGGCACCCATTATTTTGACCTGTCCGGGAGTGGAACCCGGTGACCTCTACATTGGTGAAATTAGCACTCAAACGGACACTCATGCCCCTAGAATTATTGCGGCCCATCATGCTCCCATTAACTGTTTGGGTGTCAGTGCCGATGGACAATATGTGGCATCAGCCAGTCAAAAAGGAACTATCATTCGAGTTTGGAAAACTGTTTATAATGATAAAGAAATTCCTCTGGAGTTCCGACGAGGACGGCGAAATGCTCGCATCAAATCGCTCGCTTTCTCCACAGATCACGAATTATTGGCTGTCATCTCCAATGCGGGAACCATTCACTTGTTCGATCTACAGACACCAACACGATCCCGAGCATTCCTCAAAATCCGAACTGGATTCGCTAATGCCGTGATTGCCTTCGGGCCCAAACCAGGCACATTGATCGTCATCTCATATACTGGAGTTTGGTCTCGGTATTCTTTTCACAAAGACACAACAACACAACTATGGACCTGTCAACCCTCAGAAATGTCAATCCCATTCAAACCTTAAATGTTGACTCTCAACAGATAAATTGATCATGTTTTGCCCTCTGCATCATTGTCACAACACATCACCCACTTAATGATCACAGAATCAACGTCAACGAGTTAACAAAAGCAGAAGTGGTGGCAGCATTCGTGGCTTATTCCGGACACGTCATCATACGGCCGCGTGATTACGCCGAACGCAATCAGGCACTGGCCAGACTCTGGTTGGCCAACAATCTGGTCAACATCTATACATGTCTGGGTCCAGTAACACACAAACAATCATGACGTTCGAAATGAATCAAAGGAAAACCAGAGGTTTTTCCTTTGATTCATTTAAAAGGACACTGGACCAAGAAAATCGGTTTCTCATACTCGACGCGAGATGAGGGTCCCTTCTGTAGTCCGTCCGTTATCCGTTTTTGGTCGGACTGGGAATGGTGGCCTTGATCACAAGCTACCTGGACACAAGAGGTCTGATAAGAACCGGGTCTTGAGACAAAGTATTTACATCTTTTTGTCTTTTTCTCTGCATCTTCGATTTCTAATCGAAGAGAATATGGATAACGTCTTCGGGGTTTCCGTCTTCGTTCTCACCATGAAGAATAGACAGTGTAGCTTCGTCATGATATGTTTGTATATAGTTGAAAAAGTTCCAAGTAAGACTGACTTCTTCGACGGTCAGGTGTGGAACGGTCTCATCCAAGACGATGAACACTTCGTAGAGACGATCTGCGTGACACGAACAATTGATTGATCCGAATTCTTCCCCACCCATGCTAACCCACTTGGACATCGCGATATCTGCTGATGGTTGCTGTTTGCCGGACATGTTGTCTGTGTAGTATTGGTCATCGGTTAGGTCGCCAACAATGAGGCCAAAATGGGATCGAATTTTCTTTGACTGGACCAAGGACTCAAAGGGTGGGTCACACAAAGTCGTCTCCAACGTCGACGCGAGATGAGGGTCCCTTCTGTAGTCCGTTGACACCCTTTGGACACCTTGATCCAGTCAAAGAAAATTTGATCCCATTTCGGCCTCATCGTTCAAAACCCTACCCAGTCAGTTCTCAGATAACTTCATCGAGAAGTCACAATGGCAACCAAAGTCGCAATCAAGAAAGTTGACCACACAATCCCTGCTCCGGAACAACCTCAAGATCCGCTATTCAAAGCCTTCTCCGAGCTCCTGGCACAACACCTGTCAATCGAGTCAGAGGACCTGGAAACCATTCACCAATGCATCCAGAAGGTCTACCAGATCCCCATCCCAGCGGCTTCGGCCGCTGGAACCACCACTCGCAGGGTCAGTGCTTGGAATGTCTATATGAAGCAAGAAATGGCCGCCCGTAAGGGGAAGGGAATCGCCGGTAGTCAGTTGATGAAGGAAATCGGAGCCTCCTGGAAAACCTTGCCCGAGGCAGATAAGGTCAAGTACCAGACCACTGAAACAATCACTGGCAAGGCCGTGGTCCATCGCCGGTCGGGCTACAACATCTACTTCAGCGAACAGACTCCTCTGATCAAGCCAACTGTTCCCAGTGCAGTCGAACGAATGAAACATATCGGAGCCTCTTGGAAAGCATTGACCCCAGAACAACAGGCGGTTTATAATGCCCGCGCCAAGGGGTAGCGGCCGTCTGAAAATCCTTCTAAAGAAAGATTTTCAATGTGCGAAGTCTATACAAACCAACAAATTAAACAAAAAAAGAAAGGTGTATTATAACGCTTTGGTTCATGGGTAGGTCGTTTGTCCTTTGAATCGATCACGCTCTCCGGTATTTCTTCTTGGTTCTGGTTTGAAACAAAAGTTTGCACGTCCTCCTTGAATGCCAAAATTTGATCCCTCCCTTCACACCACTTAAATCATGACACTCAAAGACTTCATACCGAAGTAAAGCAATGAATCCTAGCAATCTGATCAAACTCTCGTTGGAACAAATCAAGACACACGTCGAGCAATACGGGGCCAACTTGGCCAAAACTAAATTCCCCGACACTTACATCATTAAATTCAATCCTCTGACCAACGCTTACCATCCACAAATCCGTCAAGTCCGTGGGCTCATCTTCAACCACGCTACTCAGGAAATCTATTCTCTCGGATTCCCTGTCCCCATCGAATTCAAAGAACAAGCCCCAACTGAACAACAGTGGATCATTGACCATCTACACCGCGCCTCTTTCAAAGTCATCGAAGCTCTCGATGGTACTCTCATCCGACTCTGGTATCACAAACCCTCGCAACAGTGGATCCTCTCCACCAACAACAAAGAAGATGCTCACGATGCTTTCTGGATGAACAAAGTCTCGTTCGGTGACCTCTTCGAAGCAACGCTCGCTCGTATCCTCTCAGGACTCAAAATGGAATACGTATACATCTTCAGTCTGTGTCATCCGCTCAACGTCATAGTGGTCAATCATGATCAACCAAAAATATTCCACGTCGCAACTTACAACCGAACCAACCAACAAGAAATACGAGTCAATATCGGAGTCGAACAGCCAACCGAACTCCATCTGACTGTCGACCAAATCATACTCATGACTCAATCTTCCAGGACCATGCCCGTCGCTTCCGCCGGTTTCACGGTCATCGAAAACTCTAACGATGGAGTCAATATCCATCGTTACAGATTCGAAAACGTCAACTACACACGCGCCAGATTGATTCGGGGGGAAACAAATCGCGTCGAAGAAATCATCATGTTGTACTACCTAACACAACCACTTGTACTTCAGGAATTTCTACTGTACTACCCCATCTACGTCCCTCTCTATCAACAACTCATCCAAAAGTTCAATCTATTGGTTGAACAGGTCTACAACCAATACATCTTTCGATTCGTCCAAAAAAAGAACATCTGGGTCAATAAACCCATCCACCAGTTGTTGGCCCAAATCCATGCGCAATTGTACATACCTCACAAAAAACCTCTCACTCTCCAAGACGTCTACAACTTCCTCTTCAATCAATCACCCGCTCTTATCCTATCTCTAATCGAATAGGGGGAACCGTAGGTTCCCCCTTGACCCCCTTAAATTTTTTGTACATACATCACTTTGTGTGGGAACCGTAGGTTCCACATATACTTTGTACCACAAAATTTGAAACACGACTATCGAAACCCTCCCCAGTCAGTTCTCAGATAACTTCACGAGAATCAACCATCTACTCACCATGGAATGGGTTAATTCTGATTCGGAACACGACTATGAAAAAGAAGAGAAATGCTGTCAGAATGATCCCGAAATTGACGCACCACCCAGGGATTTCGAGTTCCATTTCGATATGAGGACTCTGACTGAACTAATCATCCATACCGGTTACGAAGATCGGTTACCCGATAATGGAGAGGATGGAGAATGGTTCCATCATCCTTACATGACTCCTCTAACAGTTGGTGGTCGTGTCGTCATGCCAGAGGAAGTCGATTTTGACCTCCAGGAAGTCTTGGATGAAAAAGCACATAACGCCTGTGACGATGTTGAAGAAGTCCAAGACGTCGGATTCGCCACAGTCGGGAAATATGATGTCACTTTTAAAGATCCACCGACCACTGGAAATCCTGCTCCACTGTCTACCCTCTTCAAACATTACAAACCTGACAATGGGGACCCACTCACCTATCGCAATGAGGTGGCCACCACCCGAAAAAAATTGGCTCAAGAAGTCAATGAAATCTGTGATGCTACCGGATACTCCTACGAGTTCAATTCTGGATTGTGTCTCAGACTCCATAGGTGTGAAACACCTATGGAAATCAATCGTTGGATCTACCAACAATCCTATTGCGGATGTTTCTCGCCAACCGGTATCTTCAAAATCGCTTACATCGAACGCAACAATCACAAAATTCTCATCACTTACTTCGATGCTGAATCCGGCTAAGTGAACAACAAAAACAACCTCTGTAAATACTTTGGGGGGAAAACCAAACGGTCGCTGAGCGTTTACCTCGCTCTTGGAGCATCCAATGACCCCTTGTTAGGGAAAAAAGGACTAAAACAAAAACTAGATTGTGGACACAATTACCACAACTACCTATGTGAATCAATTAACACAATTATCCCATTACCTCGATTGTAATGGCAATCCAAATCTGTATATACAAAGGAGTTCCAAAAGAAGTTCAACATATCTGATTCACCCTTCTTACAATTTCCCGACGATCATGCTGTCTCGATCGTTACATCTGGAATTGTGGACTGTTTCAACAGTTCCATACTTTCCTAAAGGAATTACGGTCTGATGCTGACCCCTCCCTCTAAAACAAAAAACTTTGTATCACGAAAATTTGTTCACCATGAAATTCTCGTAATCAAAATTCTCCATGCAACACCCATTGTTATCCGCCACTGTGATTACCAATGAGCAGGTTCGTACCAATTTGGATTGGTTCCGACAAGTTAATACTTACCTGGGAGAATTACGGTCAGGTCATGATCCTTCCCTCTAAAAACAAAGTGTTTCATAACTTTGACTCCATCTGGCAACACAACGATTATGGTGATTACATCATACATTGGAAAAGATGATAATAAAATTTGTGTGATTATATGGTCCTCCATTTTTCTCTGGGGCCGAACGAGCCTTCTGCGAAGAACTCAACATCTCTGTTTGTGTCAAGAAGTTGACATGCATTCTTCATACATCATCATTTTTCAAAAATTCTTTGTCAAATACTCGCTCAGGTGTATGAACATTTTGGGTTAAATGACCCAAAATTTCAGCCGGCATATGTTTCTCGGGAATTATTCGATTTAAGAGCTCCTCAGAACAGGGTTGATCAAAAACCATTTGATATAATCTGGAAATCTGTGAACGGTCACACGGTCCTAATTGGTAACTATAATCAATTCGGCCCGGCCGAATAATAACGGAATTGATCTTTTCTGGATGATTGGCTGTTAAAATGATAATTCGTCCTTCTTTGGAGAGGAATCCATCCATTACATTACGATTTGAAATCTCTTATTCAATTATGAGAATATTCTCTTATATACTAACAGCGTTTCGAGTGACGCTGTCACTATATCCAAAGTAATTGATGATGTCAGTGCACTGACATCATCAAGTTTT
>Ga0172381_10004501_pt1 | contig 14408 bp, 15 predicted proteins | sample Leawel6488metaG_FD_119754 | JGI IMG/M metagenome (GOLD analysis project Ga0172381, IMG submission 119754) | Leachate microbial communities from a municipal landfill in Southern Ontario, Canada - Leachate well 64-88 metaG | ecosystem: Engineered > Solid waste > Landfill > Unclassified | place... | reverse complement strand
TTCCTTAGTTAAGGGAAAGTATTCTTGAGCTATGGTTTCGTTATAGCAGAATGGACTTAATTCTGGTGGAAAGAATTCTCCGTATTTGTATATTCTTCCTTTACTATCTATGTAAGGCATATCATTCATATGCTTTATTATCCTTGGGACTAGTTCTTCGTATTCTTCCTTTGTGTATTGTTTGTTGAGGATGCAGTAACTTTTACTCCTAATTGCAATAGAACCAAACAGATTAGAAGAAGCTGAACAAAAATCTGAATATGTAATCTTATTTGAATCACCAATAATATTTGAGAACATTACACTGTTGATTTTCCAATAACCAATGTATTCATAAGCCATCTCTAGAAACTCGCAATAATTTATATCAGAAGCATCTTTTGCATCAATGATTTGCTTTGAATACTTAATATTTTCGCATTTCTTAACATCAAAGCAGTTAAAAGTATTTTTAGATTGAATAATATTGTTCCCTGAAACATTCTTACATTGTAATTGCACTGCAAATTTATGTGGAATACTTTTTTTAAGTCTATAAAATCGTTCTTTAACTTTTTCCAAACTATTGATATTATTTAAAAGCATTTCCGCATTTTTTTTCTGATATTCTTCTTTTGAATAAGGTGTATTAAAAACATGATACTTTTTTCCCCTAATTCCTACACATCCTATACAATCCTGACAGTTCTTACAATCAAAACAATATGTCAGATTTAAGGAATTTGAACATTCCTGTGAAAAAATAGAATGAGACATTTTTTCACAATCAATACATTCATAGCAATATTCTGATTCTCTAATGACATAATTATCAACACAATTCTTTGATTCATAAGGAGAGCCGTACATGCAATCTTCAATTGCAATTGAACCAAAGCAAAGATATGAATTTTTCCCATCGGCAATGTGATTACAATAATCACAATTAAGAGAATTAGGGACAATTAGTGCTGGTCTTGGTGTTTCGTCCTGTAAATCAATAAATTGAAGAAAAAAAGGTTTGGAAAAATCATATTTTCTACCATGCAAAAGAGGATCCCATTTATCTCCCCACCAACATGTTTGACAATAAACCGGAAACTTCTTTTCAGTAGAGTACATAGAAACAATTTGCTTCTTACATAAATTACATTCTCTGCGATATAAATTCCTTTCATTTCTTACGGTAAATCTTCTTTGCATCCTACATTCCGGACAAAAAGTAGGTGGGGGAACTTTAATTTTCTCATAAAATGAAAAATCCTCTGGCTCTATAGTGAAGTCTTTATTGCAATTCTGACATTTTCGTGTTTCTGGTTGCATTTTACTAAAACATCTTTAATATATCGTGATAGGTGACAAATAGCATTAAGATAATAAGTATAGCAAAACCAACAAAGTTTGCAGTATTAGCAAATTTTGGATTCAATCTTGAACCTTTAATTTTCTCAATCAATAGGAAAAGTAATCTACCCCCATCAAGTGCTGGAAATGGTATTAGATTGATAATGGCTAAATTTACTGAGATAAGAGCAGTAAATGATAAGAGATATGTAAAACCATAATCATAAGCATCTCCTACTATTCCTACCATTCCAACAGGCCCTGTTATTTGAGACATGTCTCCTTCACCTCTTATGCTATCTATAACAAGATTATACAATCCTTTTACTGTTTCTTTTGTTACTATCGCATCAAGTTTCAATCCTTCCCAAAATGCTATATAAAAAGGTAATTTTAATGTTCCAATCTCATCTAAAGACACACCTATCATCGGAACACCGTCTACTAGAGATGGGCTAACGGAAGTAGTAAAAATTAAATCATCTTTTCCTCTTTTATAATCAATCAATATCTCCTTACTAGCATTCTCAGTGATAAACGATTTAAATGTATCAGAATTAATTTCAAGCAATTCTTCATCAGAGATTCTAACAGAAGTTATCTTATCCCCAGATTTCAATCCTGATGTATAAGCAGGAGAATCTGTTATCACAGAAATAATCATCAGTTCTGCATCTTTTATCTCATAACCCTCTGGTGCATTTGAAACAGAAGAAGGAAGTCCTGACATAAAACTAAATGAAAATAAAATCCATGCAAGGATAAAATTCGCAAGTACTCCTCCTGTTAAGACTATAGCTTGCTTCCATTTTGGCTTATTAATTAGACTCCTTGATCTGTCTTCTCCACTTTCACTTTCTTCATTTATATCCTCTCCAAAAATCTTTACAAAACCACCAAGCGGAAGGAGGTTGAATGTATATTCTGTCTCCCCTATCTTCTTACCAAAAAGTTTAGGAGGAAAACCAAAACCAAATTCATCCACTCTTATACCAAATCTTTTTGCAGTAAAGAAATGTCCAAATTCATGAACTAATACTAATATCAAAAGTATTATAAAAAATATAATTATATTCATCCTATTACTTCCTTTTCTTTTCTTTTAAATATCTCTTCAAGATTCTTATTCGTCTCATCCACTATTTTTTGAAGATCTTCTTTTCCTTTAAACCTCTCATCTTCTGTCATTTTTCCTTCTTTTTCTTTTGCTTGAATATCATCTAATACCCTTTCCCTCTCCTTCCTTACTGCTATTCTAGAATCCTCAAGTTTTTCCTTTAAAAGCTTAACCATTTTTTGACGGTTTTCACTATTTAATTCTGGAAAGATAACTCTAATTCCTGCTTCGTCTGTTGCTGTAGAAAGTCCAATATTAGAGGTCATAATTGCTTTTTCAATTTCTTTTACTTGTCCTTTATCCCAGGGAATTATTCGTAATGTCTTTACATCCTCAATAGCAATAGAAGCAACATTTTTAATAGGCATTTTTGAGCCGTAGGAATCAACTAAAATACCATCTAGAACCAACGGAGATGCTCTTCCGATATTTAATTCCCGGTATTCTTTAGAAAGAAACTCCTCAATCTTTTTAAAATCATTTTTTGTGTTTGAAAAATTATATTGCATATATCTATTGTATCACAGGTATTATTAAAGCCAAAGATTCTAGCATATTTTTTACAGAAGAACCATTTTGACGAATATATTCTCTTACATTGAAAATCTGTTCAAAGTATTTTATATCTTTTTTGTTGGATTTATAATAAAGTGTATCTTCCAAAATATCTAAGAATCTATTTGCTTTTGTTTTAGGGGAATCATCAGTGTCTTCCTTTTCTTTTACTATTTCTTTTATAAAATCAATTCGTTTTTCTTTTGACATTTTGAGAAAATTTTCTACCTCATTTTTCTCATTCTTATCAAAATAGGTTTTTCCTTGGATATAATAGAATCTAGAAATAAGTGTAGGAAGAAGTGATGATATATGAGGCATTATTACAAAAAAATGAGTAAGAGAAATTGGTTCTTCTGTCATTTTTAATAATACTGCTTGTGCTTCATTTGTAAAACTATTTAATGAAAAAATAAAAAACTTTCTTCCACCTTCAAAACTTCTCTTGGTAGCCATATCTCTAAGATTTAATGCATCACTAATTTTTAAGTTATCTATTTCAATTTTATGAAAGTCTAGATTTCCAACAGTGTTTATCCCTGCTTCTTCAAAAAATTGAATAATCTCTTTGAGAATGATATCCCTTTCACCTTCAATCAAATATGCATGATGTAAATTATTTATGTTTAAGTGTTCCTTTATCATTTTTTGCTTATAATTGCTTTTTTATAAACATCTAGATGATTAAGTGCTATACCAGTGCCTTTTGCTACACAAAATATAGCGTCGTCCGCAAGAGTAGCCTTTACTCCAGTTTTTCTATAAATTAAATCTGTAAGTCCACGAAGTTGAGATGATCCACCTGTCATAATAATACCGTAATCCATTATATCTGAAGCAAGTTCTGGAGGTGTTTCTGCTAATACATCTTTTATTGCCTTTACAATCTGTTTTAATTCCGCATCAATAGCATTTACAATCTCATTTGTGCTGACCTGTGCAGATCTTGGAAGTCCTTGAATATAATCTCTACCTTTTATTGTAGCTCGTAATTCTTCTTCAAGAGGAACCGCTGCACCAATTTTAATTTTTACTTCTTCAGCAGTTCTTTCACCTATAGCAAGATTAAAGGTTTTCTTTATATAATCAGCTATTGCCTGGTCTATTTTTGTTCCAGCACATTTTACAGAGGTTGAGGATACTATTCCACCCAGAGAAATAACAGCTACATCAGTCGTTCCTCCACCTATATCAACTATCATATATCCTTTTGATTCATATATTGGAATACCAGCCCCTATCGCAGCTAGTATTGGTTCTTTCACAACATATGCATTTTTTGCTCCAGCCCTTATCGCTGCCTCAATTACAGCCCTTCTTTCAGTAGAAGTAACACCTGCAGGAACAGAAACCATCACATCAGGTTTTAATATATTAAATTTACCAAGCGCTTTATTAATAAAATACCTCAACATTGCTTCAGTAACTCTGTAATCTGCTATTACTCCATCTTTCATAGGACAATAGGTTATTATCGATTCAGGAGTTTTCCCTATCATATCTTTTGCTTCAAAACCTATTGCCAAAACTTTTCGTCCTTGCTCGGATACTGCTACTACTGAAGGTTCATTAAGAGCAATACCTTTACCTGGTATAAAAACCAGAGTATTGGCAGTTCCTAAATCTATACCAAGTTTTCTTGAAAAAATTCCCATGTAAGTAATATATCACAAATATGATAAAATGGTAGGATGAAAACAGTGACAGTAATCCCTCTTAAAAGAGTATATCTAGGAGACGATTTAACATATTTTACAACGAAGAATGTAAAAAAGGGAGATTTGGTAAGTATAACAATAAGAAACAAAGATACATTAGGCATTGTATTGTCAACCAGTGAAGTTTTTAAAAAAAAGGTTGAGATAAAGGATATGCCATTTAATTTAAAAAAAATTAATGAAATAAAGGATCATTCAATTTGGCGAGATGAATATCTTGATTCAATAATTGACTGCTCAAATTATTTTATAGCAACAAGGAATCAAGCCATTTTTTCACTTACACCGTCTGTCTATAAAAACAATTATCACAAACTTACAAAGGTGAAAAATCAGATTGATAAAAACGAAAATAGAAATTCATTAAATCCAAAATCAGAAAAACTTCTTTTTCAAGCAAGTCTTGAAAACAGGGTTTCATATTACAAGAATCTAATCAGAAGTTCATTTGCATTAAAGAAATCAATTTTTATTACCCTCCCCACAAATAATGATGTTGAATTTTTTACTGAATTACTAAAAAAGGGTGTAGAAAATTTTACTTTTTCTCTTAATAGTTCATTGAGTCAAAAAAAACTTATTGAGGATTATAATGAAATTATATCTTCTTCTCACCCACTCTTAATTATAGGCACCACACCATTCCTTTCAATTCCAAGAAACGATATAGGCACAATAATAGTAGAAAATGAAAATTCTTCTTCATATAAAATGCAATTTAAGCCTTTCATTGACTTAAGAATTTTTGCAGAGATATTTGCCTCCAAAATCGGTGCTAAGTTTATTCTCGCTGACACATTCCTCCGATTTGAAAGTATTGCAAAAAGAAATACTTATTCATGGGAAGAGGTTCAACCACTTTGTTTTAGGACAGATTTTAAGGGGGCCTTGTCCATCTATGACCGAAGGAGTAAAGAGAAAAAATTTACTATATTTAGCGATGAGAGTATAGAAAAAATCAAGAGCATGGTCCAAAACAAAAAAAATGTATTTGTATTTTCATTAAGAAAAGGACTTGCAACCTATACCATTTGTAAGGATTGTCAGGAGATATTACTTTGTGACAAATGTCATTCACCTGTTGTTTTATATACATCAAAAAACGGTAACAAAAAGATGTTTGTTTGTAATAAATGTAAAGATGAAAAAGACCCTGATATGATTTGTAAGAATTGTGGTAGTTGGAATTTACTTCCTCTTGGAATAGGAACAGAGACGGCATACAAAGAATTAAGAGAATCTTTTCCAAAGCAAAAGATATTAATTCTTGATAAAGAAAATACTAAAACTAACAAGGATGCAGAAAAGATCATAAAGGAATTTGAAGATGGAGATGGAGTTATATTAGTAGCCACAGAACTTGCACTATTTTATTTAAGAAAGAAAATTCCACTTTCTATAATAGCTTCTTTTGATTCACTGTGGAGTATTCCTAACTTTAGGATTAGTGATAAAATAATAGATATTTTAATATCAATATCTTCAAAGACATCTGAAGAGATGATAATTGAAACAAGAAATAAGGATGATGATGGAATCACAGCATTTAAAAATGAAACCTTACTTCAGTATGTAAGAAATGAACTCAAATTAAGAGAGAATATAGAATATCCTCCATTTAAAAGATTTATAAAAGTTACATTTGTAGGTAACAAAATACAAACAGAAGAAACAAGAAAAATGTTTTCAGATAAATTTGATAAATACAAACCAGAAATTTTTAGTGGCTTCATACCAAAATTAAAAAATAAGTATGTTACAAACATGCTATTAAGAATAGATATCAAAAACTGGTCTATTCCTGAGATAGCTTCTCATTCTTTTATTGACAAGGATCTATCCTTTCTTCTCCTTTCTCTCCCTCCATCATTTTCTATAAATGTTGATCCTCTTGATATTTTGTAAATAACTAATTATGATTAGGAGCCACTATTACAGTAAACTCTCCTCTTACCCTCTCCTTATTCTTACTAAAAAATTCTAAGAGTTTACCTGGAGTATCTATTTTAAATTCTTCATATATTTTTGTAAGTTCTCTTGCAAGACAAACTTTTCTTAAAGGACAAAATTTATTTAGAGATTCTAAAGTCTTAATGATTCTATGAGGTGATTCATAAAATACATATGTCCTTTTTTCTCCAAGCGTTGCTATTTCTTTAAATAGAGTTTCTCTTCCTTTCTTGTGAGGAAGAAAACCAAGAAATGTAAATTCATTAGTCGGCAATCCTGAAGCAGAAAGAGCAGTAATGACTGCAGATACTCCAGGTGTTGGAATTACCTCTACACCCTCTCTTAATTCTTTTTTAATTCTAGATACCAACATCACCCCAGGGTCAGAAATGGTAGGAGTGCCTGCATCAGAGACTAATGCTAAATTCTTACCATCATTTAGCATTTTTAAAATAGTATCAACTTTTGAGAGCTTACTCCTTGCGTGGTAACTCATAGTAGAAGTTTTTATATTATATCTGTCTAGAATCTTTTTTGTCTCTCTAGTATCTTCACATAGAATCAAATCAACATCCTTGAGTGTATCAATAGCTCGGAGAGTAATGTCTCCTAGATTTCCTATCGGTGTCGCCACTATATAAAACTTAGACATTCTATTTTCTATATTTCTTCTTCCTCCATTTATCAGCAACTTTTACCCTAGTGAGTGATCTTTCTAACTCTGCACTAAAGTGCTCAAAATCTACAGAATCACTCTTGTCAGTATTCTTCTTTAATTCCTCAGCCCTAGTTCGTGCTTTTTCTACTGCTTCATCAGATAGTTCTACCATATGTTCTGCAAAATCAGCTAGAATAGCTACAGTAGTGATTCCTTCTTTGTCTTTCTTAATCTCTACAAATCCACCTGCTACTGCCATAGGAATTGATTCACCTCCTGAGACTGCCACTATGTCACCAGAGGCTAAATTTGCAATGAGAGGTATATGATCAGGTAAAACAGTAATCTCACCAAGCACTGTTGGTAAACTTACTTGATCTACTATTTCCTCTAGAACTAGTCGCTCAGGAGTTATGACTTTTAATTTGATTTTTTTCATAATTTTGTTAAATGTAACATTGTAGAATACAGGAAATTTTTCATCTCAAAATAACTAAATCTAGATTGCTCCTTTCATATAAAACTCATTCTCTGATTTACTGTCATGTTTACCTTCTAAAATCTCCTTAAAGGAGCGAATGGTCTCTGATAGTGGAACATATTGTCCTTTAGTACCAGTAAATTGTTCTGCAACAAAGAATGGTTGGGAAAGGAATTTTTGAATCTTTCTAGCTCTTGCAACTAATTCCTTGTCTGCTTCTGAAAGTTCTTCCATACCAAGAATTGCGATGATGTCCTGTAAATCCTTGTATCTTTGAAGAACTCTTTGAACTTCTCTAGCTGTATTATAATGATCTCTACCGACAATATTTGGGTCAAGAATGGTAGATGATGAGTCAAGAGGGTCAACTGCCGGATATATACCTATCTCTGTAAGAGAACGATTTAAAACAACCGTAGAGTCAAGGTGAGAGAATGTAGTAGCAGGAGCAGGGTCAGTCAAGTCATCAGCAGGCACATACACTGCTTGCACGGAAGTTACAGAACCTTTTTCGGTAGATGTAATTCTTTCTTGAAGTATTCCCATTTCTGTTGAAAGTGTTGGCTGATACCCTACAGCAGATGGAATTCTTCCTAGAAGTGCTGATACCTCTGATCCTGCTTGAGTAAAGCGGAAGATATTATCAATGAAGAATAGCACATCTTTATTCTCTTTATCTCTAAAGTGTTCAGCCATAGTGAGTCCAGATAGAGCGACTCTAAGTCTAGCACCTGGTGGTTCATTCATCTGTCCGAATACCATCGCCACTTTATCAAGCACGCCAGAATCTTTCATCTCGTGATATAGGTCATTACCTTCTCTCGTTCTCTCTCCAACTCCTGCAAATACTGAATATCCTCCATGATTTTGAGCGATGTTGTGAATGAGCTCTTGAATGACGACAGTCTTACCAACTCCTGCTCCACCGAAGAGTCCTACTTTTCCTCCCTTAAGAACAGGACAAATGAGATCAATGACCTTTATACCTGTCTCAAGTATTTCAACTTTTGTAGCTTGGGATACATATGAAGGAGCAGATCGATGAATAGGAGAAGTCTGGTTCACTGTAACTTTTTTTCCATCAATTGAATCTCCAAGCACATTGAACATTCTTCCTAGTGTTTCTTTTCCCACAGGTACTGAGATAGGAGCTCCTGTGCTTTCTACTGTCATTCCTCTATATAATCCATCAGTAGAATCCATTGCAACAGTCCTTACCATTCCTCTACCTAAATGTTGTTCAACTTCAAGAGTAAGGGACTCCATAACTCCCTTTTCTTCCGACTTTTCTTTTTTTACGACTAATGCTGTATATATATCAGGAATCTCTCCTTCAAAAGATACATCCACCACTGGTCCTATTATTCTTTTTATTGTTCCTTTCATATTTCCTTTTAATTTATGATTAATAATTATAATTAATTGACTGAAGCCATACCTGCACTGATTTCCGATATCTCCCTAGTGATTCCTGCTTGTCTTGCTTTGTTAAATAGAAGAGTGAAATCCTCTATCATTTCTCCTGCAGAATCTGAAGCATTTTTCATGGCTATCATTCTGGAAGATTGTTCTGATGCTCTCGATTCAAGCAACATCTGGTAAATCTGCATTCTAACTAATTTTTCTGAAAGTTCACCAACTAATTTTTCTTTGTCTCCTTCAAACAAGTATTCGGTATCTCTTTCTTTCTCAACCTTCTTATCTCTTTCACTTCCTAATTCGTCAATCAATTCTCTTAACTCTCCTTTAGATATCGGTAGAAGTTGACGAATCTTTGGCTTTTGAGATAATGCTGACACGAAGTCTGTATAGGATACTATCACTTTATCATATTTCTCTAACTTGTATTCATCTACAAGCATTGATGAAAGAGGAATAATATCTCGGAGAGATATATTATCAGGGAGTTCTGAAAAACTAGCTAGAATATTTTTACCTATTCTTCTCATCATCACTTCTCCTTTCTTTCCTATAGTAACGATATCTATCTCTGCATCTTTGTATTTTGAAACAGAATCCTTTAGAAATGCTATCGTCTTCCTTCCTATCTGTGCATTGTATGCTCCGCAAAGACCCCTATTTGATGTAATCAGAACTAAAAGAATCTTCTTAACTTCTCTCTCTTCAAAGAGTGGGTGTTTCATCTTTTCTATATTCGCACCTATTGAGGTTAAAATATTCCAAGAGTATTCTGCATAAAGTCGTGATGCTAGTGTATTTGATACCGCTCTTTTCATTTTAGCAACAGCCACTAATTCCATCGCTTTAGTGATCTTCTTGATGTTCTTCACACTCTTTATTCTTCTTTTAATTTCTTTTGTTCCAGCCATATTATTTAATTCAATAAAATTCTTTACTATTCTTTATTCTTCTTTTTTGTTTCTTTTTTTGATTATTTTCTTCGGTTTTTTTAATATTTAATAATTTCTACTATTTTTATCATTTGTATTATTTTAAAAATGTATTTTTGTATTCTGCGATAGCATTCTTCAATGCTTCTTCTCCCTTTTCACTCCACATTTTTTGTTCTAATACTTCCTTGTAGAAGATTTTTGCATTGGTATCTACATATTCAATCAATCCCTTTTCAAATTCTTTTACTCTCTCAAGAGGTACATCATCCATATATCCCTTTGAAAGTGCATATAGCACCACCACCTGATGCTCCATAGGCATAGGTTCATATTGAGCCTGTTTTAATACTTCTATTGATCTCTTTCCTCTTTCAAGCTGTCTCTTTGTATCATCATCTAAGTCTGAACCGAATTGAGCAAATGCTTCAAGTTCACGATATTGTGCTAGGTCTAGCTTTAGAGTTCCTGCGACTTTCTTCATCGCTTTAATTTGTGCAGAAGAACCCACTCGTGACACAGAGAGTCCGACATTCACAGCTGGTCTAATTCCTTTGTAGAATAAATCAGTCTCTAGGAATATCTGTCCGTCAGTGATTGATATGACATTTGTAGGAATATATGCAGACACATCTCCAGCTTGAGTTTCAATGATAGGGAGAGCTGTAATAGATCCACCTCCGTATTCTTTATTCCTTCGGCAAGCTCTCTCAAGCAATCTTGAGTGGAGATAAAAGACATCTCCTGGGAATGCTTCTCTACCTGGTGGTCTTCGGAGCAAGAGTGATATTTCTCTATAGGCGACTGCATGTTTTGATAGGTCATCGTAGATGATGAGAACATCTTTTCCTTGATCCATGAAGTATTCTGCTATAGCAACTCCTGCATAAGGAGCGATATAGGTAAGAGAAGCGGGTTCAGAAGCTGATGCTTTGACGATGATAGTATATTTCATAGCTCCTCCTTCTTCTAGTCTTGCTTCTAATTTTCTTAATTTAGAATCTTTTTGACCGATAGACACATAGACACAAATCATATTCTGTCCTTTTTGGTTTAGAATGGTATCTATAGCGATAGCAGTCTTACCTGTCTGTCTGTCTCCAATCAAAAGCTCTCTTTGTCCTCTACCTATTGGGATGATTGAGTCTATGGCCTTGATGCCTGTAGCTACTGGCTGATCAACACCTTCCCTAGTGATGACTCCGGGAGCCACTCTTTCTATAGGATATGTCTTGGTAGCTTTAATAGCACCCTTTCCATCAACAGGAATTCCAAGAGGGCTAACTGTTCTACCTATGAATTCATCTGATACTGATATCTCAAGAACCTTTCCTGTAGCCTTTACTTCATCACCTTCTTTAATTTTATCAAATTCACCTAGAATGATTACACCGATAGTATCTTCTTCAAGGTTTAAGACTACTCCCACCTCTCCTCTTGGAAAAGTTACCATTTCTGATGATTTAACATCCTTAAGTCCAGAGACAAGGGCAATACCATCAAAAACCTCAAGTACCTTCCCTACTTTTTCTACTTTCAACTCTGCTTTAAAATTCTCTATTTCTTTTTTTAAGTTTTCTACTATTGTGCTCATTGGTTTATGTTGTTAATTGTCCTTGTAATTTTGTTAATTTTCCACTGATTGTATTGTCTAGTATCTCATCCTCTACTTCTATCTTTAATCCTCCTAGGAGTTTCTTATCTATCACTTCTTCTAATTCTGCTTCATTCTTTTTATATCTTTTCTTTAACATCTCTGAAAGCATTCTTTTGCCTTCTTTGGGGATAGGGCTGGTAGAGATGATTTTAGCTGATACCCTGCCCTCTCTCTCATTTATTAACTTTTCTAATTTAGAGATTATGTTATCAGATTCGTGAAGTAAACGACGATTGTATAGAAATCTTGCAATATTCTTAAATAAAGGGATTAATTCACTTTCCCCCTTACCTTTTATACTTTGATATATTGCTTCTATTATGTCGTTGTCTGTCTTTTTCATAATTTTTATAAATTGTTCATTTCCTTAAGAACCTTATCCTCATACGAAGGGCTAGTCTCACTTGCGATTACTTTTTCTGTAACTTTTATCACCAAGTTTGCGACTTCCTTCTTTGCTTCTGCTATCATTTTAACTTTCTCGCTCTCTAGAGTCTTTCTTCCATTTTCAATAATACTTGCTACTTCTTTCTTTGCATCTTCTAGCATTTCTACCTTCTTCTCCTGTGCTTCTTTTTTTATCTCTTGGTAAAGAGTATTTGCATCTCTCTTTGCTTTTTCAAGAGCTTCATCATATTCTCTCTTACTTTTATCAAGAAGTATTTGATTCTCTTTTGCATCTTCTATGCCTTTTTCAATTTTCTTTGTTCTCTCTTTCATTATTTTAGTTAATGGTTTAAGAGCGAAGAAATAAAGCACAGCGAAAACAACACCGAAGTTTATCATCTGTGCAATGATAGTCTTCCAATCTATGTGAAATGTAGAAATAATTGAATCCATAAATAATATTTTAGGTGCTGGGTACTAGGTTCTAGAATTTAGAACCTAGCCCTCAAGACCTAATTAAATTGAAAATGCTATTACCAACATGTAAATTGCAATAGCTTCTGCGAATGCACAAGCGAGAAGCATAGGCACCATTATCTTACCTGCTGCTTCTGGATTTCTTCCGATTGATTCCATTGCTTTTGAACCTATCCAACCGATAGAAAAAGCAGGGATGATTGCTCCGAAAGCCATAACAAACGCTTTTGCGACGAATTCTGTCATATGTTTTTTAATGATTACTAATAATAATTTTCGACTCTTTTTGAACTAATTCATTCTTCTCATGCTCCTCATGTTCACTATCATGATCGCTTGCTGAAATAGTGAAGTAAACCACGAGAAGAATTGAAAAGATTAGTGCCTGTATAAGCCCTACCAGTATCTCAAGGAACATAAATGGGATAGGTGCAACGAAAGCCATAAGTGCTGCGATTGATACTAATAACACTTCTCCTGCAAATACATTTCCGAACAGACGAAAAGCGAGAGATGCCACTTTGGAAACCTCCCCCACTATCTCTATCAATCCTACAAAGAACGTAATAGGAGCCATGATTAGTACTGTAGGATCCTTCCTTGCTTTCTTTACTGCATCTCCTAATACCTTTATATTAACATATTTATTAAATGTTTTCCAAATTCCAATAGAAATTACACCAAAGATATTAGCACCTACTACAGCCATAACCGATAGAGCAATAGTAGTATTAATATCAGCTGTACCTCCTCTTAGATATGGAATAAAGGATAAACCATGCTCGCCGTTTTCAATGATTCCAAATCCAGCAAGAGGAAAAAGTCCAAGCCAATTGTTTACTAAAATAAAAAGAAAAACTGAAATAGCAATAGGAAAAATCTTTTCGGAAAGATGACGACTTCCTGTGATCTGGTCGCATAGTGAGAATGCTCCTTCAAGTATCACTTCAAATACATTCTGAATTCCTCTTGGTATTTCTTTTAATTTAAATCGTAATACAAAAGAAACTACAACTAAAAAAAGTACCACTACAAAACTCGTAAATAGTGCATTTGATATTTGAAAATTTCCTATATGCATCACTGGCTCTGCATAGAGTGTGATTGCGTGAGACACTTCCCCATGTCCGTCTGCTGTGCTTTCGGTATTTACTACTTCATGTTCGATATTATTTTCTTCACTATTTGTCTTCGTCATTTTATTATACTTTTTTGTTTGTCATTTCTTCTTCCTTTTTTATTCTTTTTGAATACTTACTAACACTTTTTATAATTCCATAAGCTGTAACCAAAAATCCGAATAATGCCAATCCTAGAAAAATCCAAGGCTCTGTTCCATAATTTGAATCAAGTTTCTTTCCTGCTACAAGAGCAAGCACTATTGGAACTACAATCCAAGCAGAAATTTCACTAAAAATCATAGCTCCTTCTCTCCACCAAGGAACGGTATTTATTTGTCTTGATTCATTGTTTTTCACAAAAAACAAAGCCACTTATCGGCTTTGCACCCTTATTATAAAGTATAATAAGTTTTGATGCAAATTTTAATCTTTATTATCCTAAATCTAATTCAACGACACATTTCCAAAATCTAGCCTACTTAAGGTGTTCTCATCTATTTTCTTTTTTTCTCCACTGTTAAGTATTTCTAAATAGTCATTTTGAAAACCATTTTGATAGATTAAATTCTTGTATTTCTTTAATAAATTCTTAACTTGTAAAGATAAAAGGTCT
>Ga0172381_10004500_pt1 | contig 14408 bp, 14 predicted proteins | sample Leawel6488metaG_FD_119754 | JGI IMG/M metagenome (GOLD analysis project Ga0172381, IMG submission 119754) | Leachate microbial communities from a municipal landfill in Southern Ontario, Canada - Leachate well 64-88 metaG | ecosystem: Engineered > Solid waste > Landfill > Unclassified | place... | reverse complement strand
TGATGAGATAAGAAAAGTTGATAACGTTGAAACTCTTTTTTCCTATGTTACTGGACAGGAAATAATTAAATATCAGGGAGAAGCTAAAAGCTCTATAGTCTTTGGATATGGAGCAGATGCTCCCTTGATTGAAAAGCTTCCGGTTGCTTCAGGGCGTTTCTATTCTTCTGATGAAGAAAATTCTTTAGCTACGGTTATTGTTATTGGAAGTAAGGTTAAAGAAAACTTATTCGGAGACGATGATGCTGTTGGTAAATCTGTTTACGTTCGAGGAAAGCCCTTTAGGGTTGTTGGTGTCATGGAAGAAAGGGGTGCTTCTTTCGGATTCAGTATGGATGAAGTTGTCTATATTCCAACTCTAGTTATGCAGAAGAGGCTTTTGGGAACAGACTATGTTGTCGGAGTTTCGGTTAAGGCGAAAGATCCTGACAAAATAGTCGAAACCAAAGAAGAATTAATAGCTTTAATGAGAGAGTTTCATGATATTGACGACCCCGATGAAGATGATTTTGAAGTGATGACTATGGCTGATGCTCAAAGCATGGTAGGAACTGTTTTGTCGGCTATTACCATGTTGCTTGCTGTCATTGCCGCTGTGTCTTTATTGGTAGGGGGAATTGGAATAACTAACATTATGTATGTTTCTGTTATTGAAAGAACTTTTGAAGTTGGCTTGAGAAGAGCAGTTGGAGCCAAGAAAAACGATATTCTTTGGCAGTTCTTGCTTGAAGCTGGGATATTAACATTTTTGGGAGGAGTGTTCGGAGTTATTGTTGGAGCAGGAATTTCTTTAATAATCTATTATGTTGCTATTTCTTTTGGTATTAACTGGAGTTATGCAGTTTCTCCTTTATCAGTTATTCTTTCTTTATTATTTTCAACGATTATAGGGATGTTCTTTGGCGTTTATCCAGCTCAAAAAGCAGCCAACATGGATCCAATCAATGCTTTAAGACAGGAATAATTGACAAAAATATTTTTAGCAGTTACTATTTCTTTGGTAATTTTACATGAAAGGAAAAATTAGTGATGTAATGCCTTTAATAACAAGCCCGTATTATTGTCCAGGAAACGACCTTGATATTAAGGCAGCGGAATTGATTAAAGAAAACAAAGTATTTGACAGGCAGGTTGAAAAAATTCTTCATAGAGCGCGACAATGTCTAGCGGATGATTTTCCGTTAGTTGTTACAGAAATATTCAACCTTATTCTCGCTAAGCCGAGACGCTTTAGTGAGAATGAAGAAATTTACAAAACCTTTTTTTATTCGAGAGAAGAAGCTCCTTGGGCATGGAAAAAATTCCTTGAGAATGCTGAGGAGATAAACGAATTCAAGGACTGGGCCATCTTGGCAAAAAGCCTTGGATACGGAAGCTCTTTCTCGGAAAGAGATTCGACTCCGCTTTTCGCATTCACATTGCAGATGATGCAAAAAACGGCTAAACCAGGTGACTGGGAAACGATATCTGATCGTGTTCCAATTACTTTTTAGCCCTTTTTTATTTTAGGAGATAAAGCAAGCCGACTAGGATGAAGATTATAGCAACAAAAGATTTTGCTATTTTTTCTTTTTGTTCCATTTTTTCTAAAAGCTTTTTAGCTTTTTCTGGATTGAAGGAAAGGAAGAGGGAGAAAAATATTATAACCGAGCTGGCTCCGATGGCGAACATTATCGGAAGCAAAGGATTAAAATTATATAACGCAGTCATGGGTATAAACATTCCGAAAAATATTGCAGCGCTGTGCGGACAGAATCCTAAAGAGAAGATTAGTCCCCAGGTGAAAGAGCCAAGCAATGTTTTATTGGAAGGTTTTTTATTCGATTCGTGTTCGCAACAATGTTCTTTGGTTGCTAAGTTTATTATTCCAAAGAAAATTAAAACTACTCCAATGATTAACTCTCCGCTTTCTTTAAAAAGAGAAAGGTCTATTTGAGATAATCCGAAAAAAAGTATTAAGGTTAAAATAGTGTAGGCAGCTATTCTTCCTAGGGTATAAAAGATAATATGAAGGAATGTTTTTTTAAAGCTTTTAGCTTGATTAACTATGTACGAAAGAATAGCAAAATCTCCAGCCAAAGGGCAGATGTCGAAGTTAATAGCGAGACCCATTAGTAGGGCATAGATTACCGCTGTTTGATTGTTTAAGAATTGAAATGTTTCTATCATATTAAAAGCTTATCATTCCTTTGCCATATTTTCAATTTAAGGCTAAAATATTAGTATGAAAACATTAATTATCTGCAGTTCAACACATTGCAATAATACTGAGAAAATAGGAAGGGCGATTGCCGAAGAGCTTAATGCGGAAATGGTCAAGCCGTCAGACTTGAAGAGTTTTGATTTAAATCAATATGATTTAGTTGGTTTGGGTTCGGGAATATATGGAGGGAGGCATCATTCTTCTATTTTAGAGTTGGTGGATAGGTTTGAAAATACAAAAAATAAGAGATTTTTCATTTTTTCTACTAGTGGTTTTAAAAATAATGAAAAAAATAGTCATGACAAGATTTTGATTGAAAGGATTGTTGCCAAGAAGGGAAAGGTTGTGTCTGTCTTTAATTGTCCAGGTTTCAGCGATTATGGGCCGCTTAAATTGTTTGGGGGGATAAATAAAGGAAGGCCGAACGGAGAAGATATTGCTAAGGCTAAAGAGTTTGCTGTCGGATTAAAACCTAAGGTTCTAACTTTGTGCTTAACTCTTAATAATGGAGAGATTCTTTTGGGCATGAAAAAGAGGGGTTTTGGAGAAGGAAGATGGAATGGTTTTGGAGGAAAGGTGGAAAAAGGAGAAACCATTATTGAAGGAGCAAAAAGAGAGATGCTGGAAGAGTCAGGTTTGCTAATTGAAGAAATGGAAGAAAGGGGATGGATAGATTTTCATTTTATGGATACGGGGAAATTGATGGAAGTTCATATTTTTAATGTTCTTAAGTATGCGGGAGAGCCGGTTGAAACAGAAGAGATGAGGCCGCAATGGTTTAAGTTGGATCAGGTTCCTTTTGAAAATATGTGGGCTGACGATCCTTATTGGTTTCCTTTGTTTTTAAAGAAGAATAAATTCAGGGGAAGGATTATCTTTAAGGATAACGATGAAATATTGAGTCACGAGCTGAATGTTATAAATTGACACGTTCTTGGTAAAATAATAAGATTAGAGCATATGAAATTAGGAAAAAGAAGCGTAATTATTGGAATAATTTTACTTTTATTATTATCAATTGTTGCCTTTTCTTTTTATACTCTTCCGCAAAAAGAAAATATTTCTTCGGAGGGAAAAATAGAAATAGATAACATTAAGGAAGGGCAAACAGTGGCTTCTCCTTTTTCTATTACGGGAAGAGTGACTGGAGGCCATTGGATTGGCTTCGAAGGCCAGGTTGGTACAGTTGAGTTGATTGCTTCTGATGGGAAAAAGCTAGGGACAGCTATTCTAACAATGACTTCTGTCTGGGATAAGTTTCCTATTGAGTTTCTAACAACTTTAACTTTTGAAATGCCCAAAGAAGAAGATGTTTTATTAGTTTTCCATAATGAGAATCCAAGTGGCTTGCCAGAATTTGATCAAACCATGAGTATTCCATTGAAAGTTTCTATCGAAACAGAAAAAGTTAATATATATTTAGGCAAACAGAATCAGGATGATTCTTGTACTAGAGTTTTTGCAATTGAAAGGAGTGTTCCAAAAACAGAAGGGATAGCTATGGCAGCAATTGAAGAGCTGATAAAAGGACCGAGCGATGAAGAAAGGCAGGCAGGTTATTTTACCGGAATCAATAGTAGTGCTAAGGTGAATAAGTTAACTATTATCGATGGAACAGCTAAAATTGATTTCAATGAAGCATTAGAGCAAGGCATCGGAGGTTCTTGTCTGGTTGCCGAAATTAGACAGCAGATAGTCCAAACATTAATGCAGTTTGAAACAGTGGATAAAGTAATAATCAGTATAAACGGCAGGACGGAAGATATCCTTCAGCCATAATATTTAAATGGAAACAAATAAAGGAGTTTCTTTGGTGGTTATGATTTTGAGCGTGATAGTTGTGATGATTATTGTATTTTTTGCCTATCAACAATTTTTTTCTCATAATGCAACCAAGGAAAATATTAATTTTTCGGAAACGGGAAATTTGATAATTAATAATTCTGGAAAAGAAAGTGATGTCTGGTATTTAATTTATGAGACTCCCGGCAATTCTGCCAACGAAGCAAAGCTTTCTTTTAATGAAGAAAGTTCTTGCAACAATGAAAGTGATTACTGTTTGGATTTAATTGCCGGAGAAAGAGTATTGGTTAAAGGAATTGAAGAAAATGGAGAAGTTCTTGTTAAGACTATGGAATTTTTAAACGGTTCGGAAATTAATATTTCTGGTCCAACTGGAATTGATTGGGATATGGCTTTGGAATTTTTAAATAGTTGCGAAGTGTCTAAGGTTTCTACTAATCAGAAGAAAGAAGTTTATTTTACTCTAAAAGATGGAAGAGAGATGTTTGCTGTAGAATCTAAAGATATTTCTATTTCTGGTAAAATTAAGGAGGTTGAGAAGATTTGCGGTAAGATACCTTTAGTGGCTGAATAGAATTTGATAGAATTGTGGATAATTTCATTGCCAATGAAAATTGAGAGCGGTAAAATATATTTAGTACCCGAAAGTTTGATACAAATTATATTGTCCTGAATATCTTCAGCCTTGATTAGATAGTATACAATCTAATTTGGTTGTTGATATTTTGTATCATTGCCTATTTTTATAGGCAAATAATTAAGAAAATATTTTTTGAGTAGAAAATCGCCTTGGCGGTTTTTTACTTTTTAAACTTTGTGATATAATAAAAATATAATAAGTTAAAATTAAAAAAATGAGCAATACAAAAAAACTATATCGCTCTAAGGCTAACCGCGTTATTTTTGGAGTCTGCGGTGGATTAGGTGAATATTTCGAAACAGATCCTTTAATAGTGAGGATTTTATTCGTTGTTTTATCTCTTCTTAACGGAGTCGGAATAATCGCTTATTTAATTCTTGCCGTTCTCGTTCCCGAAGACGACAAAGAAAAGAAAGTTAAGAAAAACGGCAATACCGTTGAAGAGGTGCAAGAGAAAACTCAAGAATTAGCCGAAGAATTAAAAGATGGCGGCTGGATCAAGAATGCAAAGAATATTTTTGGTTTGATCATAGTTATAATTGGATTAAATGCTCTCTTTGAACAGGTTTTTCAATACAGTCCTTTTACTTGGATTAATTGGGGTCTTGTTTGGGGGCTGATTATTGTTATTATCGGTTTGAAAATAATTTTTGGTAGCAACAAGAAATAAAAAACATGAATAAAACAAATCATGTAAAGTTTGAATCAACCGACTACAGCTTTAATAAAGTTTTCTTTGGGTTATTTGCTGTTATTTATGGTTTGGCTTTTTTAATTAATTTTACAGGGCTTATCTATTTTAATATTAATCTTTATCTAATTTGGCCTTTATTTATTATTTTTATCGGATTATCGCTTTTTAAGAAAAGAGATGTTATTTCAACTTCTCTTGGTGCTACAGTAGCAACAATTTGTTTTGCCTTGGTTATTATCTCTTTTATACCTCCCGTCAAAATCAACATAGATAATATTTCTTTTATTCCTGTGAGCGTTGAAAAAGTTGAAGGAATCGAAAAGGCAAACATCAATATTAATGCTGGAGAAGGAGAAGTAAAGGTTTACAGTATAGATATAGGTAAATTGGTTAATGGAGAGATGCAAACTAATTTTGCTAAAATTGATATGAATTCTCAGGTTGAAAATTCAGTTCAGACCGTAGATGTCAATATGTCCGGGAAGAATTTATTAAATGGAGAAGCTTTGAGTGGACAATTACATGTTGGAATAGATAAGAATACTTTAGTTCGTCTTAATATAAACAGCGAAGCTTCAAATAATGATATAGATTTAAGCAAAGTTAAGGCTCAATCGATTACTATTACTGCAGGAGATTCGAATATTAATTTAACAATGGGCGAAGGAATAGATTGTGTAGATAGCATTATTGATGCCAAAGGCAGTTCAGTTAATTTAAATCTTCCTAAGACGGTTGGGGTAAAGATATATGTTGAGCCAGGGATGTCTTTCCAGGATTTAAACGGATTCACTTCTTTAGAAGAAAATTCTTATCAATCTTTAAATTACGAATCATCGAAAAAGAGGTTAGTTGTTAATCTTAAGTCAGGAATAACTAGCTTAACTACTAACTGGTATGGACCTGAAGAGAAAGTCAAAGTTGTTTTATATTATTACAATCAATTGAAAGATGAAAACAATACTTGCTCTTTTGGATTTATTGAGCCAATAGAAAGAGAAATTTCAGCTAGCGGAGATATTATTAAGCAAACGGTTGATTTATTGATTGCTGGACAATTAACTAAGGAAGAGAAATTGGCTGGACTTAAGTCTGAATCTAATTCAGAATTTAAATTATTGAAATATAATTTAAGCGATAGCGGAACCTTAACTATGGAGTTTACTGAAATTCCTGGTCTTACCAGTGGCAATTCTTGCAATGTTGGACTTATGATGCAAGAGATATTGAAAACGGTAAGGCAGTTTCCTCAAGTTAAAAGAATAGTTTTCAAGCCAGATTCCTTATTTGAATAGTATGAAGATTTCTTTCCACGGAGCTTGCCGGGAAGTAACCGGATCATGTATTTTAGTGGAATCGGAAGAAACCAAATTTTTAGTCGACTGTGGAATGTTTCAAGGAGAATCAGAAGAAAAGAACTACAAAGATTTTTCTTTTGATCCTAAAGATATAGATTTTGTTCTTTTGACCCATGCTCATCTTGATCATTGCGGGAGATTGCCCAAGCTTTTTATGGATGGGTTCAGAGGTAGAATATATTCCACAGCTCCAACTAGAGATTTAACAGAAATAATTTTATTAGATGCACTTAAGGTTTCTAGAGCAGAAAATAAAGTTTTTGTTGCTCCTTTATGCACAGAGGGTGACATTTTTTCTTTAACCAAGTTTTTTACCTGCTTATCATATGGAGAACAGAAAAAGATTAATGACAGCGTGTCGATAAGAATAAGAGACGCTGGGCATATTTTAGGATCTTCTATCTTTGAAGTTTGGTTGAAAGATGGAGACAAAGAGAAGAAGTTGGTATTTTCTGGAGATTTGGGAAATCCTCCAGCCCCGATCGTTAAGGACCCAGAACTTTTATCAGGAGCAGATATTGTTTTTGTAGAATCAACTTACGGAAATCGTCTTCATGAACAGAAAGAAAAAGGCAAAGAAGTTTTAAAGAAAAAAATAGAAGAAATAATTGAAAAACAAGGAGTTTTGATGATTCCAGTTTTTGCCTTAGAAAGAACCCAAGAATTATTATATGAATTAAATAATTGGGTTGAGAACCAAAAGATTCCATATATTCCTGTTTTCTTGGATAGTCCTTTAGCTATTAAGGCAACTGGAATCTATAAAAAATATTCTGAGTTTTATGACGAAGAGGCTAAGGCTTTGCTTCAGAAAGGAGATGATTTGTTTGATTTTAAAGGATTGCTAATGATTAACAATGATTCGCAGGCTGGAGTTGCTGAGAGAGCTATGGCGCCTAAAATTATTCTTGCCGGAAGCGGAATGTTTGAAGGGGGAAGGATTAAGAGTTATTTGAAAAAACATTTAGGCAATCCCGCTAATACTCTTTTGATTATTTCATATCAGCCAGAAGGATCTTTAGGTAGAAAATTGATTAATGGAGACAAGATGGTTGAAATTGAAGGAAAAAAGATTCAAATCAGAGCAGAGGTTTCTTCGATTCTTTCTTTTTCCTCTCACGGAGATCAATTAACTCTTTTAAATTGGGTTGATGCAATGAAAAATCCTAAGCCAAAGAAGGTCTTTATTGTCCATGGGGATCAAGACGCTGGTCAATCATTTGCTAATATCCTAAAAGGTGTGATTAAATCAGACATTATTGTTCCTTTGTACAACAACGAGTACGATGTTTGACAGGGCAAATCTTTACAAATATTTTTGCAGTGCTAAGATAGAAATACATAATAATAAATAAATTTAATAAATATGGAAATTTTAGAGAAAAGTTTAATCAAAACATCAACAATATTGGGAATATTTCTCATTATTGCAGTTAGTATAATTTCATATTCATTGTATCAGATTAAAGCAGCTGACGATTCTTTAAGCGTAACTGGTTCAGCCAAGCAGTCAGTTACAGCTGATATGGTTAAATGGAATTCTAGCTTTAGCAGGACAGTTTTAGCTTCTAATTTGAAAAATGGATATACTCAAATGAAGAGTGATGAAACTGCAGTTTCTAATTTTTTAAAGAGTAATGGAATTACCGATGAGGAAATGATTATTTCTTCAGTTTCTATGCAGAAACAGTATAACTATGATAAGACCAATGCTCCCGAAGAATATACATTATCTCAGAATGTGATGATTCAATCTACAGATATTGAAAAGATCAAGAATCTTTCTAAAAATATTCAGTCTATTATTGATCAAGGAGTTCTTTTTTCAGCCTATTCTCCTGAATACTACTACACCAAACTTCCTGAAGTAAGGGTCAGTTTGTTGCCCGAAGCAATGAAAGATGCTCAAACAAGAGCGGAGAGTATTGCTCAGAGCACAGGAAAGAAAGTTGGTAATTTAAAATCAGCTAGCATGGGAGTTGTACAGGTTATGCAACCTAATTCAGTTGATATCTCTGACTACGGCAACTACGACACCTCAACAATAGAGAAAGAGATAATGATTACAGTCAAAGCTTCGTTTTCACTAAGGTAAAAACTTTTGAACTAAGGACAAGAAGCTGGGGCGACCTAGCTTTTTGTTTATATAACTATGTCAGATGTAAAGATAAATGAAGATTCAATCTGGAGGCAGTTTTTTAAATTGTCTATCCCGATTGCCATAGCAAACCTTTTATCTTCGGCTTATTCTATTGTCGATGCTTTTTGGCTTGGACGATTGAACTCGGAAAGCTTGGCGGCTGTTTCTGTTTGTTATCCTATAATTTTTTTGATTATTTCCCTCGGTTCAGGATTATTTATTTCAGGAACCGTGATGGTTTCTCATCATAAGGGAAGGGAAGATCAGGAAAAGATAAACCACGTTTCGGCTCAATTAGTATTATTGATGGTCATTGTTTCTTTTATTATATCTATTCTAGGATACTTCGCTTCTCCTTATTTGATAAAGATGATTGGAGCTGAAAGCTTGATTCCTTTTGGAGCAGTTTCTTATTTGGAGATATACTTCATTAATATCGTTGTTATTTTTGCTTTTGCTGTTTATCAATCAATAATGAAAGCATTGGGAAACGTTAATCTGCCTCTTTTAATAATATTAGCTACGGTTATCCTTAACTTTTTAATTGATCCTATTTTTATTTTTGGGTTCGGGCCGATTCCAGCCATGGGAACTGTCGGAGCTGCCTGGGCTACTGTTTTATCAGAATCAGTTAATGTTTTAATTGCTCTTTGGCTCATCCTCAAGGGTAAGAGCGGGATTACTTTTAAAAAAGAATATTTCAAATTTGATAAGAAGGAAATAATGAAGATTTTGAAGATCGGTATTCCTAGTTCGGCCGATCAGCTTTTACGTTCAGCTGGGCTATTTTTTGTAGCAATCCTTGTGGTTAAATTTGGAACTGCAAGTATTGCTGCTTATGGAGTTGGAGGAGATGTTATGAGTCTGATTATGGTTCTTTCTTTCTCTTTTATGAATTCAATTACAATAATGGTAGGAAGAGAGGTCGGAGCAGGAAGAATAGATAAAGCTGAGGCAATGACTAAATCTATAGCCAAGATATCTTTCTTGATATTAACCGTTGTTGGAGTTTTCTTATTCTTTTTTGCTGAAGCTATCTCTGCTATTTTTACCCCCAATGATCTTGAGGTGATACATCAAAGTTCTCTGTATATCAAAATAATATCCTTATCTTTCGGATTCTTTGGCTTGCAACAGGTATTTAATGGAACTTTTATTGGAGCCGGGAATACTGTGATTTCAATGATTTTGTCTCTTTTCGCTTTCTGGGTATTAAGGCTTCCGATAGCTTATTTCTTATCTCAAACTTCTTTGGGGTTCTATGGAGTTTGTTGGTCTTTCCCTATAACAATGGTTATATCAGCTTTTATTAGTTACCTTGTCTTTGCTTCAGGCAAATGGAAAAGAAAAAGCCTAAAACACTAGCCTTTATTCTTTTGGTTTAATAAATAGATTGATTTTATTGAGAGGTCAGAAATGCTTTGAATATTTTTGATAGGATTTTTAGCTTTTCCGATAATATATTTAGCAATACTGTCTCTTGGTTCTGTTACTAGCTCGCAAAAACCTTTTCCAGAAACTTTTTTATTATCCATCATTCCTTCAACTTTTATTCCTCCTTCCCAGTATTTGATTGTTTCAAAAACCATTTCCTGTTCTTTTTTAAAAGGAGTAGTTTTTAGGCTGATACTGAATTCAGGAATATTTATTTCATATTCAAGATTGTATTCGTTGCCAGTTTTCTTGTTTTTGTATTTTATTCCTTTAGGATTGATTTCTATCTTGCTAGTGGTTTTAATATTATTATTTTTATCAATCATGCTGGCGTGTCCAGTTTTTATTTTATTTCCATAAATAAAACAAATAATATCGCATTGATTGTCTAGCTGGATAGAGAACCATTTCCACTGGTCATCGTCGGTTAATGGAGTCTGGGCCCATTGATGATCCATCCAGGAGATTCCCTCAACTTCAATCCATTTACCTTTTTCTTTTACTAACCCCTTTGTTTTTAATCTGGTTAAAGAATAGTAATAAGTTGTCTTTACATTTAAGTCAAGAAATCCGTTTTTGTTAAGCAAAAGAGGGATTTTTTGTGATTCCATGTAGAGATCGATAAAATCATTGACAATATGATATTTGAATGGCTCGACTTCTTCAATTAGGCAGGAATTATCATAATTAACCCAGAGAAGAGGCTTGGTAAAGCTATTAGAGTCGATAATGCAGAAGGGATTGGTTTTGTTTTTGAATTCCTTGTTATTGTTGCTTAAAAGGTAATGGGAAAAGAATAACTCTTTAATGAAGTTAGTTTTGAGAAATGATATTTTTACCTTATCTGGCTTGGTTGCGAAGAGGCAATTCATATATGAGAAGGTTTGTCCATTTTTAGCCTTAAGGTTGCCATTGAAGTACCACCATTCAATAATGTGATCATGTCTTTGTTCGTCTTCGGGAAATTTAATAGGGCGATATTTTTCTTTGTATTTTATTTGTTTTGTCATATGTTTTATTTTACCTAATAATACCATTTTGAGGGTTTCCCCTCAAGGCTTTGTATGATATAATTAGGATATGAAAGGAAAGGTAATCCTTATCGTATTTATAGGCTTTTTTTTATTCTGTGCCGGACAGATATTTGGCTGGTTTGGCATAGAAGCGTCTCCAGCCGATGTTTCTTCGGTAGTTGATAAGGTTATCGAAAAAGAAGAATATGTTCCTGAAAAGATGATTTTTGTGGGAGATATGATGTTTGATCGTGGAGTTGAATCTTTAATGCAGGCCAATTCTTTTATTTATCCCATAGAAATGATTGCAGATTTCTTAAAAAGCTTTGATTTTTCTATCGGCAACCTAGAGGGACCAATCAACGAAAGTCCAAAGGAGTTTTCTGACGCATCACTGACGTTCTCTTTTGATAAAAAGATTATCGATTCTTTAAAGTTGGGAAATTTTAAGGTAGTTTCTTTAGCCAATAATCATACTTTAAACATGGACAGAGAGGGCCTTGAAGAAACTAAGACTATTCTTAAAGAAAATGAGATTAATTATTCTGGAGATCCGATTGATTGCGATATTGATTATTCTTACCAAAAAGACGGTATTACTTTTTATTCAGTCAATGTGACTTATCCCAGTAATTGTTCTAATACTGAAATAGCTAGCTGGATAAAAGATACTAAATTTTATAACCCAGAATCTTTTTTTGTTGTTTTGGTACACTGGGGAACTGAATACAAAACAATTAATTCTTCATACCAGCAAGAATTAGCTCATAAAATGATTGACGCAGGAGCTGATTTGATTATCGGAGGACATCCTCACGTAGTTCAGAATATTGAGGAATATAATGGTAAGTTAATATTCTATTCTTTGGGTAATTTTATTTTTGATCAATATTTTTCAAAAGAAACTCAAGAAGGACTGGGGGTAGGAATGGAAATATATCCAGACAAAAAAGTTTATAATCTTTATGGAATTAAAAATAAATCATCTCAGGCACAATTAATGGATGATGAAGAAAAAAAGATATTTTTAGAAAGCTTAGCCGAGAATTCAAGTGAAGAATTGAAGGAAAGCATAAAAAGTGGAATTATTGAAATTAAAGATTAAAAATATGAAAAATAAATTATTGATAACATTATTGGTTTTAATAGTTTTAGTAGCTGTTTTTTTCTTTTATTCTAATGGTAAAATAAATGTTCCGCAGATTCCCGGGATTACTGTTTCTTTAGAGGCGAAGAATTGTACAGATAATGGGGGAGATATAATAAAGAAAACAAGGGGTGATGGAAAAGAATACGATATTTGTCTTTTCGAAGATAATCGACAGTGCGAACTTCTTTCCTTATTTAATAATGAATGTCCAGTTGGAGGATTTAAAATAACAGGATATATTACTGAGGCCGCAGCATATTGTGCAATTTTAGGGGGAAAGTATAGCATTACCGGTAGCACTGATGATATTGAAGACGGAACTTGTACTTTCTTTTCAGGAAATATTTGCAATGTTTGGGATTTATACAATGGCAAATGTGAGAAAGGAGTAGTTGATCCGATTACCTATATTAACGATCAATACAATTTCTCTTTGAAGCTTCCAAGAAGCTGGGAAGGAAAATATCAAGTTAGGGAGGAAGATGAATCCGTTTCTTTTGATTACAGCGATGCTAATCTTTTTAAAATAGAAATTATTCCGTTTTCTTTATGGGAAAAAGAAAAAAATCATAAAGGAGAATATATTGGCAGAGACAATAGCAATGTTTTCGCTTTTGTTTATTCCGAAGATCCATTAAGGAGCGATAAGCAGTGGGGAGAGGAGTATCTTTCTATGGTTTCAAGAGTTGATGATGTTAAGGCAACTTTCAAGATAACTAAGCCATATGTTTTCTTAGAAGAGAAAAGCGAATCGGGTAGCAATTATTCAATCGAGGCAATGTATCCTAGCGTTGGAGCAGTTGAAAATGGATCAGTTAATATTGAAATTAGTAATTTTGTAGAAAATATAATTTCTTCTTTCAAGGAAAGAATGGCCACTGCTGATGCCTGGAAGGGAGAAAATACCTTTAAGATAATCTATGATCCATTTGAAATCAATAGTGATTTTATAAGTATACGATTTGAAATTTCTGAGTATAATGGAGGGGCTCATCCGTTTACCGTTTCCAAAACTTTTAATTATGATTTGAAAAATAATAAAATAATTTCTTTGTCAGATTTATTTTCTTCAGGATATATTAATAGTCTTTCCGAGCGTTCAATTCAGTATTTATTGAAGATAAATAAAGAAGATGGATTCAGTGATGAGGTTGCGATAAGAGATGGGGCGAGTGCCAAAGAAGAAAATTATTCTTCTTTTACTATCAATAAAGAAACAATTGTTTTTTATTTCGACGAGGATCAGGTAGCACCTTACGTTTCTGGAAGGCAAGAAGTGGTTTTTCCTTTAAGTTCTTTGAAGGATATATTGAAAACAGAAGCAATTTCAGAGTACGGATTAAAGATTTAGTGCGAAATACTTTTATTTTGTGTCAAGTTGTATAATCAAGGAAAAAGAAATATAATTCAATAATATGAAAAAGAAATCAAATCAAACCATTTCACTTCTTTTTTTCATTACTATTCCTTTATTGGCTGGTTATTTGAGCTCTCTATTGTCTGGAGATATGTTCCAGGCTTATTCCCAATTTTATCATCCTGATTTCTTCCCGCCAGCATGGCTATTCGCTCCAGCTTGGACAATATTGTATATCTTAATGGGGGTATCAGCTTATCTAATTTGGAAAAAGGGTAACACTAAGAAACAATTACTTCTTTTTTCTATTCAATTGATTCTCAACTTGCTTTGGACACCTATCTTTTTCGGACTCCATCAGTATCTCTTAGCTTTTATAGAAATATTGATATTGCTAGTAATGATAATTTTAACAATTATATCGTTTGATAAGAAATCTAAGACAGCAGCTTATTTGATGATTCCTTATTTATTCTGGGTGAGCTTTGCCACTATTCTTAATTATGCTATTTTTATAACTAATTGACATGAAAGACATTATTGAAAAGATAAAAGAAGCTGATAAAAATTATTACGGAATAAAAGAATCAAAACTTTCAGATCAAGAATATGATAC
>Ga0172381_10004499_pt1 | contig 14410 bp, 11 predicted proteins | sample Leawel6488metaG_FD_119754 | JGI IMG/M metagenome (GOLD analysis project Ga0172381, IMG submission 119754) | Leachate microbial communities from a municipal landfill in Southern Ontario, Canada - Leachate well 64-88 metaG | ecosystem: Engineered > Solid waste > Landfill > Unclassified | place... | reverse complement strand
CATAATGTCCTCGGGCGAAGCAAGCTTGATTCTTATTGATTCTAAGTCTAATACTCGCATTTTTTTTAAGGTTTTAGCTATCAGCTTTTAGCTTTTAGCATTTAATTATTTGGCTCTATTTTGTCATTGCGAGCGTAGCGACGAAGCAATCTCAATGTTGTTTAGATTGCTTCGTCGCTACGCTCCTCGCAATAACAGGATTATAACTTTTTATTATTTTTTATCTTGGCGGTTGTCTCTTCTTTCTTCTCTATCATCTCCAAATACTCTTGGTTTTTCTTTTACTTCAATTGACATTCCTAAAGATTTTAATTCTGCAACCAACAAATTAAATGATGCTGGAATATTTGGGTTTTTGATTGGTTCTCCTTTCAAAATTGATTCATAGGCTGCGGCTCTTCCTTGAACATCATCAGATTTTATAGTTAACATTTCCTGCAAAGTGTGTGCAACCCCATAACCTTCCAAGGCCCAAACTTCCATTTCTCCAAATCTTTGTCCTCCAAATTGAGCTTTTCCTCCGAGGGGTTGCTGAGTAATTAAAGAATAAGGACCAATTGATCTAGCGTGAACCTTGTCATCAACCATGTGAATCAGTTTCATCACATACATATATCCAACTGTAATTGGTCGTGGGAATGGCAAACCGGTTTTTCCATCATAAACTGTTAATTGTCCTGATTCTGGCAAACCCGCTTCTTTTAATTCTTTTTTAACATCTTCTTGGTGTGCTCCCAATAAAGCTGGCGTAATCGCTAAATATCCTAATTTTGAAGCAGCTAAACCTAAATGGGTTTCTAAAATTTGTCCTAAGTTCATACGAGATGGGACAGACAATGGTGAAATTACCAAGTCAACTGGCGTTCCGTCAGCTAAAAATGGCATTTCTTCTTCGGCTAAAACCTTAGAAACAACTCCTTTATTTCCGTGTCTTCCTACAAGTTTATCTCCGACTTTAGCTTTTCTTGTTTCAGCGATTTCCACTTGAATTCTCTTTATGACTCCTGGCTCTAATTTATGTCCTAAATCTCTTGAGAAAATTTTAACATTAATAACTTTTCCTTTTTTCCCGTGTTCCATTCTTAAAGAAGAATCCTTAACATCTTTAGCTTTATCGCCAAAAATTGCTCTCAATAATCTTTCTTCTGGAGTTAATTCTGCTTCTCCTTTTGGAGAAATTTTCCCAACCAAAATATCGTTTGGTCCGACTTCAGCTCCAACTCTAACAATTCCTTCTTCGTCTAAATCTTTTAATTTTTCTTCTCCAACGTTTGGAATGTCAGAAGTTGTAACTTCATCTCCTAATTTTGTTTCTCTTACGTCACAAGTAAAATCTTCGATATGAATTGAGGTAAATTCATCTTCTTTTGCTAACTTCTGAGAAATTGTCATCGAGTCTTCAAATCCTCCTCCTCTTAACGGTAAAAAGCAAAGAAGAATGTTTCTTCCCAAAGCCAATCTGCCGTGATCTATAGCGGCTCCGTCAGCCAATACATCTCCTTTTTTAATAATCTCGCCTTTTTGAACAATTGGTTTTTGGTGAAAACAAGAATACTGGTTTGTCCTAACAAAAGTCTGAAGCTCATAATTTTCTTCAACCTTTTTACCTTTTATATTATATTGAACCAAAATATGTCGAGCATCTGCTTCTTTTATAACTCCGTCTGCTATAGCTAAAATTCCTTGGCCTGAGTCTCTAGCCACATTTCTTTCAGTTCCTGTTCCAACCCAAGGAGCCTCTGGTCTTATCAAAGGAACTGCCTGTCTTTGCATATTAGAACCCATCAAAGCCCTGGAAGCGTCATCATTCTGTAAAAATGGAATCAACGAAGCTGCAACTGAAATAAATTGCTTCGAAGAGACATCCACATAATCAATTTTTGAAATTTCTACTTCTTCTGGTTCCCCTTTCACTCTTGCCTCAACCTTATCTGGCATAATTTCTGGTAAAATCTTTTTTGTCTTTTCATCAAGAGGAACTGATGCGGGGGCAATATTATATCTTTCTTCTTCTTGAGCAGAAAGATAGTGTATTTCATCTGTTACTTTTCCATTTTTTACTTTAAAATATGGAGCTTCAATAAATCCATATGGATTTACTTTAGCAAATGTTGCTAAATGTCCTACCAAACCAACGTTAGGACCTTCTGGCGTTTCAATAGGACAAATTCTGCCATAGTGTGATGGCTGAACGTCTCTAACTTCAAAACCTGCCCTTTCTCTTGTCAATCCGCCAGGACCTGTTGTTGTTAATCTCCTTTTGTGTTCCAATTCCGCCAATGGATTTTCGTTATCCATAAATTGAGAAAACTGAGAAGCTGTATAAAATTCTTTAATAACAGCCATTAAAGGTCTCGGATTAATAAGCTGAATTGGGGTGATTGTGTCAGATTCCAGTGTTGACATTTTATCCTTAATAATTCTTTCCATTCTCATCAATCCAACTCTTAATCTGTTTTGAATAAGCTCAGATAATGTCCTAACCCTTCTGTTTCCTAAATGGTCAACCTGATCAGCTTTTGCTGTAGGATTGTTATTTAATCTGATAACCTCTTTTACAACTTCTATTATATCCTCTAATTTTAACATTCTGTCTTCTTTAGGAACGTCTATGTCTGCATTAGGAGATTTTTTTCCCGGAGCTAAATTTGGTAACCTTTGCCAAGTTTTCCATCTTCCAACTTTTGATAAGTCATACCTGTCAAAATTAAAAAACATATTAAAAATTAAATCCTGAGCTGCGTCTGGAGTAACTAAATCTCCGGGTCTTAACCTTCTGTAAACTTCAACTAAAGCTTCTTTTTGATCTTTGCAAGTATCTCTTTTTAAAGTTTCTTTTATATACTGTATTTCTCCTATATCAACATCTTTAAAGGCTTTTTCAACTTTTTCTATTGTATCCAAACCCAAAGCCATCAACAATGTTGTTGCTGGAACTTTTCTTTTTCTGTTAATTTTTACGCCAATAAAGCCTGAATCTTCTGTTTCAAATTCAAGCCATGCTCCTCTATTAGGAATAATTTTTGCGCCAAAATAATTTTTTCCTCTCCAAGCTCTTGCAGTAAAAAATGCACCGGGAGAACGAATAAGCTGAGAAACAACAACTCTTTCCACTCCATTTAAAACAAATGTCCCCCTGTCTGTCATAACTGGAAAATCAGCCAAAAACACTTCTTGTTCTTTTACCTCTTTTGTTTTTAGATTTACCAATCTAACTTTCACTCTTAATGAAGCCTCAAAAGAATCATTATTCTTTTTAGCCTCCAATCCGTTTTTATAATTGGTTTTAGCAAGCTGATAATCATCAAACCAAAGTTCAAATTCTTTTCCCGTATAATCTTTAATAGGGGAAATCTCTTCAAAAAGTTCTTTAATTCTTACCTGCCAAAAATCTTCCCAAGTTTCCTTTTGCATAGTCAAAAGGTGTGGAGTGGCAAAAGAAAGTTTAGATTTTGAAAAGTTTTTTACTTTTTTTATAATCTCAGCCATAGCGCAAATTTTTAATTTAAAATTTTTAATTTCTAATTCTAATAAAACTTATTCAATTTTATCTAAAAACACAAAATACCCTCGGAGCCGCGTGGAAAAATTAAAAATCATTTTAGAGAATGACTATATTTTCTTTCCGCAGCCCAACTTAGGGTATTTTCCCCTCAACCAATTTTTGGCTGTCAAGTTTTTTCGTGCACTAAAAAACACTTGGTGAGGGTATTCAATTTTATTTAGAGTAAAGTGGCCACTTCTTTTTTTGTATAATCTTATACTATTCTTTTTTTCAAAAAGTGTCAAGGGTTTTCCCTTGTATGATATGTCTCACTTAAAAACGCTATTGTCTGATAACAGATAGTCTTATCTATTTCTGAGATTTTATACTTTGGAGAATTCCTAAGGCGATAAAACTAAATAATAAACCAGACCCGCCATAACTTATAAACGGTAAATAAATTCCAACAACTGGTAACAAAGACAAGTTCATTCCGATATTAAGAAAAAATTGGGAAATTAAAATAATGGCAAACCCAGAAGCAAAAAGTCTGGGGAAATTTGATTGAGAGTTAATTGCGATTTGCAAAATTCTCCAGATTAAAAATCCGTAAGCTGTAAAAAATACAAATATGCCAACAGCTCCCCACTCCTCAGCAATTACGGAAAAAATAAAATCTGTATGAGATTCGGGTAAAAATCCGTATTGTACCTGAGAGCCATTTCCAAGTCCTTGTCCCCAAATTAATCCAGAACCAACAGCAATTTTAGCTTGATCCTGACTCCAAGAGCTACCCAAAGGATCTGTGGGTAATATAAAAGAAGTAATTCTTTCTCTTTGGTAATCTTCCAATAAAAAACTCCAAGACAAAGTTGCCACTAACATAAAACATAATAAAATAATCAATAAGTGTTTTGTTTTAATTCCAGAAATCAATAAAACTCCAATCCACATCAAGACCAAAACCGCGGTTCCTCCCAAATCAGGCTTTATAAAAATCAAAAGAGCGGGTAGGGCGACATATAATCCAGATAAAAAAACATGTCTAAATTTATACATTTCAACGTGACGCATTGAAAAATATTTAGCAAGTAAAAAAAGTAACACAATTTTCGTTGGCTCAATTGGATCTAAGTTTAAAAATCCTATTCTATACCATCCGTGCGTCCCCTTAATCACTGGCGAGAAAAAATGGAGACCAGCAAGAAGAAGTAGACAAATACTGTATAAAACTAAAATTAAATAAGAATTATTTTTTACCAACCTATAATCAAAAAAACTGATTAAAATCATCAATCCAAATCCCACACCAAAAAAAACAATTTGCTTATACAAATTAGAAAAATCACTTTTTGCCAATCCAGAACTGTAAATTCCAGCCAATCCAAAACATACCAAAATAACGGCAGAAATAATAATCCCCCAATCTAATTTTCTAAAATGACTCGATAATATATTCATTATTCGTGATTTGTTTTTTCTCTTAATCTGCGGATATATTCTTTAAAATCATCGGGAATTTTCGAATGGAAATGAACATTATGTCCCTCTGATTTTAATTCTTCATATTTTTTACGCGCATCGGACTTTAAAGCGTTTTCGAAGTTATAATTTGTATTTTCATTTTCGTCTTCAACAATATATGTGTGAGGTATATCTTTTGGATGGATTCCATATAAATCATAAAGCCATAAAGTAGCGGCTTCTTCTTCAAATTCAGTAACATGCAAGGAAGACATTTCTCCATTATTGGCAAGCTTTTTTTCTTCTTTTATTTTAGGCATTAGTCTCTCTACTGTGTTTCTCAAATATGTACCTTCTATAGTTGATAAATTTTCTATCCCCAATCTATCTTTTAAATTATCAGCTGCCCAATCAGTGTATTTTTTAATTTCCAATCTTTTATCCCCATTCCCGATTGATTGTTCTATCTCGTAAAGATTCTCTGGTACTGACTCATTTTTTGGTCCTAATTCTGCCATAAAATTACTTTATTAATTTTAAAAACTCTTGCTCAGACAAAATTTTTACTCCTAATTTTTTAGCTTTATTGGCCTTAGACCCGGCTTCTTTTCCCTCAACCACAAAACTTGTTTTAGATGAAACCGATTCAGAAGTATTTCCGCCAAATTCTCTAATTTTCTCTCGCGCTTCTTCTCTTGTCATTGTTTCTAAGCTACCAGTCAAAACAAACGATAAACCTTTAAATTTCTGGTTAACTGGTTTTGCCTCTGATTTTAAAATTTTTATTCCAACTTTTTCTAATTTGTCTAAAAGTTTTAGATTGTCTTTGTCATTAAACCACTCAAAAATTGATTTTGCAACAACTGGCCCAATATCTAAAATATCGTCAAAGTCTTCCAGTTTTGCATTTTTTATTTTTTCTAAAGTTCCAAATTTTTCTGCCAAATCAATGGCCGTTTCTTGACCTATATTTCTAATACCTAAAGAATAAATAAATCTTGATAAGCTGATTTCTTTTTTTTCGGCAATTGATTTTACCAAATTTTCTGCTGATTTTTCAGCAAATCTTTCTAACAAAACTAAATCTCCTTCTTTTAATTCAAACAAATCGCTCACATCTTGAACAAGTCCTTCATCTAAAAGCCTGTCTATTATTTTGGGACCCAATCCGTCAATATTAAAAACAGACCTTGAAACAAAATGATAGAAATTTCTTCTATGCCTTGCAAAACACTTTAAATTTGGACATTTAAGCAACACTTCATTTTCAGATTTTTCTAATTTTTCGCCACAACTTGGACAATGGGTTGGCATTCTAAAATCTTTTTCTGTGCCACTTCTTAATTCTGGCAAAACTTTTACAATTTCTGGGATTACATCGCCCGCCCTTCCAACAATTACAGTGTCTCCAATTTTTAATCCCAATCTTTTTATTTCGTCATCATTATGCAAAGTTGCACGCGAAATTGTAATTCCTGTCACCTGTACTGGTTCTAAAATTGCCACAGGTGTTACAGCTCCAGTTCTGCCAATTTGCAATTTAATATCCAAAATTTTTGTGGTCGATTGAGCCTGTGGAAATTTAAAAGCAATTCCTCCTCTTGGAGATTTTCCAACAATTCCTAATTTTTCAAAAATTTTATTATTATTTATCAAAACAACCGCTCCATCAATTTCATAATCAAGTTTTTCTCTGGCTTTTATCCAATGTTCTCTAAAATGGATTACCTCGTCTAAATTTTTGCAAAACTTGTTATGCTTATTAGTTTTAAAACCCAACTCTTTTAAAATTTTGTGTTTGTCTTCGTGAGTTTTCTGACCCCAGCCTTCGCCAAAGCTTTGGCGATCAGGCAAAATCAAATCGTATATAAAAGAATCTAATTTTCTTGAAGATGTAACTTTTGGATCTAACTGCCTAAGAGAACCAGCTGCGATATTTCTTGGATTTGCATAAACTGGCAATCCCTTTTTTATTTGTTCTTTATTTATTCTATTAAATTCTTTTTTAGAAATAAAAACTTCGCCCCTCACAATTACTTCGCGCTTTTCTTTAATTGTTAATGGAATAGCCTCAATAGTCTTTAAATTTTGAGTAATATCTTCGCCAACATTTCCGTCGCCTCTTGTTGAACCAGTTTGTAAAAATCCATCTTTATAAATTAATTCTATTGCCAATCCGTCAATTTTTAATTCGCAATAATAGTCAATCTGATTTTTTTCTGATTCTGTAAGTAATTTAGAAAATCTTTCTTGCCAATCTTCCATATCTTCTTTTGAAAATGCGTCATTAAAAGAAGTCATCCTTTGAGGATGCTTAAACTTTTTAAATTCTTTAAGTGGTTTACCTCCAATTCTTTGAGTGGGGGAGTCTTTAGTAATAAATTCTGGGAACTGGCTTTCTAAATCAAACAACTCTTTTTTTAAAGAGTCTAAAGCCGAGTCAGAAATATCCTGTTTATCTAAAACGTGATAAAGATATCTGTGGCGATTTATAACTTCTTGAAGTTTTTTTATTCTTTGTTTAATTTGCTGTTTGCCCATAAGACAAAATTTGCGATGTTAAAAACTTAAATTACTTATTTATTATACTGCCCAAAGAAAAAAGATTTTCATTTATTCTTTTTCCTCTTGCCTCTATGCTATCTCCATTTTTTATACCACTATCTCTAAAAAAAGATTCGGGGCGAGCGGGGGATATTAAATATTCTACTCCAGTTTCCAATTTTATAGTAGTTTCTGTATCAGAAACAATATTTATTTCCCCAAAAATTATATCTGGAAATTGATTGTTATAATCCGTTTTTGTTTTATCTGCCTGTTGTTTTTTTATTTTTATATTATTGCTTTCTATAATCATCAAAGCTTGTACCTTTTTATCACTTTCAATTTTTAAAAAATAATAAATAAATCCTCCTAATAAAAAAACTGTTATCAGAAAAAATATCAATAACAATATAACTATATTTTTTTTTGAAAGCATAATAAAAAAATTAATTGACGAAGCTGATCTTTAAAGCAGGGCAAGAGCTAAAAAAATCACCGTTGTTGCCACCTTGAGTTCTGTATGGTATTTGTAGCCCTTCTACTCCGTCTGTGCAACTATCGCAATATCCTGCGAACATCCTATTGCTACCAATATTTGTACGAATATACATACCCCCACCAGAAGTATAAAAATTATCATCTCTCGATATATCAAACATTATATTACTTGTACCGTCCCATAAAAAATTTGAAGTAAATACATATTCCTTCCAATTACCTTGAGTGGCCAAATCTGGATCAGTACGATCAATAGCCGTTGGTCCAAAAAGAGTTATCCACCCTCCCTCCCAACTAGTCGTTATTGTTGATGTTGTTAGTTTTGCTTTTATTCTAAAATTACTAAGGTTTTGACCAGGCTGTTGATAGGTTTTAAGATAAATTGCATCAATATTGCCTGCGCCTGAACCAGATGCTATCAAATCAGAAGCTAAAATAATAAACTGGGCTCTTGAATCATGATAATATACATTATATGGATCGTTTGGATTACTATTGCCATTACCCCATATAGATTGTGGGTATAAGACATCATTCTCCCAAAGCTCTACAACACTAACCGTTGGCACCATCACGGTAACTGTATAATCTTGTACTGTTGTGCCATCTTCTGCGGTAACCGTGTAAACAACTGGATTTGTGAAATCTTGAGCTGTTACTCCACTTGTTTGAACTGCTGTCCCAACTTTTACTATAGCGCCAGAAGAAGCTACAAACGTTGGGATTAAATTGGTTATGTCTGTTCCGTAAGGCATTGACAAATCAATCGTGTGATCGGTTTGATTGATTGTTCCCGTAACTGCCGGGGTTGTAAAATCAAATGATATTATTTGGGCTTCTGATGAAATAATATGTTCTCCATCTGCAAAAATTAATTCGTTATCGCCAGAACAAGTTCCGTTTATCTCTGACATCATATTACAATACTCAAACTTAATCCAATCAGCAGAACGAACAATATTGGAAACACGAAACTCGTCAAGTTTTCCATTTAAAGGGTACACGTAACCATCTCCAATTGTAAAACTTCTTGTTGTAATAACGGGGTAAGAAGAACTATATATACTCCCATTTAAATACGATCCATTCTTATACCATTTGTATAAATAACCATTAGAGTCTCTTGTAGAAACTACATATATCCATTGCCCCGTGCTCATTAAACTATTGGATTGATGAGATCCATACGGAGAACTGTTCCCGCCATTACTACCAAAAAACCAACTTATTTTTCCAGTTGTTTCAACAGTCATCGTTCCCCAACCCCCATAAGCTTGATTAAATGGGTTTTGTCTAGTACTAGAATAATTATTAGAATATATCCAAAAAGATATTGTCGTATCTGCCGTGAGAAGAGGCGAACCTAAATTTCCGCAACCTATTCCTGTGCCAGAAGAAAAATCTGCGCTATTAGCAATTTTTCCGCTCTGTCCAAAAAGTATTCCTGACGAAGGTGTTCCAATTGTATTACTCGTACTATCAACTACAGAGCCTGAACCAGTAGTTCCTTCTGGTTCGTTAAAATGATAAACCATACCAAACCCATCACCCCACACGTTTGTTGCGTCTTGTCCGTCAGTAGCACTAAAATTTCCGTAATACATATATATTTTATTTTGCGATGATGATGGTAAAGCATATATATTTGGTACTTTTACCCAAAAGTCAGCCGTTACTGCTGTTCCATTCCCGCCAGACCAACTTTCCCTTTCATAAGGTAAAAATGCACCATCAGAATCGGTAAATCTAATGTCATAACCATTATCTTTAGCAGACGACATATCAGGGTCATCGCTAATTTTGACATACAAAGGGAAGTCTGTTAAATCAGATTCAACATTTGTATTACTTATGGCTATTTGCTTTCTATAAGACCACCCTGAAATCCACGGAACATCAGGCTCGAGCATAAAACTCGCTACTTGTTTATAAACAGTTTCATCGGTTTCAGAATCAAGGCTTGCATTTAAAAGATTATCCGTGGCTAAAATATCTATCTGATAATTTTGGCCTTTATTTAAACTCAAACTCTCCACATCAAAAATTGTGCCAAAAACATTGTCTCCTGATTCTCCGTCTTCGTGTTCACCATCATCAACCATTTCTTGCTCCGAATCATCAACCCCCTCAATTGTTGCAACCGCAGATGATACGCCCGATGCATCTGTAATCGTTGCGGTTAATATAACATAAGCTTCGCTTGGGGTTGGGGTTGCTTCTGCCCCGCTTACCGAGGGATATATGGTGCCACCAATTTCATATAACTCAAAACTCGGGAATTGGGCCAAAAGATTTTCTTTAGCCGCAAAAATAAAAATCGTAAGGATCACAGCAAACATATAGCATCCCAAAAATAAATTGAATAAATGTTTTTTATTCATTTCTAATATACTTTTTTTGTAAATGTATTTCCAACTGTATCTGTAATAATAATATCAACATAATAAGATCCAGTTTCACTACTTTCGCTCTCCCATATTCCTTCATAAATATCGCCAACAAGTTGGATTAAATCGATTTCATCTATAGGAACTCCATCATAAGATGTTTTTATATAGGCCTTAATTGTACTGATTCCTTTGCTGGCCTCTGCACGAATTTCCACCTTAATACCACTTCCAACTTCCGTGGACCAAGGATCAACGTAGGCGTAATATACATTAAAAAGATCTTCAGCTTCTGCTTTCGTCATATATAATTCAACTTTTCTAGTAAGATTTTTATAGGTTCCTAAAGAATCAATAGTAAGGTCTGTATCATTCTCCTCAGCAGGAATTACTGTCGCTATTACTGTATAATTCTTGTTAGTATCGATAAATGTAGTTTTGAAAGAAACTACGCAATTATTACAAACATCTGGGTCGCATCCATGTATATCATCAATAGGATATTCTAAACTAACATCGTCGCAATAAAGAGCACTATCAATTAAATCAATATCTTCGCGGTCATTTTCCCAAGAAGGGCATTCGTTAGGATTATCTGCAACATCATAAGAAAACATCGAGCATATCCCCCTTGTGGCTCCGACTGGGATGACTTTTCTATCATAATAAAGCACTTTTTCAATTCCGCTGTCTGCCACATAAAAAGCAACTACAGAATTTCCGATATTTCTAATCATTCTTATTTCTTGATACAACAAAGTCGTTATAGCTATAATTATAGACAAAATTATCGTCATTATAAAAAACGTAATGATCAGTGAAACTCCTGACTGCATTCGCTCACGCAAACAGTCAAACATTTTTTCTTGTTCTGTTTGCACGCTCAAGCTATTTTTTAATTTTAAAAAGCTATTTTTCATTTAAATTTCTTTGCGAAACAGTTGTTTGTATTTTAATTTCTGGTTGATCTTCGTCATTAGGGTTTTCAAAACCCAAAATTAAAGTGAGTCTTGGCTGTTGAACAGGAATATCATCTTCCGACGCACCATAAATTCCCTCTACATTTGTCCCAGTTGTTCCGTTCACGCTAAATCTTAAATAATTTATGTTTGCTTTGCCAGAAGTTAAAAGCGTTGAATTGTCATCATCTTCCGAATTAAGACTTTCTTTGATTACTTGATTGTCATCCCCTATGGCTAAATAAAATTCTTGGCAAGCATTATTATTAGATGCATTTATAAATTTTAATCCTTCATAAACACCGATACCATTTGGCCTTGTGTACAAATAGTTATAACCCGAAAAAATATCTCCGCCATCTTCTTCAGAGTAATAAAGGCAAACTGCGTTTTCATCTTTTTTTGCCATTCTTAATCCTTTTGAAATATATTCCATGGTATAGCTTGCTTGATTCAAAAGTTGTTCTTGAGCTAAAATTCTTTTCTGACTTTGAATAATAGAAATAAAAATAACAATAGATCCTCCAACAATAAACAAAAAACTAGCCATCACCACAACCAACTCTATCAGAGTAAACCCAGCACCCTTTTTGCACTTCAAATTTTTTATAATTTGTTGTTTTTTCATTAATGCCAATTATATAAATACTCTTCTGCTTTAATAGATTCTTCTGCCTCCGAGTTTAAATAATAAATCATGCTTTTGGTACCTGACCAAAAAACTTCAACTTCTACTTTTAAAATATCGTTTTCTTCGCCAGCAGTTTGCAGTGGCGTAATTGTAACTTTTCTTTTAAATTTTGTTTCTTCGCCACTTTCGTAATTATAAAAACCAGTTTCGTCAACAAGCAACAATGTTTCTACATAGGGAGATAGCGGAGTGAATTCATCGCCAAACGTTTTATAATCTACCTCGCACCCCGATGCACAATCATCAAGACCATCTGTCCATGAAACACCTTCTAACCAATTTGTATCCCTGATGTTTCTAATAATTTCTACTCCTTCTTGTGCTAAATATGCTGCCGTAAACCTATCCATGGAATTAGACGTCAAAAGATCCATTATTGTAAAAGCATTATAGGCACCGATTATTGCAATAGTTAAAACAAAAATCGAAATCATTAACTCTATTATTGTAAAACCTTTTTGATTTTCCATTTTTAAATTATTCAACTTCAATTAGACCAGTAGAATTTATATTAATTGTCCTTGTTATTGATTCGTCAATTTTTAAACTCAAAACTATGCTTACATTAGCAGGAATAACAACGCTCGCCGTATTTGAATTGTTTACTGTAATTATTACTGTTGGATTTGGCGGCGTAAAATTTATACTTATGTCAGTCCAATCATCAAATCCATTAGTAATAATTTCTTTAATAAAAACTTGTGATGGCTCGTCCGACAAATCTATCTGCTCAATAATACAATCTCCAGTTGAGGTTGAACTACATTCTTCATAAGCCCCATCATTGTCGTATTTATGATTTGCCCCGCTTTCACCTCCAGAATCTGAAACATCAGCATACACAAAATATTTTTGGTTGTCATTGGTTAAATTTATATAAAATCCATAGCCTTTCGAATCGATAAGTGCCCCTACTTCATCATAAACCTGAACTCCTGACAAACCTAAATCTTCTACTCTTCTTATGTCTTGGGCCAACTTATAGGTGGCTCGAGAAAGCGCAAATTGACGTTTCATTTTTGGAAAATCAACTACAACAATTATGGTAAATATTGTAATAATAAAAACAGCAACTAAAATTTCGACCAAAGTAACCCCAGATTCAGACTTCCATTTATCAAATTTATCTTTAAAAATCATTAAATAATTAAATTAAAATACCAATTTATTATTTCAGGACCCCAGAACAAGGCCAGAAACGTTCCAAAAACTAAAAATGGCCCAAAAGGTATTTCGCTTTTAAAACCTTTTTTCTCAAACATCATAAGTATTATTCCTATTATAGCACCAAAAAAGAATGCCAAAAATAGAGCTAATAAAATGTTTGATACGCCTAATAATAACCCCATTAAAATAGCAAATTTTACATCTCCAAAACCCATCCAATTTCCTTTCGAGACAAAAAAAATGGAGAAAAAAAATACAAATCCAATCAACCCTGCTAATAAGAAATTGGAGATATTGCCAGTCAAAAAAAGATCGTACAAAAACGTGATCGCAATAGCTGGAAACAAAACCTTGTCTGGAATTTCATAATGTTTAAAATCATAAACAAAAATCACAATCAAAACCGAAGCAACATAAAACCAAAATCCCAAATTTAAAAAATTCCAAACCGAGACTAATTCACCTTGGGTAGAAAAAATTAGTAAAAAAATTACCGCAGTTAATGTTTCTACGATAGGGTATTGCCATGAAATTTTCTTTTTGCAATTCCTGCATTTTCCTTTTAAAACTAAAAAGCTAAAAACTGGTACCAAGTCCCACCATTCCAACTGTTTTTTGCATTTTGGACAAAAAGATCTGCCTTTTAAAGTTTTCTTAGTTTCCAATCTATAAATTGCACAATTCAAAAAACTCCCGACACACACCCCCAAAATCCCCACAAAAATATAATAAAAAAATTCTAAATTCATTATTATAGTATAACAAAAAAACAGACCGTATTAAACAGTCTGTTTTTTAAAAAATGTGACAAATTAATTACACGCTTTTACTGTTGTAGAACAGCCCGCTGCTGAACCTTTATATCCTGTACTATCAACGCACCAGGTCGTAGAATCGTTAAGAACTGTTTCTATACACCATGCAGAAATAGTTGAAACATTCTCAACAATAGTTTGTGTTCCATTTGCATCCTCAATAGCAGCTTTAGCTGAAACATAGCCAGGAGCAGTCGACAACACACCAGAAGTCCCCGATGCATCAAAAACTGTAGCAGCCACGGTTTGAATGTTTGCCATATTTCCTTTAATAGATGCGTCTTTTCCTTTTGCGATATAACTTGTAACATTAATTGCGACGATTGTAGCCAATACTGCGATAATGGCGATAACCACAATCAATTCAATGATTGTAAAACCTTTTTGAGTTTTTTGCATAT
>Ga0172381_10004498_pt1 | contig 14411 bp, 24 predicted proteins | sample Leawel6488metaG_FD_119754 | JGI IMG/M metagenome (GOLD analysis project Ga0172381, IMG submission 119754) | Leachate microbial communities from a municipal landfill in Southern Ontario, Canada - Leachate well 64-88 metaG | ecosystem: Engineered > Solid waste > Landfill > Unclassified | place... | reverse complement strand
CCCACGCATTGCCGGAAACCCTCGCATCGCCGGAAACCCTCGCATCGCCGTAAACCCTCGCATTGCCGGAAACCCACGCATTGCCGGAAACCCACGCATTGCCGGAAACCCACGCATTGCCGGAAACCCACGCATTGCCGTCCTGACTTAGATTGTCTTCTTTCTCAATGTATCCTCCCAATTCCCCTTTACTGACATTACCGAAATCCATTTCGGCTTTAATTTGGAACAGTGTCTGACCGCACCATTCTTTTGTTGTTTTAGTTAGTGTGTACTTCTTCATATTGTTTGACATAAAATTAAATTAGTTTATAAGATAATATTTTAACTTCATCTAAATTTTTGATAGCACTGTTTTTTTTGGCGATAATTTCCCTAAAATGGTCAAATAATACTTTATCAATTGGAACATGCCACTCAACATTAAATCTTGCAGTAACAAATCCTAAGGCAAAAAAATCTACTATTATTTCTTTATTCATATTAGTTTATTTATTTAAGAGTTAGATTTGTATTTTTCATAAGCTATTCTCAAGTCTTTTACTTTTACATTACTTTTTTTTGCGTGAAAACTAAAATTACCATTTACCAACCCGCCTTGCTTTTTTTCTATATTTGAAAGGTTAATACAGGCACAATGCAGATTAAACTCGTATTTTTCTTTTTCATCCATATAGTTTTATTTATTAATTCTTATTTGGTTAGGTATGGTTAATTAATTAACTTATTCCATTCTTCTTTTAAAAATTCATATCTTTTTTTCCATTCAAATAATCCCATGTGAATGTTTTTATTTTTTTTGTCTTTTAGTTTTTTTCCTCTTTCTGAATAGGTCTTTTCAAACCATTCCATCATTTCTTTGGGGTCTTTGTGCCAGTTGGGGGTCACATTTCCCATTCCGACATGGTGGCCAGAACACAAACATAGAATGTTGTCTAAATCGCTTGAAATTGACTTGTGAGCGTTTTCGCAGTAAATATGACTCCCATGTGTCTGTTTTCCATTTGCTTCCCCCTGAGAGCATTTTTGGCCGTCTGGTGAGGTGTAGACACAACGATACCCGGATTTATGTCTCACAATACGTTTTGCCAGGTCGACACACTTTTTTCGATAATAGGTAGCTGTTTTTTTTTTCATTTGTTTGTTACCGCTTCTATGGCGGCGAAATAAGTGTCACTTCCCCTGGGAATAACAGCCACTACCTCATCACCAACTTCTAGTTTGAAAAAGTTTATCGTGGCTGGCAATACTCCATAAATCTTTCCTTTTTCATTTATTAATTTTATTTTCCCAGTCCCATATCCATGGCCGTTAATTACCTGCATGATAACTCTCTGTCTGTCGGCTTTCTCTAATTGCTTGTAGATAAACTCACCATCATCCATAGTCAGTCTTAATTTATCTCCTTGCACGAGCATAGTTTTGGAGGCGTAGTTTCCGAACACTGGATATCGTTTTCCATCTTCTCCCAGCATACACTCTCCATCAAAAAATCCTATTATTTCTTTTTTCATTTTATTTGATATTAGATTTAAGTATAACTTATATCATCCACATAATCATTTTCTCCATCTTCATAGCTTTTCTTTTTTTCTGAACGGATAAATTGCTTAATTTCTTCTGATTGCTCATCAGTTAAATGTGGATATTCTTCTTGAAATCTAGTGCGGAATACTTCTTCCCAGGTAGGAGATTGTCTAAATTCAAATTTTTTTTCCATCTATTTGAAGGTTAACATTTTAAAAAGTGCGTTTTGTTCTTTTTCTTGCATACCTACGAAAGTGTAGACGTAGTCTTTGCCGTGTTCTGTTTTTTCATAACCAGCCTCAAATTGATAGCCTTCTGCTTTAAGGTCAGCGATGATGGCTCCTAATCTGCTGATGTAATTTCTAAGGCATTGGTTCCGGGAAATAAATCCTTGCTCCTCGATTTGTTTTTTCACCCAAGAAATCTGGGTTTCGTTTTTCATTTTGTTTGGTTAATTAATTACTTTTTTTTCTTTTCGAATGTCATTTCCGCAGGAATAGCACTTTTATATACTCGTTCATACCCAATTTTTTCGGCTAACTTATCTATCAACTTATAAAATTCCGTGCGTGAGCCCATTACTTCATCTTCTAATTCTCTTAACTTTCCATTTAAACAATAGGAGTTCTCAAGCCCTCCTTCAAAATCATCTTCTAATCCTAGGTATTCTCTTAATTTTTTGTCTTGCATAATTATTTATTAGATTAATTATTATATCAGTAGTCTAGCATACTATCTTCTTTCTGTCAAATCACTTTTTTAATATCCCCAAAAGATACTGAACACTATCGATTCCTTTCTCCTTGCAAGCCTTATAAGCCAGTTCTATTTTATATTCCGGGTATCTGTAAAATAACCAATAAAGAGGTTTCCCAAAATAAGTTGAAATCTCATCTGCCGTTACTTGCCATTTAAAGTTAAATTTCTTTTCGGGTTTTTTTATTTGATACTTTTCTAGGTTTATTTTTTCCATAAAACTCTTTTTCCTATTTTTTTATTATTGTAAGGGTGGTCAACTGGACATACTCTCCAAAACTTCCCAAAATCATATAAATCAACTTCTTTAAACTCTCCATCAATCTTTAGAAACATTTTTCCATCTCTCATTTCATACTCTGCTTTGGCTCCAATTCTATTTGGGTCATAAGGTTTTCTTGGTTTTGCATTAAACTCCACCTTAAACCCACAACTCTTGCAAACTGCAGTTACTTTCCTAGTATCGTCTCTAAATCCATAGCTCCAACCATTTTTATTTTTCTGGCCACACTTTTGGCACGGTCTCATTGCCATAGTTTTCTAATACTAAATTACATATTATTTTTGCCATACTTATTTTGCTTTTTTTCTTTATAGATTCCATTTTTTTGTTCCTCAAAATACCGTAAACTTCCTTTGTAACCCCGATTCTTTTGAATATTTTTAAATTTTCTTCTCTTGTGTACATATATTGCCCTATATTGCCTTATATAAGTTTAACTCTCAAGTGATATAAATCATGCCTAGTCCTAGCCTAGTTTTTAACTTATATTTGTCCTTATTCAAGGGATATTTATAAATGTTCTCGGTTTCTTCATCTGTTTTAACCTTTTCGCCTACAACTGGTTACGTATCAGGTGATTATCAGATTCATAAAAACTCATTGTCTAATTAAAAGCATATGAGAGCCGGGTCCAACTTCTCGGTAGCCCGGATTTACATCTGCTTTCAATCAGTATCTAGTCATTAATGGGGACTAGAATAAGGTAAACCAGAAAATAAAAAAGACGCACTTACACCTACGCTTCGCCTTGACAGGGTTAAATAACGAAAACCTTGGCAAAGCGTATGTGTAAAAACGCCTTATTCGTTATTTACTACCGCTGTCAAACGGTTATTCTTTCAAGATACATTAAAAGTATACACCTATTACAATTATTGTCAACCTGTGGATAACTTTAAAAGGATTCTCCCCGGCGTATCAAGTGAATGATAAACCGGGGAACGACTAGGTCTGAATCCAATATGTGAACTCGTATAGAATCGCCACCTTGACCATTCTACCGGATTCTCTATTTAAGGCTTAATTTTTATACCAGCCGTGAGAGCCAAGAAGAATCCATAAACTGCAAGTGCCATAATTCCTCCTGAAACATCTTCACCCATAATCATTGTTACTCCACCAAATAATCCCAGAGCGCAGATTACATAGGAAATCACTTTCATAGCGGTCATAGAATTGCACTTAAGTAATTAACGGTATAAACCGCATCTAAAGCGATGACTGATACTGCGATGTAGGCTACTGAAAGTAGAATTATAGTTCCCATTTCAGTTGAAATGTTTTTTAATAATAGGTTTTTCATATATTTAGTTAATAATTATATAATCAGCCGGAGTCATATCGCTTTCCGAAACCAACCACTGAAAATCCTTTCCGTCCTTATGGATTATGAGGAATCCATCTTTCATTATTCCATAAGAATCCACATCTTCCCATTCTTTACGGGTGACTTTTTTCCCGTCAATGACAGCTTCCATTGCCTGTGGGAAAGTCAGGGTGTCTTCGTCTTTTACTTCAATCTTCTTGGGTAGTGGGCTGGTTGCCACTTCTGCGTCTTTAATTTCATTCTCCATGATTTTTTCTTAAATTATTTAATTTATCATATTGACCGTGGCATTTTGGACATAAAAATATATAATCTTCCAGCAATCTTCTATATTTGTGGTCAATATTTGCCCAAGACATTCTGTTTTTCACCTTTCCACAATTTTCACATCCATCTGGCTTTAATTTCCATCTATTAACCCACTTGTGAAGTGTGCTGTAACTTACATTTTTTACCGTCCAATTATATGCCTTTTCTCCTTTTTTACACAAACTCATTTTCGTTTTAGTTTCCTTGGAATGTTTTTTGCCTTTCATTGGTGATGGCCTCCCCTTCATCTTTTTGCTGATTCTTTTGCGAGTTTCCTCTGAAACTTTTTGTACACCCAATTTTCCTTTATTCCACGGAGTCATCCCCTTGCTAAATTTCATGGGTTTGGTTATTATCTTTTATCTTCTCTCTGATAAATTCCGGTGGTCGTACTGTTGTGACTTCTTCATGAGCACTATCTTCAGCATCAAAACCGAAAGTTTTTACGTTATCTAGACTCATGGCTGTTCCGTTGTCAAACGAAATGTTTATTCTCATTTGGTTAAATTAATTGATTAAAATCCAATATCCTCGATATTCACAGGGTTCTCTTCTGGGAAATCAATGGGTTCTTCCTGCACTCCTTCAGCTCCTTTTTTTTCCGGACTTCCGTATTCATCCAGTTCCCAGTCCTTTCCGGTGAGATAAAGAGCGATGACTTTCTTTCCGCCGATTGTTGTTGGCTTCAAGAGAACCTTGGCTTCCTTGCCGACCCACTGGGAAGCGTCATTGGTCTTAAATTCTGAGATGAGGATGTTGATAGAGGTCTGGGATAGGGCGACATAGCGGTCTCCGTTCCGGGTCTTAATCTTAATTATGGTCTGCATTTCGTTCGGATTGAACCTGCTGGGTTGTTTTTTGGCATCAGACACTATGGTCACGATGTCACCGTCTAGGACATCTTCCTTCTTTTTGGCGAAGGGAGCGTCTAGGGATTCGAATTCGTTAGCTTGTAGTAAAATGGTTTTGTCATAGTAATACACGGAATAAATTTCGCATAATACTATCTTGATTAATTATTTACGTTTTCTTAAATTATTAATTTTGTCGTATTCTCCATGGCATCTAGGACAAAGAAACATATAATCATCTAACACTCTTCTATACTTGTGGTCTATATTAGCCCAAGACATTCTATTTCTTACCTCTCCACATTTTGTACATCCTTCAGGACGTTCTTTTCTAGCATTTACCCAAGTATGAATTGTGCGATACTTAGCATTTTCTCCTTTCCAATCATGATGTTTCTCTCCCCATTTCCACGGTTGCGGTTTTCCAATCATGGCCTCACTTAATTTCTTTCTAGTTTCATCACTAACTTCCCTTCCTTTCATTTTTTCTATGGTTTCTTTGGAATGTTTTTTTCCTCTAATCCATGGAGAATGTCCCTTGTTTGCATTGCCTATTTTTCTCTTCGTTTCCTCTGAATGTCTATATCCCTTTTGTGGCATGAGGTTTAGTTAGTTTATTAGGCTGCTTGGCTTCAGATTTGGACTTCTGAGCAGTTTTCTTTGGTCTAGTGTCGTCTATTGGGTCTGCCACTAATTGAGGTTCTCCTGGGTCAATTTTAGGCTCTGGTGTCTCGACCTTTTTTATCACCAGAGGATTGGAAATTCCTAATTTTATTGGCAGGTCAATTTGCCTGGGTTTTGAATTTGGATTTTCTTCTTTCCAAATTGCATAAGTATTCAAGAATAAGTCAAACTTATCTTCTATTTCCGTGAATTTCCAACCTTTTTTGTTGAGTCTGTACCCAATTTGTAGAATTGCAAGATTGATTCCATCCGCTTTTGGTTTTTCTTCCATAAGTGCCTCTTTATAACTCGCAAGTTGGATTCGGTGAGATGGGTAAATAGCTTTGCTAGTTTTAAAATCGATGAGATACGTTTTCTCTCCGATTTTAACCACTGCGTCAAGGGTTCCTCCATATTTATATTTTTTACTAATTACTGTTCTCTCCGAAAGAAGATAGGTTGGCTTCATTTCATTGTTCCAATCAACAAAAGTTTTTATTACTTCCCATTCATCAGTCGTCAGTTCTTCTTCTTTTCCAGTTTGACCATTAAAAATAGGAGTATCTGATTCAATAACTTCTCCAGCAATAATCATTTCCACCGCCTGATGCACATGTGAACCCCTGAGTCCCGCCTCAATAAGAATCATATCGGCATCTTCTCCGTGTTGTTTTAAGTAGTTCTCAAATCCTTTTCCTTTGTGATAATAACCTGCAATCCAAGAAGAAGAAGGATAATATTCGTAGGTTGGAAGTCCAGTATTGGGGTCTTTTGATGGAACAGAATACCATCTTTCATCTAAACTTGTGCACTGGATAATCCCCCTTTCTTCATCAATAACTTTTATTGTTTTCTTCATTTATTTAGTTCATTTATACTTTTTACCATTTCTTCTAAAGTAGTAATGTTGTGTTCCTTGCAGTAATCTATGGATAACTGAAGCAACATCTTCACTTCTTTCACGGAATACTTTTCTTTTTTTAGAGAACCATCTTTCAACTTTTCAATGAATGTTTTGAGAAAATCTCCTCTTACCGCATATCTTCGAGAGGCACCACTGCCAACGGTGATAGCAATCAGCTTTCCTTCCTCGATGTATTTGGCCAGAATCTGACGGCTTTTCATTCCAGTGAACTCCTGGGCGTGGAGTAAACTGTAATATTCGGTTGGGTCAATTTTTTTCATAATTATAATTTAGAATCAATTTCCTTTTTAAACTCCTGGGCGACTTCCAGAAACTCTTCGTATTGTTTAAGATTTTCTTTCATGTTTATTCCTGATTGGATTTTGTTTCGTTCTTTTTCTACTTTGTCGTAGGTGTTTTTTGCATCTACAGAAAGAGTCTTCAGGAAATAATCTCTTTTTTTGTCTTTCTTGGACTCCAGTTGCTCGGCAATTTTAGCGTGCGTTTCGTTTTCTTCTTCTGTCGGTTTCGGAGTCACGGCGATGTTTTTGTCCAGAGCAATTAGACCCAACTTTGTGCGGGTCCAGTTCTCACTGATTTCCTTGATTTCGTGTTCTAGGAAATCGGAGGCGTTCTTCAGGTTCACGTTTTCGTTTAGTTCCATAGTTTTCTTTATTTAATTACTACAGTAGTCTAGCATAGTACAATCAGACTGTCAAATGATTTCACAAGCTAAAAACGGGCAAGGTCGAGTTTGCCCGTTTCTAAGCCACAATCAGGTGTTCTCTTCGAACCACATTTGAAAGGCTATTTTTAGACCTTGAATTTTCGGTAAGAAAAGTATCGAGATTTCCAGTTAAGGTCGTTGACTTTTTTCTCGTAATAATTTATAGGTCTCTGCACTCCTCCGTAAGGGTCAAGAATGACTTTTTTTCCACCTATAAGCTCTCTTATAACAAAATGTTGTTGCTTTCCTCCTTTGATGGAGAAATCTACCTCTTTAATAGAAGGATGCCAATTAGGAGAGTTGTCTATGTTGGATTCTTTTCCGAAATATTGAAGTCCGAGTGCTTTGGCAGCCTTTTCAGAATTAATAAGGTCTCCGCTATAAACTCCTTTGTCTATGAAAATTTTGTCCACTACTCCTGGACTCACTTGCCTGCCGAGTTTCACCGAATACATATAAGTGAAACAGAATAGGAAACAGGCAAAGTTATGGAAACTGCTGGTCTTTACTTTTCCGATGTACCATCTATCCCATTTTTTATCGAGTTGGTTTTCGATTTTCATGACGATTCTTTTAATAGTTTATAAATATGATATTCGTCATCGCTCAACTTATCAACAATTTTCTGAGCTTCTGCTTTCTTTCCTTGGGCAATCATTTCTTGAATCTTGTCGAAGGTAGGTTTAAACGCTACTTTTGCCACCTTAGTACTAGCAGAAGTAACAGAAGCTCGGACTTTTTTATAAGCCTTGTAATCTTCTTCAGAAAGAGAATCAACAACCTTCTGGGCTTCGGCGTTATTTCCTTGTGAGACCAAATCTTGGACTTTGGTATAAGTCGGTTTCATTCTGATGATGTCTTCGGAGATAGAAATACCCTTAGTTCCTAAATTTCTCATATAGTTCAATGCTCCTCTTCGTTCTTCTTCTGGCAATGAAGATATGTAATCCTGAAGGGCAACTGTTCTGTCTTCCGGGTCACTCAATTTAGAAAGTTCCTTTAACTTATCATCAAGTGCTTGATATTTTTTACTAACTCCCTCATTTCCATAAGCCTTGTTGTAGGAAGACTTGATGCTGTCTAGGAAGCCTACTCCACCAACCTCTTCGGGTTTGATGGCTCCGAGTTTGCTGGCAATAGTATCCACGTTGTTCACAATGTTGGAAGTCAATCCTCCAAAGGTTTCGTTCAGCCAGAACTCAGTCTTAATAGGAGAAAGACCTATCTTGCTTGCCAGTGCTTTGATTGTCCCAGAAGTTGGAACCCTCTTTTGTCCGGACTTAGTTTCGTTAGTATAGAACTGAGCTTCTGGAGCTAGGTTGTTTAGATTATCTGGAACTACCGGGCCTCCAGTATAGAACTTCTTATTAGTAAAAGTCTCCATAGTCGGCTTCAGGGCCTGAGGAGCAACGGTAGAAACAAATCCCTCCGGGGAAGATACATTTAGGGATGTTCCAGTTTGGAACAAAGCATCAGCCACTTCTCCGAACCGCACAGGGTCGAGTCCGGCTATCTGTTCCTGGATTCTTCTGACCGGACGGGTAAGCTGGGCGATTTCCTGGGAATAAGGAATTTTAATCACGTTCCATTTTCCACTCTCATCTTTAGTAGGATTAGGCGGGATAAAAATTAAGTTGTTCTCTTTTTCCCATTCAGGAATGTCTTCATAGGCCGCCTTTCTCTTTTCATCGCTAAGATTCCAAGTGGTAACATAAGCCATTGGAAGCATTGTAGTTGCAACTATCTTGGCTGAAGTTCTGACGGGTTTATCAATGATGTTCTTTATCAGCGTCCTTGAACCTTGGATTCCTGGATTAAAATAAGGGATGACATTGTTAATTGTTTTAGACATATTTCCGCTCCTCATAAAGTCCACGGTAGTTTCCCGATAAGCCTTGGCTCCTACTTTGGCTGCTTCTTCCTTGGTCATCCCTTTGGCAAGAGAAGCTCGATAAGCCGCTCTACCTTGCTGGGCTCTCGTCAGTTCTTCTGACTTAGCGGTGATGTCCTCTAAGGCTCGGAAGAATTTAGTAGGATGAGTGATTGTATATTTAATCTTGGAACCCACGCTTTTTCCAGCTCGGACTTCTTCAACGGTTTTAAATGCAGGATTTCTCCAGTAGTCTAGTGAGGTGTAGCTTCCGCCTTCTGCTCTGATTTGTTTGTAAATGTCGTCTTTCTTTATGATGCTATAAAGAGACTCCATGAAGTTCTTTCCGTTGAGAATAGAACCTCTGACTCCGTTGTCCGAGTTTATAAACGCCGTTAGTTGGTCACGACCAATGTTTCGTAGCCAGAATGAAGGCTTCAGAGCAGTGGTTCCTACTTTAAAGATACGGACAGGAGCCGCAAAAATCTTTCCTAGGAGTCCTAATTCGTGGGCATCCATGTTCTTTATAGCTTTTCCATATTCTGGAGCGATTTTCCATTCTTCCTTAACTCCGTTTCTAAAGAAAGATAGGGTGCTTTCGGCGGGACTTTTTCCTCCTTCTATTTTTTCCAGCCCAAAAGGATTGTCTGGTAACTTAGAATAATCAGCCATCATCTGTCCGGCTTTGTTTCGTTCCCCTTGTTCAAATGTTTTGCGAGTCTTGTCAAATAAGGAAGCAAACGGACTTTCCACTTCTCTCTCAGAACCCTTGATTCTTTGGATAACTGTCTGCTGTCCCAGTCCGGCGTTGGAACGTGTTCCGAATGAACGATTTAAAAACTCTTCTTCGACATCATCGAAAATACGGTTAAAAGGAACATAATTAGGATGTTCTGCTTTCAAAGCATCCACCTGGGCTTGGCTCTTTATCCCGGTGGACTGCAGGTAGTCCAAAAGGTCGTGGGTATATTGTTTGACTTTCTGAGCGTAGGGTTCGTATTTTTCTGCAAAAGCGTTAACTAATTGTTGGTCTTTGGCGATGTCTCGTCCAGTCTTTATTTTTTTTCCCTCAAGCTCAATGGCTCGTTTAGCGACAAGGTATTGTTCGAGATTATCAAGGTTATCAACATTCTTTATAACATCGGTCAAACCCTTTTCTTGGATAAAGTCCTTAGCCTGTTCGGATGCACGCAAAACTTTCGGATATTGCATCCGATAATCTTCTGAGGCAAGGATTTTCATTCGGTTTTGTTTTTCGGTCTTGGTCAGGACATCTTCGATAACCGATTGAGTGTCCACCAGTTCAGATTTTCCTTTTCTAAAGGCTCCTTTGACCCTGTCCCAAACGCCGCCTTTCTCCGCCAATCGAGCGGACTCTTTTTTTTTTACATTCTCAGCGACATATTTTTCCGGGTCAAACATCTCCGGGTTTTGCTGAAGGTCTTGTTTTAAAGATTCAATGTTTCGTTCTTTTGCAAGTTGTTCGTTGGCCTTGACTGTATTTGCCGCCTCTTCTTCCATTCGTAGTTTGGCTCCATAATCAGTTATGTCTTTTGAAAATTTGGCTTCAGGAGACGTATATGGAGTTGCATCCGATATTATCTTAGCAACGTCGTCTTTATTAGAAACGTGTTTTAAAATTTTAGATAAACCTTCTACTTCTTCATCGGCTACGCTTCCTTTTAATGCAGCAGAGATGAATTTTTCTTTGTTACTATTAGCAATAGCTGAAACAAGTTGTTCGCCCTTCAGAGCTTTTAAACTTCCAGCCGGAAGTAAAGTAGCCACATCGGCAAACTGCATCGCCTTAGCTTCCTCTGGATTTGTTGGATTGACATCAGCACCGAAAACTTCCGCTCCAGTTTTTCCTTTCCTTTCCTCTTCTGGGATAAAAGCATCTAATATCCCATAAGCTATATTGGCTGGATATTTTGATACAGCACTCAATACATCTTTGACTTTGGGGTCAGCCTTGCCGATTTCTTCTTCACTAAAACCTCTACCAGGCATCAGAAACTCCTTGGCAGCTTTGATTGTATTGGCTGGGTTTTCTGCTATACTTTTTATTTCCCCTCCAATATTCGCAGCTGTTTCAGTGGCTTTAGGGGCAATCTTAGTTCCGGCGGAATACATAAAATCCATCGGAGACTGCTTCAAGAAATCTTTAGTTTTGTTCCACCATGAAGCACTATTGACTGGAAGGTCAGTACTAGATTTTCTTTCTTCAGCAGGTTTTTGTTGTTCCTGTTGATGTTGGTAAACAGCTTGTAATCTTGACTCTCTTTCTTTTCTGATACTATCCAACCTGTTTTCGTCCATTGAATCGGTACTGTCGGATGACAAATTACCAGCACCGAAGGTACTGGTTCTTCGTTCTTTTATTCGCATTATGCGGTCTTCGTCTATCATAAATTTATAGTTCTCTTCCTCCTATACCTAATTTCTTTTTGGATAGAGCCATTTTCTCCGCATCACTCAAAGATGCGTAAGCTAGAGGATAGAGTTCCTTGGGAACCTGGTCAGCTTTACCGTTCATAATCAGATTTCCATAATCGATGAGCTGTTCGTCAGCCGCTTGTTTCTCAGACATTCCAGCGAAACGATAAGCATAAGAACCTTCCTTTCCAATGTAATCAGCAGGAAGTTTATCCACTAACATTCCCTTAATGTCTTCTGGGCTGTATCCTTCCGCTTGTCCAAACTCAGTATTTAACTCTCCCTCTAATTGCTGTAAAGATTTTACAGAGCCATCCTCATTATATGGATTCTGTGCGTATTTTAAAATAGAACTTTCGATAGGATTGGTAGGTTCAAATATAAAACTACTGTCATAACGGTTCTTGTCTGCGGCCTTATTCTTGGCAGCTAGTTTTGTAGCAATGCTTTCAGCCGCACTGTCTATAGCCCCAGTCACTCCTTGCAAAGTATTAATCCGGGAATTTTGCATGCTATAACCAGCTTCCTGACCAGCCAAAACACCAGCAGGAAGAATGTTTCCTTTCATTTCAGGTGCAGCAGCAGGAGCGGAGGTTTCTTTGCCGAGTTTGGACATATAATTGGAGTAACCAAGAGAATCCCTGATGCCCTCTTTTAGCTTCAATTTGTATGCTTCATCAGCACCGCCGTATTTATTTATAGCGTCTTCAATAATACTCATATTTTTATCCAGTTACTTCATTTTTTAAAATCTCATTTTGAAGATTGTTGGCTTGTTGGGCAGTATTCAAATCTACGTTGTAGAGAGCCGTGTCTTTGTTGTAAGAAATATCTCTGATATCAGAAGCCTTTCCAAAAGCCACGTCTTCCTGCCCTCGTTGAATCTTCTGGGCTTTGTCGGCTTGTTCGTTTAGGACATCTTCCAGAGTTCTAGTCTTGGTAGTGGTGGCTTCCTCCGTTTGTTGGCCATACTTCAGCTCAACATCCCGATTCTTCACAGCCTCATAACGGGCAATATCTTGGAAAGAACGATTGGCTTCAGTTTGTATTCCAGCCTGAGTTTCGGCAGTTCCTGCGGCAGCCACCTTCTCAGGAGTTCTTTCAGAGAACGTCAAACCAGAATCAGCCAGGTCCTGATTTATTTTGTCAGATTCTAAAGCGTATCTTCGTGATTCTTTGGCTAAAGATGTATCTAAATCTTCTTGGGTTCGTCCAGTGTTGGTCTTAACGTAATCATTAATATCAGCTACATCAGCCGCTTTATTGGCCTGGATATTGCCGATGTTTCTGATGTAATCTTCAGTTGCACGGGTTGAGGTAATTCCAGCATCACGCATAATGCTAGCCAAGTCCTCTTGAAGACGTTTGGTATCGGTTTCGGCTTTCTTTTTTACTTGTTCCTCTTCTTCGCCGTAATATTTTTTAATCTGTTTTTTGGCTGATTTATCTGAAGAAGAAGACTTAGAAGAAGAACCCTTTGAGGCTTTGTATTCTTTCAGACTAACACCTGCTTTTGCGGCAGCCTTTTCATTTTTAGAGGCTTTCGCCTTTTTCTTGGCCATATTTTTCTATATTATACAACTATTTATCCTTATTGTCATCTTCTTCTACTTTTTCTAATTTGGAAAGTTTGACTATGACATTATTAACCACTCCCCAAGGTTTTTGGGAGAGTTCGTTTAGGATTTCTTCTAATTCTTTGGGGGTTAGTTTGAAATACATATATTTAACTTATTAAGTACCACCCGCTTTCTCCTCCCATATCAGTCATTATTCCTCCACGAAAAGTCATTGCTCTTCCTCTCCAATAATAATTAGTGCCAGTCTTTTTAAACGATGTGGCAAACATATAAGAAACGGCTGTGTCTCCATCGTATCCTCCTACAGAAAAAACTCCATTTCCAGGGAGAAGAAGATTTCCATCTTCCATCGTAGCTAGCGTTTCTCCATTAGAACGTATAAAAAATATGTTATCCACCGAGGTAAGAACCATACTCCTGGCTCCATCTAGATGGATGCTAGATTTGACTGTTTCAAAGTCTAGGAACTCCAGATTTCCGTTCGCTCCATTTACTCGTATCTGATACTGACTCGAACCAGTCCTAAATGTCCCTCCGATGATATATAGGTCTTCTCCGTCATAGGACATGTATTGAGCATCGTTTCCGATGACGAATTTAGGAGTCCCTGAATCATCTCCTATCCAGAAACCTGAAGTAGTGTCTACGAATGAAGTCTTTCCCATCTTGATGTTTCCTCCTGCTGAAACCGTAACCGCACCCAGAGTTCCTGTAGCGGCTGAGAGTGAACCTCTAAATACTCCGTTATTGAACTCGACATTTCCATCGGAATCTATCCTCCAACCCACAGAACCAGATTTGAACCCATCCGACTGGAGATAACCGTCTATCATGTTGAGGCGAACGATAGTATCTCCATCTTGGATAAAATTAGAAGGAACATCGGCTTCGTACATCGTCTGAGCTTTCTTGTTGACTTCTTCGTTTTGAAACGTCAAAGGAGACTGCCCAAAAGCGTCCAGCCCTTTCTGAAAGATGTCTAAATGTTGAGGTGTTTCGATAGTTTTAATCATTAAAATATTTTATCCAGTATTCTCTATTAAAATTAGTTTTTACATGGCAACTCTTGCAAAGTGTAATTAAATTAGTAGGGTCACAATTTTCCTTATTATAATCTATATGGTGAACAGAATATGCCGTATCTCCTTGTTTTCCACCACAAATCTTGCATGTATATT